>QWCY01000203.1_pt1 | contig 101055 bp, 83 predicted proteins | sample 1972631 | NCBI WGS metagenome assembly QWCY01 (sample SAMN09866696, study PRJNA288562) | Human gut metagenome isolate pre1_stool, whole genome shotgun sequencing... | isolation source: gut | host: Homo sapiens | place: USA: California
AACAATTGCTCGGTCTTCATGATGCAAAGATAACAAATACTTATGAAATTATGTGCATGAGAGGGAGGGGATGCAACTGGGTTTTACGACTGACCCATATTAATGATGACCTGTTTCATTTTCATAATAAAAGTACGATGAAATTAGTTCATATTATAAGGTTGATAATTGTTAAATTAGTCGTATTGTTATAATTATCTATCAAAATGTAATTATACGTTTTTTTCAATATTTAGATTGTCTTGCTACCTTTGAAAAAATGCCGTTAAAGATAGTTAATGTCATGAAGGATTTTATCCTTTCATGAGCGCCCCCCATAAATAAATTACTATTTTTGCAATAATTTATAGAAGTAATCTAATAAAAAAAACAAGTAATATAACTATATACCTAAGCCTTATAGAAACAGGCTTAAACTAACAATCTCATTTAACAAACGTATTTAGAATGGAAAAAGAAACAAAATTCCGCGTAGAGAGTGACCTTTTGGGCGAACTTCAGGTACCTGCCGATGCTTATTATGGTGTTCAGACCCAGCGTGCGGTAAACAACTACCGCATTTCTACCATGAAAATGTGCGACTATCCAGATTATGTAATCGCCGCCGCTTATGTAAAGTTGGCTGCTGTTGAAACAAACCGCCAGTTAGGTGAAATCAACGACGAAATCTGCGATGCTATGGCACAGGCTTGCCGCGAAATTATTGATGGCAAATTCCACGAAGATTTCGTTACCGACATGGTACAAGGCGGTGCTGGAACGTCGGTGAATATGAATGCTAATGAAGTAATCGCTAACCGTGCATGCGAAATTCTTGGTCATAAGAAGGGCGAACACAAATATTGCGCACCTAACGACCATGCAAACTGTGGTCAGTCAACCAACGATGCTTATCCAACAACAATCCGTTTGGCATTGATCCGTATGAATAAGCCCCTCGTTGAGTCTTTGACAAAGCTGGTTGCCTCATTCCGCGCTAAGGGAGAAGAGTTCAAGAGCGTAATCAAGATGGGCCGTACACAGTTGCAGGACGCTGTTCCAATGACCGCTGGTCAGGAGTTCAACGCTTTTGCCAACACGTTGGAAGGCGAAATCAAGAACCTGAATGCTGCTGCGGCATTGCTTCACGAAATCAACATGGGTGGCACAGCTATCGGAACAGGTCTGAATGCTGCTCCAGGATTCCCCGAAATCTGTGCGAAGAAGCTCACAGAGTTGACAGGCATGGAGTTCAAAGCTGCTTCTGACCTTGTTGCTGCTACTCCTGACACAGGTGACTATGTAAGCTACAGTCAGGCAATGAAGCACTTGGCTGTTAAGCTCTCAAAGATCTGCAACGACCTCCGCTTGATGGCTTCTGGCCCACGTTGCGGTCTTCACGAAATCAATCTTCCTCCAATGGCCCCTGGTTCAAGTATCATGCCTGGCAAGGTGAACCCTGTTATTCCTGAAGTAACCAATCAGACATGCTTCAAAGTGATGGGTAACGATACAACCATCATGATGGCTGCTGAGGCCGGACAGTTGCAGTTGAACGTCATGGAGCCTATCATCATGCAATGTCTAACTGAAGACATCACATGGATGACAAACGCAATGAACACCTTGCGTGAGAAGTGCGTTGACGGCATCACAGTGAATGCAGAGCACACAAGCAAGATGGTGAAACACTCTATTGGCATTGTAACTGCTCTTAACCCATACATCGGCTACAAGAACAGTACGAAGATTGCCAAGGAAGCACTTGAGACAGGTGGCTCTGTTTATGATCTCGTGCTTGCAAAGGGTGTTCTTGCAAAGGAGCAGCTCGACAAGATTCTTTCTCCGGAGCACATGTTGGGCTCTGAGGAAAGAGTAAAATAATGAAATATACTTCATGAGTGAGTCGTGTGGATGAGGCATGGTCCGATTCCACACGATTTCTTTTCTGTCTGTTGGTGTCGAAACCGACCGTTGGAGTTGTCAGATCACTCGTCGTTTGGTACAAAGGAAAAGTCCCGATATCATGTCATTACAGATGATACCGGGACTTTTTATCTTTTTAATCTCAACTTTCTTTTCTCTGATCAGGCAGTCAAATTCCGATTGACATTGATGGCCTGTGCTACGGTAGCAGCTACAACTGCTATTACTAATAATACTGTTATCATAATTTTTTTACCTTTCTGAGAGCCCTTTGCTCCCGTTTTAATTAATTTTATCCACTGTTTTACGGGTGCAAAGTTAGCACTTGCAGCAAACATAGGCAAGTGTTGGTCTGTAAATCGGCGATAAATCGGCGTTTTTTTTGCTATAAGTCAAGACAATTGACTTTTGTCAATAGCAGAATTTGGCTGACGCATATTTTTTCCGTACATTTGCTAATCGTTAATGAATAGTAAGGACATGGTGAAGAACGACGAACTTAGAAATGCTTGGGACTTTGTTGAGCATACGGGAATTAGCATATTTCTGACGGGAAAAGCTGGCACTGGAAAGACCACTTTCCTGCGTGCGGTGAAGGAAAACAGCACAAAACGCATCGTCGTCGTAGCCCCAACAGGTGTGGCTGCTGTCAATGCGGGTGGCATGACCATTCATTCATTCTTCCAACTGCCACTGTCGCCTTTTGTTCCTGAAGTCCAGATACAAACACGATTTGCCTTTGGTAAGGAAAAGCGGAAGATCATGCGGACGCTCGACTTGCTCATTATCGATGAAATCAGTATGGTGCGCGTCGATGTCCTTGATGCCATCGACTCGGTGCTGCGCCGCTACCGTGAACACGACAAGCCATTCGGTGGTGTTCAGTTGCTGATGATTGGCGATTTGCAGCAGCTGACACCCGTTGTACGTCCTGACGAGGAAGCGTTGTTGCGGAAATATTATGAAACACCCTATTTCTTCAGCTCGCATGCCTTGAGAAGTATCGACTACGTGACTATCGAACTTAGCAAGGTTTTCCGACAACAGGACGACACCTTTATCACCATTCTGAATCATATTCGCGACGGACAGGCGACGACAGCCGACCTCCAGTTGCTTAACCAGCGTTTTCTGCCACACTTTCAGCCAACGGTCGAGAGCGATTACATCCGCCTTACCACGCACAATCGGATGGCTGACGACTTCAACCGCCGTCAGATGCTCAGCTTGGATGAACCAGAGTTCACGTTTGTGGCAGAGATTGGCGGACAGTTCCCTGACAACAACTATCCTGCAGACTACAAACTGACGCTCAAGCGCGGAGCGCAAGTGATGTTTATCCACAACGATGCCGGTGGAAAGTTTTACAACGGTCGCATCGGACACGTCATTAGCATCGACCGAAACCACATTCACGTGCTCTGTCCAGGCGACGAAATACCCATAGAAGTGCCGATGAATACGTGGGAAAATGCAAAATATACGCTTAATGAGCAAACCAAGCAAATAGAATCAGAGGTACAAGGCACCTTCACCCAGTACCCCTTACGGCTCGCATGGGCCATTACTATCCACAAGAGCCAGGGGCTGACCTTCGATCATGCCATCATCGAGGCGCAACAGGCCTTTGCCTCCGGACAGGTATATGTGGCTTTGAGCCGCTGTCGTACGCTTGAGGGACTCGTGCTGGCATCGCCCATTGCCCAGTCGGCCGTTATTAACGACCAACGAGTGAGCGACTACATCAGCACGCAGACCGAATTGGCTAATAAAAGTATTGCGAATCTTTCCCAACTGAAAGAGGCCTACTATCGGTTTCTGCTGCTCGAACTTTTTAGTTTTATGGATATAGTCAGCGATGAAACTGTACTTTTTCGTGTCGTCTCGGAGTTCTACTACAAATACCAGAAGGTTCATGCGCTGCATAAGATGACACTTGCTGACTTGGATAAGCGCATCGTATCCGTGGCGCAGAAATGGCAACTCGTCATCAACGGGATGACCAACGAAGAGTTGTACAGCGATGCTTTCCAAGAGCGTATCAAAAGAAGTGCACTCTACTTTCACAGCCAACTGACCGAGCTATTTGAGCGTCTCATCGCAACAACAAAGCCGTTAGAGAGCAACAATAAGACGGGTGTGAGGCGATTTCAGAATGCTATAGCCGACCTTGAGCAGAGCTATAGGCTCAAAAAGTTGACGCTTGAGGACATCATGCACGATGGATTCTCAACAAATATTTACCTGAAAGCCAAACAAGAGGCAATCTTGTCGGGTATGTCTGATGACGACGAGAAGCCCCGGAGACGAATGAAACGAAAGGCAAAGGAGGCAAAAGTACCGAAGGAGAAGACCGATGTGGTTACCTTCAAACTCTTTAAAATGGGTATGACGATCGATGAAATCGCAAAAAAACGTGGGCTGACTGCTGCTACCATATCTGGCCATCTTTCCCGATACGTTGCCACTCGTGAGCTGAAGCTTGATGATGTGCTGGGCAATCAAAAAGCGAACTATCTGCGCAGAATCATCAAAGCAGTTGATCCCTCGTCTGGATTGACGGCCATCAAAAGCATTTGTAAGGATGATATATCATATAGTGACATTCGTTTAGCACTCGCAGAAAAGAGATGACAAAATGGAATTTCAATCTTCCGAAAAGTATTTAAATGCAGTGTTAAATAATACAAAATATCTAATAAAGAGGATAAAGACACCAAATTATGCACCATTAATGATATTATAACCAGCAATTTGTCATGTTTAAGAAAAAATAATCCATAAAAAGTTTGTTGTTGATAGAAAAATTAATACCTTTGTAATATCAATTCAAATTATTTGATTAACAACAGACGAAATAGTTATTAGTAAGTTAATAGTCAAACAAATGTAGTTGGTAAGTTCTCGTGACGATAATGAGCCAATGAGAATTGAGTCAAGTAATTTTTTGAGTTATTTAGTTAAGTGGCAAAGTCTATATCTGCGTGAGCAGATATAGACTATTTTGTTTTATAAACCTTGTCTTCGCCGACGTCTTAGAGTGTATGTAGGATTGTGTCTGTAAACTGTTGGAAATCAAGCTTGTTGGAATGGAATTTCAAAAGGTGAGCTTTTGCAAGATAAAAGGTAAGGTTTCGCCGACCGAAAGGTCACCTTTTAGATTGCCGTTGCTTGGTATTGACTTGTAAGCGTGTGGTCATATTTGGTAAGTGGCAGTCCATCCAGACATAAATCTACGGTTGATTGCGATGAGTTTTTGGGAATTTAATGTCATCTCAATACAATAAAAGGGAGATAAAATAGTTTGATTTAGCTTTATATGGGAATAATTTTCTATCTTTGCATTAACATTTTAAAATTAAAAATCATGATGAAAATAGGAGATAAGGTGCCGGAAATACTGGGCACAGATCAAGATGGAAAGCAAATATCACTCAGCGATTTCAAGGGGAAGAAGTTGGTTCTCTACTTCTATCCAAAGGATTCTACTCCTGGATGTACGTCGCAAGCCTGCAACTTGCGCGATAACTACGAGCTGATGATGAAGCGAGGATATGCCGTGGTAGGTGTGAGTGTTCAGGATGAGAAATCGCACAAGAAGTTTATAGAGAAGTACAATCTGCCCTTTCCGCTGATTGCCGACGTTGACAAGAAGCTAAACGAGGCATTTGGAGTGTACGGCGAAAAGAAAATGTATGGTCGCAGCTACATGGGTACTTTCCGAACAACGTTCATTATCGGAACAGACGGAACGGTAGAGGAGATTTTCACTCCCAAACAAATCAAGGTTAAGGAGCACGCTGAGCAGATTCTGGCTGCTGCCGAGCAGAAATAAGGCATAAGAAGGTTGTCGATTTGAAGCGAGTCACTGCAAAAGTACGGCAAGATCTCCAAGCCTATGCCCAGCTATACGAATGCCGTGAATTTATCCATGGCGACCCTTCGTGGTTCATGCATCAGGTGAAGGGTGAACGGAATCAGGAGACGATGGCATTCATCGCCTCCTGTTTGAGTTATGGTTCGCGAACGGTATTCATGCCACGAATCCAGTTTCTGCTCGATAGTGCCCACGGAGAGCCCTATGAATGGATTTCGACGGGTGCTTTTCAACGTGATATTCCCGATGATTCCGCCTGTTTTTATCGATTATATACCAATCGGATGATGCTTGATTTTTTCCAAGCTCTTCGTGAAATGTTATTGGAGTACGGGAGCTTGCGAAACTATATAGAGGCTTTTGTTCATCGAGAGTATGCGGTGGAAAACTGTCTGACGACCGAAAATCGACAACAGATGTCTGAAATCCATGCCATTGATGCCATTGAGAGCCTTTGTAGCTACTTTTCCGATAGGCAAATTAAAGGAATTGTGCCACAGAATACACAATCTTGCTGCAAGCGTGTGTGTATGTTTCTTAGGTGGATGGTGCGCAATTCTTCGCCAGTGGATTTGGGAATTTGGGCCGATTTCATCGACAAAAAGTCACTGATAATACCGCTCGACACCCATGTGCTCAATCAAGGGCTTAGGTTGGGGCTCATCGAAAGTAAGTCGGTGAACATGGTGGCTGCCCGCCGGTTGACAGACAAGTTGCTGCGGATTTTTCCTGATGACCCTTTGAGAGGCGATTTCGCATTGTTTGGATATGGTATCAATACCAAATAAGTGTTCTCCTTTCATGAGAATAGTTCTAAAATCCTATCAATTATAAGTTCGAAAAGCAGTCTTTCCCTTTGCAGAATAAACAAATAGTCGTATTTTTGCAACAAATAGCAAGCAATGACACAACAAACATTGAAGGAAAAAACAGCCAAGGGACTCTTTTGGGGCGCATTGAACAGCGGCGCAATGCAGATTCTCAACGCCGTTATCGGTGTTTTCCTGAGTCGTATTCTTTCTACTTCTGACTACGGACTTGTGGGAATGTTGGCTATTTTCACCGCTGTTGCAGCAGCCTTGCAAGAGAGTGGATTCACTTCGGCACTGGACAACCTTGAAAAGGCTACCGACAACGACTATAATGCTGTTTTTTGGTTCAGCACTCTTGTGAGCTGGTGTTCCTATATCGTGCTTTTCCTATGTGCACCACTCATCGCCGATTTTTTCCATCATGCCGAACTGATTGATTTGTCGCGTTTTATCTTTGCCACTCTTTTGTTTTCGGCCATTGGAACTGCACCGACGGCTTACCTTTTCAAAAACCTGATGGTGAAGGAGACGGCCATTCTGCGCACCCTTTCACTGCTCGTGTCAGGTGCAGTGGGCATCATCCTCGCACTGAAGGGCTATGCTTACTGGAGTTTGGCTTGGCAACAGATGCTTTATATTGCGCTGACGAGTCTCGGAAGGTTTCTGCTCGTGCCTTGGAGACCGTCGTTGAGAGTCGATTTTACACCGATTCGCAAGATGTTTTCTTTCAGTTACAAGATTCTTATCACAACAGTCGTCAACACTGTCAGCCAAAACTTCCTCACAGTCATCTTTGGCCGTCTTTATCCGGCCAATGCTGTGGGTAATTTCACACAGGCCTTCAAGTGGGACAACATGGCGAGTACATTGGTTTCGGGAACTACGGCGCAAGTTGCACAGCCTATCCTCGTTGAAGTGAACAACGACCGTGAGCGGCAGGTGGCTGTTTTCCGTAAGATGCTGCGGTTCACGGCATTTCTTGCCTTCCCGGCGATGTTCGGACTGGCGATGGTTGCCCATGAGTTTATTATCGTTCTGGTGTCAGAAAAGTGGATGGACAGTATCCTCCTTTTGCAGATACTTTGTGTCAGTGGTGCTTTCCTGCCTTTCTATACTTTGTATCAGAACCTTATGATCAGCCGTGGAAAGTCTGATATATATATGTGGTGCACGATTGCCCTGATAGTGTTGCAGATTGGTTTGATGGCCGGTTGTTACGCCAAGGGCATTGTTTTCATGGTGAGTGTCTATACGGCAGTCAACATCCTCTGGCTTTTTGTCTGGCAATATTTTGCCAATCGTGAGATAGGGGTGAGGCTTTTTGATGTGATGCTTGATATTTGCCCCTATCTTCTCATCACTCTTGCCGTTATGGTGGCAACCTATTTCTTGACTATGCCAGTCTCAAATCTCGTCGTTCTTCTGTTGATGCGAATCGTTGTTGCAGGCTTACTCTATTTATTGGTGATGAAGCTTACTGGCTCAAGGATGCTCGATGAATGTATTGGTTATTTCAGGCGGAGCAAAGGTTAACGGTACATTTGTAATTGCATGACGGGATAGAGCGCAGCCCGCACTATTCTGACAAATCCTTTGCCCTCGGTGTGGAATAGTTTTCGGCTGTTCTTGATACAATGGTACTGCAATCGGACGAAAGCAGATAAGCTGTGGCTTGTTTCCAGCTCCATGATTTTCCTTGCTTCCTTCAAGTCGGCGTTGTCGGTATGGATGTTTTGCAGCAGTTTCAGCTTCGCTTCGAACAGCGGACGTATCCTCTCTCTCGTCTTTCGATAGTTTCTGCATCCCCAAATCAGACTGCCGAGTGCATTTCTCCAAGTGGGAAGATTCCTACTGTAGTCGTTATAGGTTGTGGCTGCTGTGTGTCGGCGGAAATTTACCAGAATCTTATCCACATATATGATTCGTCCGTGCGCGGCAGCGATAATCGACAGGGCTGCGTCGTACATCGAGTATTCGAAAATGGGATGGCTACTGTCGGGCAGTTGCTCCATCAACTCACGTCTGAGGAGCATCGTGTGTCCGGGCAAGCCAAGGAACATCATGCGGATGACATTCACGTTTCTGTGTCGTTCGTCAAAGTATGCAAAGGCATCGTCTGTAGAGAATGGCCTCGAATGTCCGCTGCAGAGGAGATTTTTGCCAATAGCTTTCATTTGGATATCTATCTTGTCGGTCTCCCAAATGTCGTCTTGGTCGGCAATGGCAATGAAATCGCCGCTTGCCCGCTTCATGGCTGAAAGAAAATTGCCGTTGACTCCGTGCTTTTCCTCGTTGGAATAGATGGTTATCTTTGGATTTCGAGCTGCGCATTCCGACAGTATGCTCCACGTTTCGTCATCGGAATTGTCATCCTGTATGATGATTTCGTGCAGAGGATAGGTCTGTTGCAAGATGGACGCTATTTGCTCGCGTATGAATTTTGCACCGTTGTAGGTACACATGACGACGGAAACGCTGGGCTTTTCTTCCATATTTTATAGGTAAAGATAGTCAACGAGCAGGTAAACGTTATAAACCGTGAGATAAGCCGTGAGTGAAAACAGCGTGAAACGTAGTCCCTGCCGATACTTTCCATTAACAGCCTTCATCAAAAAGCCCATGCTGATGGGGATGACATAAATCCAATGTGCGGCCATGATGTAGATTTCGGGTATTCCGAACCCAAGTCCCATGTGCAGAATCATGTCCATGGCGGCAAAAGAGAATACCATCCACATGAGTTTGCTGTGCCTTCCGCACCACAATCCAACGATGAAAAGGAGGAAAATCAGTCCTTCAACAATATAATTCCATATCCAATCGTAGCCGACAATCACCGGACGGCTGACCAAAACATCCTCCAAGGTGTGTTTCTGGTGAAGTTGGATGGACTCTCCGAACAGATTCTCGATGGCTGTTTTAATTCGTGGTGTCGTGATGTCTGTCCAAATCATGAAACTATTCTTGCTGATAGGTTTTCCTGTGTGACGGTTTGCCGGCTTGTTGGCGCGCTTTCTTAGCACGGCCTGTCGGTGTTCCTTCCATATTTGTTTGAACGAATTGGAAATCTCGGTGCTGTCTTTCAGTTTGGTTGTGTCTTTGAAAGCTGTGAACATCCGTTCTTTTTCAGCCTTGACAGCCTTGGCTTGTTTCTGTTTGCGTTCTTTTACCGAATCGTTAACATAAGTCCTGTACTCCCATTCTCCAAACAACCACATGGCTGAGGCAGGCAACAGTATCGCAAAAATAAGGTTCCATGGATTGAAGAATGATTTTCCGCGTGTGAAAAGATTGGCCATGAAGATCTTGAGCCCATTGTTGAGCGATATTCCGGCAGTGATTACAAATAGGAGAATGGTCTGCCACTTCTTCATTTTTCGCTTTTCCTTCATCTGTTTGCCCGCAATGTAGATGGTAAGCACAAGCACGAAAAGCGAAATAATGAAGTGGTCGGGGCTGATGGCTGCGATCATGATGTGCGAGAATGTGAAAAGAAGAAACGAAAGCACAACGGCATCGTTTCGTTCGAGACCTATCAGCTCACGAAATATTCGCATCAACAGGATGAAAGCGTAGAAACTGCTGGTGATGAGCACAATGGCCACGATGATTTGGGCAAAATTAAGCCCCGTGACGCTTATCAGTGTACTGTTGACAACGTAGGCTGGATAGTAGAAAAAGGCCAGAAGGGGATGACGGTGCACATCAAAGCTGGTGTACCAGTTAGAAACGACACAATAGGTGAGTGGGTCAAAGCCAGAGATATGAAAACCTTTGATGAACAGCTTGTAATAGTTGCTCGACGGGTGTGAGAACGATGGGAAATAACGGACTATCACCAGTGCGTTGAGGATTATCTGCCAGAGGAGAAAAAGTCCACCCGCCAATCGTTCGTCTTTCTTTATTTTAAACAAGTCTGTTATGCTCATATCAGATAATCAATGATTTGTCCTCCATTATACACCCACAGCCAGACGGTCAGAGCGAGTAAAAGAAATCTTAAAATACGCCGCGGAGCAAATGCAAGAATCTGCATCAGGTAGGCGAAAGCTATCGGAATGATGAAAATCCAGCCTGCCGTCATGATATAGACTTCATTGATGCCAAATCCGAGGATGAGGTGCAAGGCGATATCGCATGAGAAACAAAGAAGCAACATTTGGAAAAAACGCTCTCTTCGTCCGATGAAACCGCCCAAAATGAACAAAAGAACGATGAAACCTTCAATGATATAGTTGACCGTCCAATTATATTTTACGAATATGGGCCTATCCCAAGAGACGTCTTTGAGAAGGTGTTGTTGGTGGAGTTGTATGGATTCGCCAAAGAAATTTTCAATAAGTGTTTCCATTCGCGGAGTTGAGATATCCATAAGCTTTCCGATTACTCCCTCGCCCATGTTCTCACCCGTATGTTGGTTGAGCCATTCTGTTCGTTGTTTGGTGTAAGATTTAACTTTTTCGGGATTCTTTTGCTTGCTTTTTATCTCAATATTGCGAATTACCTCTTTCTGTGGCACTTCAAGCGCATAGTACTGCCACTGTTGGATTCCAATGAGCATGGCGGCGGGCAGCACGATTCCGAGTAAAATAAATTTGGGGTGGAAAGTTCTTTTGCCATTGGTGAAAAGGCTTGCTATCAGTGTCTTGATACCATTCGATGTGGCCATGCCCGCAGTGAAGAATAGGAGGACGGCCGTTTGCCACGGGCGCAGCAACCGGCTCTTTCTCATTTTCATTCCGCTGATGTAGAATGTCATTAGCAGGAGCATCATAGAGATGATGAAATGGTCGGGAACCATCGTCGGAACCATGACGTGGGCAAATGAAAACATCAGCAGGGTGAGTAAGGTGGCATCGAATCGGCTCAGCTGAAGCACCTCTCTGAGAATGCGATACATGAAAATGACCGAATAGAAGGCCGACATCACGATGACGAAAGCCATGAAAAAAACAGCGAAGTTCGTACCCACGTTGTAGATGAGCCAATGGTTCAGCAGGTACATGGGGTAGAGAAAGGTCAGGTAGAGTGGGTGTCGGGGAGTCTCGAAGTGGATACGCATTCCTGAAATGGTTATCCACGACCAATTGTCGTAGCCTGACATTCTGAAGTTCTTCGTGAAAATGGTCCAAAAACCATCGTGCGCCCCCATCGTATAGACACCATAATGGCTCCCAATGAGGAGTGCATTGAACGAAATGAACACCAACAACATTGCCAGTGCTAACCATCGCTCTTCCTTTTTGACTTTAAAGATTCCTAATGCCGACATCTATCAAATCAGTTTGATTCTGCAAATTTACATAAAAATCTGTGATTTATAAGCCAATGCGATAAAGAAAGTCTGCAGTGTGCTGAATTGTTGTGTGGAAGCGTATGCAAAATAGGACAAATCTCATGATTGGATGCTAATTTTATCTTCACATAACTACATTCTATAACGTTTCGCTTGGAATATCTTACGGCGAATAAAACCTTGAAATCGAACATGTGTGGCCTCGCCATTGCCACGCTTTTATATGACAAAAAACAGAGATGGGGGAGTGCTCTGTAATGTGTTGATAGTCAATATAATACCAAGCGTGATGTAAAAGGTGACCTTTTGCACTGTCATTCATGACCTATCGCATTGCAAAAGGTGAGCTTTCGAAAAGTGAAAGTTGAGCACCTATAGATTAAATAATAAAAATCTTAAGGTCACTATTGCAAGTAGGTATCTTCTATTTTCGAGGAATGAAACAAGAAAGTACCTTCATCTGCAATGAATAGATAAGACATAACTTGTTTTGGCTCAGATTCTGTGGGCGAATTGGAATGGGAAAAGCCCGTTTTACCTATTTCTTCTTGAGAAAAGTCCTGACCAAAAGAAAGTTGATAGGTACGCAAATACCGAAGACAGGTATCATTGCATACTCTTTTTGCAAACCCATCAATAGGAAAAGGGAGAGCGTTCCTGTTTGCAGTAAGTAGTTGACAAGATGTGAAAAGGCAAAGCCGGCTCCCCGACGGGCAGTTGATTTCACCCTGAATGTAAAATAGGTGGACGCAAAATAGTTGAAAACAAAACTGACGGCATAGCCAATAGTATTGGAAATGCGTGGCTCGGCCCATCTTAAGAATAGCAGATAAATGCCATACTGTATGGCAGTTGCGAGGATTCCTACCATGCCGAAGCGAACTATCTCGCCCATCTGCACCCGTCTTTTGCTCCTGAATGGTTGGAAATGTACTTCATCGGCTTCTGAAAGCAGATGCCTGTCGCCACTGCTGTCGCCGAATGCTATTAGTTGATAGGAGTGGCGGTAGGGAAAAACCTGTAGAAGGCGTTTCAATTTCTCTTCCCCATAGCAGTTTTTTGTCAGGAAATCGCCTGTTATAGTGTCGTGGCGGACTGCTATTTGTGTTCCTTCTGTTTGCACTGCATCGCCAAATTCCTTGAAAAAGGGCCTCACCCAATTTTCAATACTTGCCGTAATGACTACTACATTGTCGCCTTCGGCAATCGCTTTCCTTATAACTTCCAGTCCTCCAGGACGTATAATTTTCTGTCGGTCGCGAGCAAATTTTTGGCAATAATCATCGAATTCATCGATTGGCATGCCTTTGAAAAACCAAGCGAACACCTGTTGCTTTGCCTTCCAGTTGGGGTAAAGTTTCAATTTCATGAGTATGAGGATTGGTGAGAAGAGGAAAAATCCCCAAAAAGTTTTACCATAGCCTTTCACATACTCGATAAATTCAATGAATGTGTCTTTTTTAGTCAGTGTTCCGTCAAAGTCGAATGCGTAAACTCTCATTTTAAAGGAAATAGATGATGATAAGGAAAGTCAGGCCGAAGCCCAAAACAATGAGTTGAATGAAGCGGTCGTTGAGTATAACCTTAGTCGGGTCGCCGCTTTTCTTGTCAACCACTGCGATTTGTATGTATCTCAGCAATCCTAACAGAACGAATACGCTTGTCAGGTAGAGGTTGCTCGTGTGGAAATTGGCTATCACTTCTGGGCTCATGGTGTACATAATGTAGCAAACAAGCGTGACACTGGCGGTGATTGTGATAGCCTGATTGATGAAAGTTAGATTGTAACGGCTCGTGTTTTTTCGTGGTGCATGGCCCGTCTCGTTCATTCTGAGGACATCGTCTCGTCTTTTGGCAAACGAAAGGAATAGCATCAGGAGGAAAGTCATCAGCACTATCCATTTGCTCAATCCGATCCCTGTGGCCAGACCTCCCGAAATGATTCTCAACACAAATCCGAATGCTATCACGCACACATCAATGATGGCATGTTGCTTGAGGAACAGACAGTAGGCGATGTTCAACACCCAATAGAAGAATATGACACCAGCCGTTTTCATTTGATTGTCTGGGAGCAAAAACAACGTAATCATCGACAGAATGACCATCGATGCCATGATGATAAAACCCTGTACGACGCTGATTGCTCCTGATGCAAGTGGGCGTTGACACTTGACGGGATGCCTGCGGTCATCCTTTAAGTCGATAATATCGTTCAGACAATAGATAGAAGACGAGATGAACGAGAATGACAGGGCTGTGATGAAGCCGGCGTAGAGGGCTTCTACTCTCAACAATGCCCCTCCAAAAAATATAGGAAGCAGCACTACTGTGTTTTTAATCCACTGTTTTGGGCGGATTAATCGGCATAAATTTATCATTTTATCCTCCTTTCTATGGGGCTGATGGCTATTTCAAGCAATTTGTGAAGTAACCATGAAAGTGGTAATGCCAGGGCAAGAACCGCGAGGAACTTAGCCCAGTAACACCAGCCAAGTTGTTCAATGTAAATCAATATGAAATGATGATGAATGAGATAAATCTCCAAACTGATGGCTCCGATGAACACACAAACCTTGTGAAACCAAGCTGGAGCTTTCGATAGCAGCTCATTCAGTAATATTATGCCAGTGATGGTGAGGGGAATGTAAAGCATACGCTCCAAAAAGAGTGGAAAATGGCCATGCTTGACCTGTTCCAAATAAATACAAGTACTGAGTGTCCCGATGAAAGTGATGATTATTAACCAGATGGATGAACCTTCGATTGTTTTCTTTTCCTTGACTGCAGCCCCCATATTGATACCCAAAAGGAAGATGGGAACTCTGCTCCAGAAAATCTCAATATGACCAACTGCATCATGAATCGGGGAAACGTATTGTAGTACAATGCACCATGCCATCATCAATGCTGGCAGCCAACGATAGGTGGGGTGCTTAATGATGAGCTGAATGTAAGCGGGCGTAAACAAATAAAGCATCATGATTGCCGGAATGTACCAAAATGTGAGCTCATCGTTCAACCAAAAGTCCCAATTAATTGTAATATCACCGATTAAATCGATGATATTTGTGCTGTGACCGCCATGTCTTACAAGGTCAGGGCATATCATATCGGGAATGTAGTATAAGGCAGCGATGATAATCCACGCCGGATAGACACGCAAAAATCTTTTAAATAGGAATGTCAGGGTAGAAGGTGTTTTCGACCATGAATACCATAACCCGATGCCACTGAGGAATAAGAAAATGTCAACACCGATGTTTCCCATTCTGCGAAGTCCGAAAAAGATATCCTCTCTTGGCAAACCGACATGGAAAAGCACAACGAATATGATCGCCAAGCCCATGAGCTCGCCTCGATAGCGACTGATATTGCCGAGTTCTATGTTCTTTTTCATCATGTTAGTTTAGGGGACGGAATGCGTTTCATCAACTCCTTGAAAAGCCAGGCGAGGCAAATGGACGTGACGATATACAATAATAATCCCGTCCAATAATCTCCTGTGCGTGAGATGGGTATGATGATTTTCCGAGTGATAGGGTGTGAAATAAAAAGAGCGGCTGAAATGCTCCCAATCCATGAGAGTTGTTTAATCGCCCATTGGTTGAACAAGCTCAAGAATGCCGTGCGACTGATGAACTTCACACCGCAGAGGGTCGCGGTGCATACGAATACGGGTACTATGAACCAAGTATATTGGTTGAGACTCAACAGATAAATGGCAATCAGAGATATGATTGCCCACAATGGATAAAGACCTGGATGGGTGGTGGGCTTCACGTATTTTGCGTAAAGAAGTCCTAAGCAGAACGGCAGCATTCCACCGACGCAGTTATAGCGCCAGCGGTTGAGCGCCTCGCCGTTGGGCTCGCAAGCCAATTGGATGATGGTACAGACGATGACGAATGCTACAGGCCAACTCCAATGCCGCTTGTAGAGGAAGAGGCGATAGACAATATAAAGTTGCAACATCAAGCCAAAGAACCAATAAGGGCCAGGCCAGATAATGTCGTCTGGGGCTGGAAGAAGGTTGTTGAACAACCCCAACTGTCCAATAATATCGAGAACGGTGTAACGATGCTGTCCGGGAGTGATGGCATCAATGAGGACAAAAGCTGCGAAACCAACTATCATCATACGGAAAAGCTTTATCCAGTGGTATTTGATAAAGCTGATTGCAGTTGGCTCTGACGTGTTTCCCGTTTTGGGTTGCTCATATTTCATAACGAGTCCGTAGGCTGAAAGGAACAGAAAGATGGGCACACCGTAATGTCCGAAGAAGGAAATCACATGGAAAAGAGTAAGGCTCGACCACTCAGCTGACATGACTTGATTTAGCCAATCAACGTTGTGTTGGTTATACTGATACTCGTTTTCTTTCACGATGGGGGCAAGCCAGTGGCAATAATTGTGAAGAACGATGCCCAGAATGGCAATGCCTCTCATGGCATTACATTCCATTTTGCTGAGCTGGTGGTCAGCGTTCTTGTTGATGTTGCTATTGCGTTTTATTTCCATTTATTGTAGTTGCGTTGTGTGCAGATGGTTGAAAAAATTACGGTTTCTTCATTGTTTTCTGCCGATGCTCCTTTACCAAATCATCGTAGTTAGTTTTATTCTTTAGAATGCGTGGACGCATCTCGTCGTAATCGGGACTGAGGATGTCGTATTCGGCATGATAATCCTTCACTCCAATACCGGCAAGGTTCAACAAAAGGTGAGGTAGGGCGTCGGTCATGAAGCGTTTGTCTTTGGCTTTCTTTATCTGTTGGAAAGTTTTGGGATGCCTTGCAACGTATTTCGGTGAGCAGTAGATCCAGAACGGCACCTCAAACTCGTAGTGTGCGAGGTCGTAATCAATCTCAGCCGAATGGTTGCGGCAGATGAAACCCCTGTTGCCTTCGTAGCATTCCTCGCCGTGGTCGGGCATGTAGATGACGATCGCATCCTTGTGCTCAAACCGTTTGATAATCTGATCTACGATAGAGTCGTTGTAAAGCACTGCATTATCGTAGTGTGCGAGCATGAACCGCTGTTTCTTGATGAGGTCCGACCTCTTTTCGCTATAGTCGTTGGCCTTGAAATGATGCCGGTTGCTTGGGTAACGAAGTTTGTATGACACATGTTGCCCTATGAGATGGAAGATGATCAGGTTATGTTCTTTGTTCTCGTGGCTCAGTTTTTTGTCGTAATCATCGAGCAATCCCTCGTCGAATTGGTGCAGTTCGTCGTTGCGTGTGTCGAACATGGACTTCGAAAGCTCAGGGTGGTTGAGGAAAAAACCGCCGCTGAAGTCATAAACAGCTTCCTTGGCCTGTGGCAAGAATTGGTTAGTGATGAACGATACATGATAGCCGGCCTTGCGGAAAAGCTGCGGAAACAGTGGATAGTCGCACCATTCTCCTTCCTGACCTGTGACGTGCAGTGAGAAAATGTTCTTAAACACGAAGCTGGTGAGATTCCATGGCGACACCACATCGCTGAATGGCACGAGCAAACCTGACCGTTCGCGTTTCACCTGTCGTGGAGTTGTTTTCATGAAATAACCATACTGTTGCGAGTGATGGCGTCCCATGCTCTCTCCGATAATCAAAACGATGTTGGGCGACTTGAATGAGCAGCTGTCCACTCGCACTTGATCTCTTGCCTCTATGAGACGGTCGATTTGTTGTGAGGCCAACTTGTTGGCAAAGATGCTGAATGCGAGTCTATACACTGGCAGATAGAATTGTGCAGTGTTGGGTGAAGTCAGCTTATGTTCCACCGAACCTATGGTTTTCTGTGAGAACATATCTGCCATTTCCTTCTTGTTGTGGGCTGAACTGATTACTGCCCATGTCAATAGCACTAAGGTGCAGCAGCCGAATGTGGGCTGGATTTTTTGAAAAAAAGTATTAACTTTGTCAAGTTTCGATGTTACCCTGTCTGGGATCTTGCGCCGAAATACCGACCATATTGAAACGAAGATATGAAAGAGAATGATGAGCAAGATGAGGCCGATGCCCGAATAAATCAAGTCGCCTGTGATGTAACTGTTGAAAAATTCACTTGCCTCTCTCTTGTCGGTCTCCGCTGCCAGCAACAGCATCGATGGATTCAGTGTAGATTGGAACTTGTCCCAGCAAAAAAGGTCGATGATAGTGGTTGTATAGGCTACCACATAAAATACCCCGGCTATCCATCGGCGGATTCTCTTGGGAAAAATCATCAGGAATAAGCATATTACATACAGGTCGAGAAAAAGCTCCAGCCACAGGTTTTGATATACTTCTGCAGATGGGGTGTCCTTTGGGAGTTCCTCGTATGAAACGATAATTCCGATGAGGAACATAAAGAAAAAGAATGAGGCGTTCTGCTTGATAGGGGCAAACACCTTGTTCAGCAAAACTCCAATTGACCTAATGATTTTCATCAACACACATAGTTTGATGCAAAGTTAGTGCAAATTATTTAAATTACATCATTTTGCACTTTGAATTAGTAATTAAGACTGGTGTGAATAGGCATTTGTCACTTCAACTGCAATCTCGGCTGGTACTAAATGGTCGATGGATTTACCATTGGCTATGCGTTCTCTTATCTCCGTACTGCTGATGTTTATGAACTCTGCGTTGAGCAGTGAGACACTGTTGGGTAGCTCATTTTTGCCGATTTCATCGCCCAATCTTGGGTAAATGACAATCTTATAGTTCTGCAAGATGTCCTCATGGTGATACCATCTGTCGAACGCCGTCCAGTTGTCGCTACCAATGAGCAATGTGAACTGGTGTTGCGGGAAGTCGTTTGACAGACGTTGAAGGGTGTCCCATGTGTAAGAAGGTTTCGGCAGATGGAACTCATAGTCGCAGGCAATGAGATTCCGTTTGTGTTTCAACACTTTTTGCACCATCTTAAAGCGGATTTTGTCGTCAAGAAGTCTTGCGTTTGCCTTTAGTGGGTTTTGCGGAGACACCATGAACCATACCTCGTCGAGTTTCGCCTGACGAAGAAACGCCTCGGCGAGTGCGATGTGTCCGTTATGGATGGGGTTGAATGAGCCTCCGTAAATTCCTACTTTCATTTATTCTTCCAAGAACTTCTTTAGAATCTGATAGGTTTTTTCCTTTGCCTTTTCCAAGTTGTCGTTTATGACAATATGGTCGAATTTATCGGCAAAAGTTAGCTCATATTCAGCTTTGGCAAGCCTATTCTCGATGGCTTCAGCCGTGTCGGTCTGCCTACCTTCAAGTCTCTTGCGGAGCTCGGCAATCGATGGAGGCTGGATGAAGATGCTCAATGCGCGGTTGCCATAGTAGTTCTTGATGTTGCAGCCACCTTTCACATCAACGTCGAACACTACATTTTGTCCGGTATTTGACTGTTCTTCCACCTGCGATTTCATTGTGCCGTAGAAGCGGTCGTTATATACCTCCTCGTATTCAAGAAACTCGTCGTTTTCGATTTTCTTCCTAAATTCATCGGGTGAAAGAAAGATGTATTCGATGCCATTCTTTTCCGTTCCGCGTGGAGCGCGTGTGGTACAACTGATTGAAAAAGCCAGATTGAACTCTGGGTGTTCTTTCATCAGCCATTGAACGATTGTGCTTTTACCTGCGCCAGATGGGGCAGAGAAGATGATTAATTTGCCTGACATTTTAAGAATGAAAGCCTCCCCATGTTCCTCCGAAAGGAGATGATGTCCCTAAGGACTGTACGGGGATAAGTTTATATAGTTAATAACGTATGATACCACTTCGTTGATGATACCTTGGCCTGATAATTCTGATTTACCTCCAATTAAACTATTTTACCCTTTTGTGGATGTTTGCGCATCTCTTCGCTTGGGCATTTGTAGGTATTTGTTTGTATGATATATTCTCTTTAAATTCGGATTTGAGTGCTACCAAACTCTGAATACTCTCCGAGTTAACACCTAAAATGAGTTCTCCTCCTTTCGGAGAGTTTGGGGGAGACTACAAGGCATTGAGCACCTGTTCCTTGATTTGTTCCAGCTCGTCTTTCATCATGACGACTATATTTTGCATTTCCGCCTGATTGCTTTTAGACCCTGTGGTGTTGATCTCCCGACCCATTTCCTGAGCGATGAAACCGAGCTTTTTGCCAATTCCGTGTCCATTTTCACGCATTGTCTTGCGGAAGTATTGTAGATGGTTGGTCAGTCGTTGGCGTTCCTCGCTGATATCGAGCTTCTCAATGTAGTAGATAAGCTCCTGCTCAAGTCGGTTCTTATCGTAGTCGATGGCTGGAATCTGCTTCAATCCCTCGATGATTCTGTCCTTTATTTTAGGAACTCGGCTCTCTTCGAAAGGCTCAATGCTCTTGAGTAGCGACTCGATATTGTCGATTTTCTCGTTGAATTTCTTCTCCAATGCGGCCCCTTCCTGTGTACGGAAGGCTATAAGGTGTGCGATGGCCTCGTCGATGGCCGTCTTTGCCGAAGCCCATTCTTCTTCGTCGAGTACTTCCACCTCGGTTTTGGTAGTCACGTCTGGCAGGCGCAACAGTGATGCAAACCAGTCTTGTGGTTCGGGAATGCCAGCCTGCTCCGAAATAGTCTTGAGCTGCCGGTAATAGTTTTCCACCAATTTCGTGTTGATGGGTGTCGCGTCGAGCACGGCGTCTTTCTCAATCCAGAGCGAAAAGTCAACCTTCCCACGTTCAAGTCTCTGTGAAATCATTTGTCTGATTTCCATTTCCTTCTCTCTGTAGAGCGGTGCTATGCGAGTTGACAAGTCAAGTGTCTTGCTGTTCAGCGATTTTATTTCAACGTTGATCTTCTTTTCTTTGTAGGTTACGACAGTTTTCCCGTAGCCTGTCATGGATAGTATCATTGGCTTTTACATTTTTATTTCTGCAAATGTACGAAAAAGGGGTGAAAATACCAAGAGACAGTTTAATAAGGTTATCAAATTCTTATCTAATTTTGTGATACTATTTCTTTTTTGTGAAAAATCTGACAATGGCAATAAGTAGAATGATGGACGTGTGCAGAAGATTCGCTAAAATTTGCCCTACGAATATTAGCAGCGAAGTGCCGTAATGGGCAATTTGGGTGTACATGAGTGTCACCGATGCCATGTTGTAGGCAAGGCAAGTGATTAAATGCTTGCGTTGTTCTGCGCCTTTTCTGTCAATAAAAGGATGGTGATAATGCAGAAAACTATCGATGAAACCGTGAAAAATGAATCGGAAACCTGAAAATACCGCTCGCCGAAGAGCAATAAGGCCACAACGGTCGCAAGAAGGAATAACCATCCTCCAGTCACCATCAGATTACGCTTTGTAGGCTTGCTCATAGATGATTGTTTTTCGGTGGGTTCTGAACATGGCTGTCATGGCAACGGATAGCCATGCGTCGGGTAGTGTTTTGCTGCCCGAAGATTAACGGCTTGCAGCCGTGTGGCCTGTCGTTCGTCATCGCTTGCTGGCGCTTTGTTGTCCGACAGGGCAGCAACGGCAGGATGGGATTGTCTTTAGCCCACCTTTGGCTGACGTGCTCATCAACGCAAAGTTACCCAATTTTGCTGATAACACCAAATTTTTCCTGTCGGATGTTGAAGGAGCATCATCCATTGTCGCATCATCTTCGTTGCGTACAGAAAGCAGCCGTCAATATTTATTTGTCTGATTTTTTTACCATGGTTTTGCCTCCGTTTTCCGAATGCTAATCCAAATCGAAGTAAAAGCTAAGCTTTCGTGTTGCCAAAGGTCATCTTTGATCGTGCGAAAGGTCACCTTTTGTTGTGTGAAAGTTAATTTGCTGATGCTAAACTTGTTACTGCCGATCTATAGACAATGCGTTTTGTCAATAATTTTCGTTTCAGATGCCGTGTTGAGAGTCACTTTCCGTCTTTCGTTATCTATTCTCTTCTCACCGTCTGACAAGAGTTCAGTCAGTTGGAGCGGGTCTTTTACAATCCTTTGAATAGCGAAAATAAACACAATGAGTTTTAATTTGTTATCTATAAGGTGTGGAATATTCAAAATTTAACCGTATCTTTGCACTTTGAAGAGCTGGCTCTCAATCGGTGGAGCCGTTGCTCATAAATAGAGAAACGAATTATGTCTTGTATATTGAACATAGAAACAAGCACCAATGTGTGTTCCGTTGCCTTGAGTGAAAATGGCGCATGCATCTACGAACAGGAAGATCACAGTGGTCCGAATCACGGTGAGCGTCTTGGAACGTTCGTCGATGAGGCCTTGTCGTTTGCCGACAGCCACGCCATTCCAGTCGATGCCGTAGCCGTCAGCAGCGGTCCGGGTTCCTATACGGGCTTGCGCATCGGCACCTCGATGGCCAAAGGCATCTGCTACGGTATCGATGTCAAGTTGATAGCAGTCCCCACACTCGAACTTCTCTGTGTTCCTGTCTTGCTTCGCCATGAGGAGATGGAGGAAAACGCACTGTTGGTCCCGATGCTCGATGCGCGTCGGATGGAGGTTTATGCTCAGGTTTTCGACCGTGCTTTGAAGGAGGTTCGCCCCATTCAGGCCGATGTCGTCGATGAGAATACCTATCGGGAGTATCTCGACAAAGGACCAGTCTATTTTTTCGGCAATGGTGCTGAGAAATGCATGGACGTTATCAATCACCCCAATGCCCATCTGATAAAGGGAGTTGAGCCGTTGGCCAAGAATATGCTGCCACTGGCAGAGAAACGGTTGGCTTTGGAGCAATTTGAGGATGTGGCCTACTTTGTGCCCATGTACCTGAAGGACTTCGTGGCAAAGCAGGCGAAACCCCTGTTGTAGGATTTGAATTTGCAAATGATGTGCGTCGCAGTGAAATAGAGTCGGTGAAGATTGACTACTTCGTGTCCTTTCATGGCTTTTTAGTACATGCTGCCCAGCACATTCCATTTAGAAAATAAAAATAGAAATCAATGAATATTGACGGATTGGATTACAATACCCAGCGTGAGAAATTAGTGTTGCCCGAATATGGGCGTGAGATTCAGGATATGGTAGCTTACTGTGTGACCCTCCCTACCAAGGAAGAGCGACAGGATTGCGCCGAGACCATTATCTCGATCATGGACAGAATGAACCAGCAGAACCATGGTAATGCTGACCATATCCAAAAGCTATGGGATCATTTGGCATTGATGGCTGACTTCAAGCTGGATATCGACTATCCCTTTGATGTCTCGCAGGCCATGAAAATAGCCTCGAAGCCTGAACCGATGACTTATCCCATGTCGAAAATCCCTGTTCGACACTATGGTAAAATGATGTTTGAACTGTTCGAAAAGCTGAAGAATATGGAGGAGGGCGATGAGCGCACTGAGCTCATTCGTGTGGTGGCCAATCAAATGAAACGCTGCCTTATACAGTGGGGGCATGGCTCTTCCGACGATGAGAAGGTGGCTTCTGATTTGGCTCGCTTCACCGACGGGAAGGTACAGCTCGACCTCGACACGTTCAAATTTGATAAAATCAACGCACGCGATTTGATACAGCCGCGCAATAACAATAAAAAGAAACGGTAGGTATGGAGGCCTTTATGATAGAAGGCGGACACCGCCTGTCAGGTACGATAACCCCCCAGGGTGCCAAAAATGAGGCACTGCAGGTGATTTGTGCCACTCTGCTGACTTCGGAGGAGGTCGTCATCAGGAATATTCCTAACATCCTCGACGTCAATAATCTTATAAAGTTGTTGAAAGACATAGGTGTCGAAGTGAGAGAGCTTGCCCCAAGCGAGTATTCGTTCAAGGCTGGCAACGTGAACCTTGATTTCCTGGAGAGCGAAGAGTTTGTTGAGAAATGCGCATCGCTCCGTGGAAGCGTACTGCTTTACGGACCCATGTTGGGGCGTTTCGGCAAAGCCACCATCACAAAGCCAGGTGGTGACAAGATCGGTCGCCGCCGATTGGATACCCATTTCCTTGGATTCAGAAACCTCGGCGCACGGTTCGTTCACGTTGAGGATAGGAACGTCTATGAGTTGAAGGCCGATAAGCTCGTCGGAACCAATATGTTGCTCGATGAGGCTTCCGTTACGGGAACGGCAAATATCATCATGGCATCGGTATTGGCTGAGGGAACAACTACCATCTACAATGCTGCGTGCGAACCGTACATACAGCAACTGTGCCACATGCTCAACGAAATGGGTGCTCGAATCAGTGGCATCGCCAGCAACCTGCTCACCATTGAGGGTGTGAGCAGCCTTCATGGTGCCCAGCATCGCATCCTTCCCGACATGATTGAGGTGGGATCGTTCATCGGTATGGCAGCCATGATAGGCGATGGCATACGAATCAAAGATGTGTCGGTGAAGAATCTTGGAATCATTCCTGACACATTCCGTAGGCTTGGCATACAGATAATTGAGGAAGGCGACGACCTTTTTATTCCCAAACAAGGACACTACTGCATCGATTCGTTCATCGATGGAACGATAATGACCATCAGCGACGCACCGTGGCCTGGTGTCACGCCCGACCTGATATCAGTGTTGCTCGTCGTTGCCACACAGGCGCAGGGCAGTGTGCTCTTCCATCAAAAAATGTTTGAGAGCCGCTTGTTCTTCGTCGATAAGCTTATCGACATGGGTGCTCAGATAATTCTTTGCGATCCGCATCGTGCGGTGGTCGTAGGTCACGACCATCGCCGCACGTTGAGAGGCGGACGCATGTCGAGTCCTGATATACGGGCTGGCATTGCGTTGCTCATAGCTGCCCTTTCGGCAAAGGGGACGAGCCGAATCGACAACATCACGCAGATAGACCGTGGCTATGAGAACATCGAGGAGCGGCTGAACGCACTCGGTGCGCATATCCAACGGGTGGATATATGTTAGGCAACGGAGGTGAAGAGGGTATGAAACTTTCGGTATTTGGACAGATGTCTTGCTGGAATGTGCCAGCTTCTCTGCTCCATAGTCTTCGGTAACGCAAGTCCTTCCTTGACTCGTTCAACTCCAAAATCTACCAAACCTTTCAAGATAGATGATAAAACGAGAAACCGTTTATAAGATAGGTGTCATCGGAAAGCCCCACGGTGTTCGTGGGGAGGTGTGCATTCGTTTCGCCGATGATGTGTTCGACCGTGTTGAGGCTGACTACTTGCTGCTCGATATGGAAGGTATTCTTGTGCCTTTCTTCATGGAGGAGTATCGTTTCCGAACCGACGAGACGGTATTGGTGAAGTTTTGCGACATCGATACTGAGGAAAGAGCGCGCGAACTTACAGGGACAGAGGTCTATTTCCCACGCTCTCTTGCCGAGGACGAGGACGGACAAGTGTCCTGGGCTCAAATCATCGGATACTGTTTGGTGGATAGCAGGACGGGAAAGGTCATCGGACACATTGAGACAGTCGATGAAACGACGTTGAATACCTTGTTTGAGGTTACGACAGATGACGGTAAACAACTGTTGATACCTGCCAGAGAGGACCTCATTAGGGAAATAGATACAGAGAAAAGAATAATCAAAATGGAGATTCCAGATGGACTTTTGGAACTCTGATATTAACATAACGTTCAATCTCCGTTGTGCTAAATGATGGATTTTGAGCAGTGAATATAGAATGATGAAGCAACAAATATGTATTCTTGGCTCAACGGGAAGTATCGGAACGCAAGCTCTTGACGTGATAGAGCAGCACTCCGACCTATACGAGGTTTATGCACTGACGGCCAACAATCATTGGAGAGAACTTGCCGCACAAGCTCGCAAGTTCCGTCCGGCGGCAGTTGTGATTGCCAATGCCGACCATTATGAAGCCCTTACCAAGGAGTTGGAGGACCAACCCGATATAAAAGTTTATGCCGGAAGTGACGCTCTGAAGCAGATAGTTGAGGCAGAGCCCATCAATATGGTACTTGCGGCAATGGTAGGGTTCTCCGGTTTGGAGCCAACCATCAATGCTATCAAGGCAAGAAAGAAGATTTGCCTGGCAAATAAGGAAACGCTCGTGGTCGCTGGAGAACTTATCTGCAAGTTGGCGCTTGACTATCATGCTCCGATATTACCGGTAGATAGTGAGCATAGTGCCATTTTCCAGAGTCTTGTGGGGGAGGATGAGAACGAGATAGAGAAGATATTGCTCACCTGTTCAGGAGGTCCGTTCCGCCTTTTCTCCAGCGAACAGCTCCAGACAGTGACCGCAGCCGATGCATTGAGGCATCCGACGTGGGACATGGGTGCGAAAATCACCATCGATTCGGCATCATTGATGAACAAAGGCTTCGAGGTGATAGAAGCGAAATGGCTCTTCGGCGTGCCGGCAGAGAAGATTCAGGTGTTGATACATCCACAGTCGATTGTCCACAGTGCGGTACAGTTTGCCGATGGCGGTGTGAAGGCGCAGTTGGGCGTACCCGACATGCGTCTGCCGATACAGTATGCCTTTTCGTTCCCAAAGCGTTTGTCGTTGAATGGTGACCGTCTGGACCTGTTCCGCCAGCCATTGGAATTCTTTGAGCCTGATACCGAGAAATTCCGCTGTCTGGCCATGGCTTATGAGGCCATCTCTAAGGGCGGAAATATGCCGTGTATATTGAATGCGGCTAACGAAATAGTTAACGAGGGTTTCAGGAACGGGGCGTGCTCATTCCTCGAAATGGGCGAAATCATCGAGAAAACGATGTCAAAAGTGTCCTTCGACAAGAGTCCTGACCTTGACGTTTATCTGCAGACCGATGCCGAATCACGCAAAGTGGCACAGGAATTGATGTCTGGGAGATAATCGAACAGTGGCAAGGTTATCAATAGAATATAAATAAAACATAAGAATAGACAATAATTAATGGAAACATTTCTGATTAGATTGCTCCAGTTTGTTTTGGCAATCTCTTTGCTTGTCCTCCTTCATGAGGGTGGACATATGTTCTTCTCTAAGCTCTTCGGCGTGAGAGTAGAGAAATTTTTCGTGTTCTTCGATGTAGCTATCGGCAAATGGAACGGCATGCTTTTCAAGTGGAAGCCCAAGAAAGACGACACCACCTATGGCATCGGCTGGCTGCCTTTGGGTGGATATTGCAAGATTGCTGGAATGATCGACGAGAGTTTCGACACCGAACAGATGAAGAAAGCCCCAGAGCCGTGGGAGTTTCGTGTAAAACCGGCATGGCAGCGCTTGTTGATTATGATTGGTGGTGTACTGGTGAATTTCCTGCTGGCGCTCTTCATCTACTCCATGATCATGTTTACGTGGGGCGAAAGCTACTATAAGGTGGCTGATATGTCGATGGGTATGGTGTTCAACGATGAGGCAAAGGCCCTTGGATTCCAAGATAGGGACGTCATGATAGGCACCGACAAGGGAGCGTTCCGCGAATATGCCAACGTCAATGGCGACTTCTTCCGTCAGATTGCCCAATCAAACTATGTCGATGTGCTTCGTAACGGCAAGAAGAAACGCATCGCCATGCCTGGCGATATGGATATGTTGTCGATGATAAAGAACCGTCCACTTTTCGCCGAACCCTACATTCCGGCTCGCATTGACAGTGTGATGGGTGGCTCACCAGCGCAGAAAGCTGGCCTGAAGGAGGGCGATCTGTTGAAATCTATCAACGGAAAACCAGTTGAGACGTGGGCGGAGATGAATTTCCAGATGGGTGTTTTGAGCGACGTGGCTTCTGTAAAGGAGACCCATAAAGACTCCTTGGCACTGCGCAATGTGGTTCTGACGGTACAACGTGCCGGAACTGACAAGATAGACACGGTGAGAATGATGCTCAATCCTGAAATGAAACTTGGCGTACTGCAAAGCACCCTTGCCAACTATTACAAGCCAACGCAGGAGAATTATTCGTTTTTTGCGAGTTTCCCCGCAGGAGTGAAGTACGGAGTGAATATCTTGCGCGGATATGTAAGCAACTTCCGTTATCTCGCCTCGGCTGATGGGGCGAAGAGTCTCGGAGGTTTCGGTTCCATTGGCAAGATGTTCCCACCTTTTTGGGACTGGTATATGTTTTGGAACATGACGGCTTTCCTGAGCATTATCCTTGCTTTCATGAACATTCTTCCTATCCCAGCCCTCGATGGAGGTCACGTGGTATTCCTTCTCTATGAGATGATCACACGTCGCAAGCCGTCCGAAAAGTTCATGATACGTGCTGAATATGCTGGTATCACCATTCTTATTCTACTGATGATTGTCGCCAATCTGAACGATGTGTTGCGATGGATTGGATTGATGTAGGGTGAGATGGTACGGCAATCGACAAGGAAACAGGAATGACAACGACTTTCAATACTGGCGAAACCCAAGAGACCCTACGACACGACTATAACCCCGACGGCTCGGTGCTTAGGCTTGCGCAACTGCGTATGCTCGATATGCTCGATTATTTGGCTGAGGCTGCTGGCAAGGCCAATGTGAGTTGGCGATTGGATGGTGGGAATGTGTTGGGCGCTTTGCGTCATGGGGGCTTCATTCCTTGGGACGACGATGTCGATATCGTGGTCAGTCAGAAAGACTACAAGCGATTCTGCGACTATCTAAAGGAACATCCTCATCCTCAATACCTGCTTCAAGACAACACCACTGATGAGGGCTATCTGAAGTTTTGGGCAAGTTTTCGTGATCTGAAGAGCGAGCATGTCAGTACCGAGGATGAGCAATCGCGCGACAGAAGGGCATTGGAGAACATGAGATACAGAGGACTCCACATTGACATCTTTCCCTATGAGGACCGCATTCTGCCAGGTTTGCAACGCATAGCCGGCAAATTGGCGGTGAAAGTCAATCTCGACATAGCCCCGCACCACCCGTTGCTGGCCAGATGGAGTTACAAAATTCTCGACAAATGCGTATTTCCCTTATTCCGTTTCATCGGCCATCTGTTTGGCAAGCGTGGAAAATTCATGCACACCTATGGCACATGGTTCTATGAGCGCTTTCCCGTCGAGGTTGTAAGGCCCTACAAGTCCATCTCGTTCGAGGGAAAGGAATACAACGGGCCGGCCCAACCAGCAGACTTCTGCAAGATAATTTATGGCGATTACATGGCATTGCCACCCAGAGACAAGCGAAACCGCCATCAAGTCACAATAAAGTTCCTATAGCAATAGGAACTTTTTTTGTTTGCTTTCCATTCCCTTGTCGAAAGAATCGGTCAGCCCTGTGTCGGCCGCACACTATTTTTGTATCACCGCCACGCAACGAACCACACTGGTTCGTTGAGCCGACGAACACCGTGGCTGGGTGAAAAATCTTTACAAATAAGTCTTTTATCCAATGCTTTGTAAGTGGTTTGTAATTAGTGCGTTGTGCTTTCTTTGGCGAAGGGTGAGCTATTGGTATGCGAATGATGATCTATTGGCATACGAAAGGTGACCTATTGCAATGCGAAAGATGAACTATTGGCATGCGATGGCAAAGCCATTACCATGCGATTCCGAAAAATATTTACAAAAACAGAAGAACAACGATCCCGACTTCATCGCCCCGCCAACTGACCAACCATTGTGCGGGGCAAGCCGACGATGACGCAAAATCACGCAAAGGTTTAAAGGTCGTTGTGCTTCTGCTCCTCTATAGTGAACCGCAGCTTGTCTTTTATGCTCCCCTCTATGGTCCAGCCCAATGCCTGAAGCCGTGAGGTGTCGAACGTTGCCTTCTTGATGATTGAGAAGCCCGACTTCTCCCGCTTGTCAGGAATGTCGAAAACCACTTTCTTTCCATTAATTGACGCAATGGTTTCAGCCAACTCTCGTATGGTGATGTTTGAGTGCGGGTCGGCTATGTTGTAGGGAGTCATGTTCTCGCCCTTCAACAGCAGATAGAGGAGGGCTGAAGCACAATCGACCACATAGCACCATGAGCGGAACTGTTCACCCTTGCTCTTCATCACAATGTCGTCGCCTGCCAATACGTTGCGGATGAACTGGGCATAGACACGGTTGTCGTTTTCGGTGAAATAAGGGCCATAGACGTGCGACGGACGGGCTATGCTCACATCCAAACCGTACTGATGGGCATAGCAGACGCAGAGCGTCTCGGCTGCACGCTTCGACGACGGGTAGCAGGCGCGCAGTGTTGCCGTGTTTACATAGCCGCTATAGTCTTCGGTGAATGGGCTGCCGTCGCCCTCGCCATAGATTTCGCCCGATGAGACGAACACAAACTTGCGCAGTCCGTGACTGCTGCCGTAGCAAAGCAGATTGTTGACTCCGTAAAAGTTGGCTTTCATCACGCCTACAGGGTCGGTGGCATAGGCACTTGGCGACGCACCGCTTGCCGCATCGATGATGAAATGAAAATCGATGTCAGTATCAAGTTCCTTGGTGACGTCGAAGGCGAGGAAGTGGAATCGGGGAGAGTGCCAGTAGTTGGCAAATCTTTTTTGCGCCCTTGCCTCATTTCTGCCAGCCGCATAAACGTGGAAGTCGCCAGTGGTACGGCACATGAGCACATCGACAATACATCCTCCGATGAGCCCGGTTGCCCCTGTGACGAGGATGTTTGCTCCGTCGAGCAACTGCCAAGGCAAATCAGTCTTGGCCACATGCTCCAATAGATGTCGGTAGTCGCTTGTCATTTCAACCAATATTCCTTATCCGTATTTTTCAATGCCTTAAACAACTCAACGTCTTCCGTCTGCGTCAGTTTCAGTCCGTTGCGCTCTGAACCGGCGACAAGATGCTGGTCGTCGATGCCCAATGCACCCAACAAGGTGCAAGATGCCACCGTGTTCTCTATGCCTTGTGCCTTGGCTTCGGCGTGTGCATCGAGTAAAGTCTTCAGTCGGTAGGTGTGTGGCGTCTGCGTTCGGATGAGTCGCTCGCGCGGTATGGAAATGTTCGACAGGCAATCGCCCTTCACTTCCATGATGGCTTCCTTGCACACGAGTCCCGTCACGGCATAGCCGAACTCTCGGCATTTGGCGATGTTCTCGGAAATGATGCGCTCCGACACTAATGGTCGCACGCCGTCGTGTACCAAGACAATATCATCGTCGTTGCAACCTTTTGCTTTCAAGCCTTCCAAACCGTTGAGAATGGACTGCTGGTTGCTGTTGCCGCCTTTGAAAATCCATTTCAGTTTCGTTATGTTGAATTGGTTGGCATAGGCTTGCAGCACCACTTCCCAGCCCTGAAGGCAAACCACGGCCATGGCATCTATCTCCGGATGCTCCTGAAAAGCTTTCATCGTGTAGATGATGACGGGGATGTTGTCTATTGTCATGAACTGTTTGGGAATGTCTTGTCCCATTCTGTTGCCTGTGCCGCCTGCGGTTAATAATGCGATGTTCATATTGTTCGTTTTGTTGGTTGTCGATGATTTCTGTTTCACAAGTCGTACTGCACGTTGTGATAGGTGAAGATGAGCGGATAGAAGAATCCACGAATCCAGCCCATGAGTCCTTTTGCGTTCCCGTTGTAATAGATGCTGTCGCGGTGTCGTGCACAGATGAGGCACAGTTGCACGAGTGCCCACAAGTCTTTTCTTAGCATCAGTCCCGCCATGCGGTGAGCCAACGGCTGTGTTGTTGCGCTTCTTTCGCAGATGTATTGATAGAGCTTTTGCCAGTTGCGTTTTCCTTGCAGTTGCCGATAGTTGGCATAGCCCTTTGTGTAAGGTTCCGTTTTCGACATCCGGCTGTTGTCAATTCCGTGCGATTTGTTCTCCTGTGCTATGGCGGATTCCGGGTGGGAGCGGTGCCAGTTCAGTGGTTCGTCGATGCGCACGATGCCTCTTTGCAGCTGAGCATTGATGGCCAGCGACCAGTCGTAGTGGATGTAGCTTATCCAGTTGGCATGATTGTGGGCAAACTCCCGGCGCAGGAGCATCGTGTGTCCGGCAAATCCCGTGAAGAGGAGTGCCTCAAGGCTGTATTGCGGGGTAACATAGACCGACTTTTCGGGCGATTTGCCTCTGTGATGGCAGCAGAAGCAGATGTCCTTGTCGCCAATGGCAGCCACCTGTTTCTCTATTTTCGTCGGATACCAGATGTCGTCTTGGTCGGCAATGGCTATGAAGTCGGACGTGGCTCGTTGGGCGGCTGTCTCGAAATTGGCATTGAAGCCCATGTTCTTTGTATTGCTGAACACCCGAACATTTGGGTGTTCTGCCTTGTAAGCCTGTGCTATTGCCACGGTTTCATCGGTCGAGCCATCGTCTTGTATGATGATTTCCCGAATGGGGTAGGTCTGCCCGATGATGGAATCTACCTGTTCTTTCAGGTATTTGGCACCGTTATATGTGCAGACGATTACCGATACGGTCTTGAAATTGTTGTTTGCCATAGGTGATAATGTACTGCAAATGTATGAAAAATAATCCAAAGTCAGCGTAATATTGCGTAATAAGTAGGTGCTCAAAATTAATTGCCACAATCTTTTCGCTTGTTTTTCATTCTAAAAGCTTACCTTTCACTTTTTAAAAGCTTACCTTTTGCGTCGTAAATGCTTACCTTTTGGAGTGCAAAAGCTAACCTTTTAATTCTCAATTTGTATCACCCTGATTATCAATAGGTTGCAAAGAGCGTTTTAGCCCCTTTTTTGTCATGTGATTTCATGGTGATGACGAGGCGGTTTTCGGTATCTAATGCCCGATGGTTCGGAATCAAAAATCCCCCGGCAAACGATTCTTTTTTCTGTGGGTGCAGGGCACTCGCTGTTTCAAAAATGAAAAGGCAGCGACCTTTGTCAATGGGTCGCTGCCTTTTCTATTCTGGTTACACACTGCGCAACCGGCTCTCATGGATTGTGAAACCGATTGGCGGGTGTGAGATTATTCATTATTTGAAAACAACTTTCTTGCCGTTTACAATGTAGATGCCATGCTGTGGATTCTTCACACGACGGCCCTGCAGGTCGTAGATTACCTTCTCTTTCGTTTCGTTTTCAGTTTCAATTTCGTTAACACCGAGTGCTTCATTGGTCATAAACTCTATGGTAACCACCTTTTCAATGATCTTGCCATTGCTGTTAATCTTGATTGTAACTGTCTGCTCGCCTTCAGGTTCAACCAAAGGATTGATAGACAAATAACCATTAACAATCTTGGCATCAAAGAGATCGGCATCGCTAATTTCTTTCACTGTCATGATGATAGAAGCTGGCAAGTTGTCTTTGTCTTCAACAAAATCATCCAACTTGATGTTTGTTCTCTTTGTATTGCTAACAGGAATGACACCAAGGTCTTTTGCAGTAGGAGCAAAGTTGTCGGGGAATACGGGCAATGACGGGAACCAGTAGTTGGCAATCATTGGGTATTCTTTGATGATGGTACCGGTTGTGTCATATTTTCTCAACGTATAGCTTTGGTTACCGAAGTCTTGATACAGGCTGACGTACAATTCGTCTGTAACGGGGTGTACACGCATGGAGCAGCCGTAGAGTTTCCATGGGTCATCGATTGCGATAAATTTAGTACATTCCTTCTTGTCGATGTCGTACTTGAAGATGGTCTTGTTGCTGAACCAGCTGCTTTCGCCACCATTCCAATAAAGAACGTTCTGCTGTGTGCTTGCGCAGAAGCCGTCAGGAGTCCACGCATACCAAGAGTTGGCAGGGCCGAACGTACCTTTCGGAAGGGTGATAACTTCTTTCTTGTGTGATTTCGGATCCAGCTTAACAATGCGTGTGTCGGCCTTACCGCTTCCATTTTTATCTGCAAGACTGAGCCACAAGTTTCCGTCTTTGGAAAGAACCACAGAGCCGAAGCCCCAGCCTTCCTCTGCCGGAATCACCTTCCTTACCTTGTCTGTAATTGCATCGATGACAATCAAGCCTTTGGTTTGATGTACGGCATATACTTTGTTGTCAACGCGAACCATGTTGCCAATCTGCCCGGAATAAAGGTCGGTGGCACTGCCTTCGGCACCGCTGATTTGTCCTTTGATTTCATTGGTGGTTAAATCCAAGATATAAATACCGTTGGTTGTACCAATGTATGCCTTGGTTTCATCAACGCCAAGGAATGAACGCCCGTCGGCAATGCTCTTGCCTTCGCTGTTGGTTGCAAACGTAGTCAGTTGCTTCTCAATCTTCAGGGTCTTGGCATCGGCAATAGTCAAACGACCTCCTTGAATAGCTGCGCCGCCATCTTTCTCCTGCTTCGAGATGATGTAGAATTTATCTCCGTAGATGGTACCATACTGCGCTGTTGCTCCCAACTCCTTGCCCGGATTTTCTTTCTGAATGACACGGTAAGTCCATTCTCCATCGTTGCTAATGAAGTTAAGCGTTGAATTCTGATGACCGAACCAGTCCTCGTTTACGATGAAAACACCATTGGTGTAATCCACCGGAGCTTTATTTGTCTGCACACAAGGCGTTTTTTGTTCTCTGATACTTTGTGCTTGCATTGCCGTTATCGACAGCAACGCAACCAAGAAAATGTAAAATCTTTTAATCATAACTATAAGTTTTAAAACTATTGGTTGATATATCTATTCTTATTTGATAACTATCTTTTTGCCATTTTGTATATAGATACCTCTTGTCGGGTGTTCTACCTTGCGTCCTGTCAAATCGTAGAAAGCACCATCGTATTTCCTTTCAGCCTGTGGCGCAGTGATGCTTGTCGGAATGATGATAGGGTTGTCATCGTAGCCCGGTATCAAGTGTAGGTCTTCAAAACCGGCAACCTCTGTTGAGGTCTCGCCCAACCAGCCACAGTATTGGAAAATGCCTGTGTAAACCTTTATGAAGTTAACTTCCGTCAGGTCCACATGCTTTCCGTTCTTATCTACTGCCCAGTCGAGGTCGAATGTGGCAGCGTCTTCTTCGTTGGTGGAGCCATCCACGTAGCCGTAGCTGTCTTTTGAGTAACGATACAGCACCCAATATCTGCCAGCGTGCGATTGGTCGATGGCGTTGTTGGGCAACTTGCTGCCGGAGAAGGTCATTGTCTCTCCCTTTTCCCAATAAGGCCAATAGGTCTGGGCATGGAAAGAGTTCTTCATGTGATAGCCCGTAGAGTCGCGTTGCACCCCATTCTCAGTCCATGTGGCTTCCCACTTGATGTAGTTGTCGTATGTGGACCATTCTTGATTGTGCTCTCCTGACTCTGCCGTCGGCTTGTGATAGGTGATGGTGAAGTCGAAAATCTGCCGTCCTCTGTAGTATTCCGATCCAGCCAATTCATACCATTGTGCTGTTTCCACATTGTCGCCCACGCCTACATAGACGATTCCCGGCTCAATGCTTCCGCCTATTGTCTCCTTTCCATAGACCGGATCGGCATTGGCATAGAAGCCGTTGCCCAAGATGCGGAGGTCGGAACCTTTCTTGTTTTGTACAGGATGGTCGAACTTTACGGTTACATACCCTCCGTAAGTGCCAAGATGAACCATTTCCTTGTTGTTGAGGTTTTTAGTTGCCCTTTGACAAACTTCCTCGTGCGTGGTTGTCTCATCGGCATTAGGAAGCGTGTTGACAAACTGTCCCGGTGCGGGATGATACTCCAACACTTCTATCTCCTGTGTTTGAGCTGTTGCCGTTAATGTTGCCAAGCTGAATAAAATGCTTGTGTAACCCTTTCTTTTCATTATCTTACTTTTATTTGTTATATAAATTAGGTAGTTATACTTTTCTTTCCATATCATCTATCAGGCCTTTACAGGATTCATCATCTTTGTGGCAGCTTTACAAGATTCATCATCGGAGAGCCTTTTATCTCCGATGACAAACCCTCAAGTTATTTCACAAATACTTTCTTCACTGTACCATCGCTCATGCGAATAATCTGAATCCTTCCATTTCTTTTGTTTGTTTCTTGACCGGATAAATTATAGCGTTTAATTTCCTTGACATCATTGTTCTGAACATTCTCAATGCCATTGGTAGTACAGTTGAGCTTGATGGTTGCGTAAGCTATCTTTCCGTTGCTGTTGATTTTTATCTTCACAAATTCTTCAGATGTAAACTTTTTCTTTGGAGTTACGATGAGTTCCCCATTCTTTATCTCAGCGTTGAATTTGCTATTGTCGCTCACTTTCTCAACAGTCTTTACCATTGCTGCATCCATATTGTCAGCATCATGTGCCAGTGTTGAAAGGGAAATCTTTATGGAAGCCTCATCGGTATCTATATTCTTTATTCCCAAGTCATTGGGGATTGGTGCCTCTACATCGGGGAATACCGGAAGAGATGGGAACCAGTAGTTCTTTATCATGGGATACTCCTTAAGCATCTTGCCGTCTTTGTCGGTTCTCACAGTCTTGTAGGTGTTGTCGGCAAAGTCTCCTTTGAATAGCGACATGTACAAATCTCCGGTTATGGGGTGTGGACGCATGGAGCAACCGTAAAGCTTCCACTTCTCAGGTTGCTTGTCAAGGTCGATAATATTGGTTACCGTGCGAGTATCAACATCAAACTTGAAAATCTTACTATTGCTGAACCATGAGTTCTCACCCCCATTCCAATAGAGTGCATTCTCTACATTGGAGGCACAGAAACCGTCAGGTGTCCATGCGTACCATGATGATGCAGGGGGATAGTTTCCAGTGTCAGGGCTAATGTAAACGACTTCTGTCCCAAAGCTAATGGGATCGATTCGCACAATGAATGGCAACATATCGCCATAGCCGTCTTTGTTCAAAGTAACAGAAACCCATAAGCTGCCATCTTTTGCCATTACCAAAGAACTGCCAACACAAGGTTCGGCGTCATCTTTCAGTTTGGCATTCTCTGCGAGATATTCGTTGAATGTGTCTATTAGCGACTTCATGTCAATTACCTTAATCACCTTATCCGTAGAGGGGTCTATCACAAGAACGCCGTATTCCTGATGAACAGAGAATACATAGTCGTTAATCCGAACCATGCAACCTGACTGTCCCCAGTAGAGTGCCTTGTTGCCAGGATTGGCATTGCCACCTGTTCCTGAAGCTGCGAATGGATTTTCAGTGCCCTTTATTTGACCTGTTACTTCCAAAGTATTACTGTTGAATATCCAGATGCCATTGCTCGTGCTGATATAGACTTTGTTTTCATCAACTCCTAAACATCCACGTCCATCGCAAGTGTTCCCCGAAGGATCAATCTTGTCCAATTGCTTTATAACTTTCATGGTTTTGGCATCAGCAACCGTGATGCGTCCACCTTTAATTTTGGATCCCGGGTCTTGTTCCTGCTTGGCAATGAGATAGAACCTGTCGCCATAGATGATGCCGTGCTGATTGGTACAGCCCAACTCCATGCCCGGATTTTCTTTTTGGATAACACGGTAAACCCATTCTCCTTTTTCCGTGAGGTAGTTGACCGTGGAATTTTGATGACCGTACCAGTCTTCATTGACGAAGAAGACTCCGGTGGTGTAGTCTATATCATCTGTCTGTGCCAATGCTCCTGTTGTAAATGCCGGGAACATCGTCAGTAGCAGAAATAACTTGATGAGTAGCTTCTTTTTCATGAGTTTAATTTTTTATGATGGAATTGTTTCGCTAAATATTAATTTCCGGGGATTGGATCGTCAGGTACTCCATTGGGTTCCTTGATGTGAAGATCCTCCCCTCGGCAAATCTCTGTGCTTGTTTCACCAATCCAACCGCAATACTGATTTACTGCCGTATAGACCTTTACGAAGTCAATACCAGGCAGGTGGACAGGCTTCCCATTCTTATCAACAGCCCATGAGATGTCAAAGCTGCTTAAATCCTTAAATTCAGCCGGGTGATTATCCACGTATCCCCATTCGTAGGAATAGAGTACGTAGTATCTGCCTTGCCCACTCTTGTCCACTGCATTGTTTGGCAGTCGCGTGCCGGTAAATGTCAGTTGATCGTTGGCAACCCACTGTGGGAAATATGGTTGAGTATGGAAGCTGTTTTTGGCAATATAGCCACTCTTCCCCTCTGAATCCGTCCACGGCACGTATGTCAAATCGGTCAGGAAGCCAGAGTCGTCTTTCACCGGTTTCTTGTTTGGATCTGGTCGTGTGTAAGTGATGGAATAGTTATGAATGGTTGTGGGTTTATAATACTCGCTACCCGCCAGTTCGTACCATTCATCGTCAGGTTTTCCATTCATGTTGGTGTCGTAGGAGACCATTACAATGCCGGGCTCGCATGACCCGCCCTTCTTTTCCGGTTCAATAAGCTCGTAAAAGGCATTGCCTTGGATATAAAAGTCTAATGCGCCAGGAACATTCACTACAGTATGGTCAAACCCAAATATGATGTATCCTCCAAAGCCTCCTAAGGATACCAATACATCGTTCTTTCCTGTAATGCTTTCTTCCGCTCTGATGCGCATAGCCTCTGCATTGTCCCCATTTAAATATTCGGGAATATAATTGACAAATTGTCCCGGGGCCGGCATATACTCATAAACATGGCTAATATAGCGGCTGTATTCTACTTCCTCGTGCATCACGTTTACTTCAAAATCGTGGTGGTAGGGGGTGTTTGGATCAATGACTTCAAAAGTTATCTTGTATTTTCCCTCGTCTTTTGCAAGGAAAATATAGTCACGTTGAGTACTTAAGAGCGAGTCTCTGCCATCGGGCAGGTGTAGCGTCCACTTGTATTCTTCGCCGGTAAACTCCGAATGGAGTCCCAATTTCTGCATTCTATAGATGTAATACGTGTCATCTATTCCGAGATTCACCATAGCAGGGTCTTCCGTACAGCCTGTCATGAAGAACGAAAAGGTTGCGCAGAGAATAGTTGTGAGGTATAGTTTTACTTTATTCATTTTCGAGTCTTTAAAAAACAAATGTGTGCAGGTATATCCCCGGTGCGGACACTCCATTTTCGTTTGCCATTCCGGTCGAAACAATAGAGCGTACCGGACGACACGTAATTCTTAGCATCGGTGACGAAAATATCGCCTGTCTCCGGGTGAATGGCTATGCCATAGGGGATTGTGATGTCTTTTTCGCTTCCATCGGTGATGAAGTTCTTGCTCACCACTTTCTTGGTCTTTATGTTGATGATTCCATAATTTATTGTGTTCTTCTGGGTGTAGTTGTTCCATTCAGTTGCATAATAATAAAGGGAATCTCCATAGAAAGCCATGTTTGAGCATGCTACCGGTATGGTATCGGTAACAATCATCTGATTGTAGCCCGGTCTCTTGCTCAGGACAAAGAGACGTGAAGGCACATTCTCGTAGTTACCACGAGAAGTTACCCACAGTTTCTTGTACTTGTCTTTCTTCAGTCGGTGGAGGTTGATGCCCACAGGTATCTGTTGAACTTGTTTGAAGTCCTCCATTTGTATGACCGACACAGTATTGTCGTAAACAGGTGGGCGGTATCCTCCGGAGTTGGCAACATACATATAGTCATCGATTATTTCCATTTCTTCAGGTTGATATCCCACAGTCACTTTTGCTTTCACTGCCAAAGAAGTCGTATCAACCTTATATACTGCGCCTTTGGGTGCTGTAGGGTCGATGAGTACCGGTCCGACGTATGCGCTGACATACGCCGCACCCTTGTAAAACCTGATATAGCGGCAGTTGGGGATGTTTACTTGCCCTATCCTGACACCTGTACGAGCGTCCAATACCTCAACCTTGTGTGAGCAATTGACCACAACATAGAGCTTTGAGCCGTATATTTGTATATCGTTTCCCACATCCCCTAATTCCTTGATGACATTCGGATTTCGTTCCGCGTAGAAATTACGTGCGTAGAGTCCTGTCTGATAATCGAAGTAATCCAAGGTGCATTTGTTGCTTCCCATGTTTCCTTCGTTCACAAGGTAGAAACCGCGCACTTTGCTGTTCGGAAGAGGTGGATCATTGATGATGTCGTATTCGGTGGGCACTACCAATTCGTCCTCTCTGCAAGAGTAGAATACGAACATCGCTAATATCGTGATAAACCAAAATTTCTTCATAGTCTTTTATGTTAGATTTCCACCATTACAGTGAACCGATAGTTGCGCTTGGGCATTGGATAGTTGATAATGACATCATAATCTTGTGAGAATAGATTATTGACTTCCAACAATCCCCGCATGTTCACGTTCCTTATTCTGAAAGTCTTTGAAAGAGATACATCGCTTGTGTACCACGGTTGTGTGTAATTGTAGCGAATGTTTTCTTGCTGGTTGTAGCGTTCGCCCACATAAATGAAACTATAGTTCAAGTTCCAACCTTTGTACTCTGCATTGAAGATGGCACTACCCGAATGGTGTGGAATATAAGGAATCTGGTCCCGGTAATAGTTGTCAGCGGGATTGGTGACATCGATTGCATGTTGGTAGGTGTATTGGGTGCGCAGCGTGAGATAAAGGTCTTTGATGGGATTGATAGTTGCTTGGGCAGAAGCGTCAATACCTTTGATTTCCACCTCACCAAGGTTCAGCATTGTCCAACGGAACTGTTGCCCTTTGGGATAAGCCACGATTTTGTCTTTCACCTTATTATAATACGCATCGACGCTGAAACGAAGATTGGTGAAGAATCGTTCCGGCGACTGGTGCTCGTAGAGCATTCCTACATTGTATTGGGTTACGTGTTCGGGGTTCAGTTTAGAGTTTCCCATGTCAGCATAATAAAGGTCGTTGAATGTAGGCATACGGAAACTTTTTTTGTAGAACAGACGGAAAGAGAAATCCTTCGACTTGAATGGGTGGATGGCCATAATCACGGCAGGTGTGAACACAAATTTATCGCTTGGAGCTTCCTGACCGTCGAGTGCATCGTGGATATAAGTCGCTAAACCGCTTGCCTGTAATTTTATCCAATCTAAATGATAGGCTGCTGCCAATGACAGCATGTGGGTTTGTCTGGTAGGCTTCGCAAAACCATAAACGTTAGCATCGAGCGAGTTCCATTGGAAGTCATAGCTGGCAGAGGCTTTCAGCTCCGGAAGGAAAGAATACATATTGGCTGACGAAAAGTAAACTTCCCGCTGTTTGTAGAGGTTGTCTATCTTTATCTGTTTGTCATCGTTGTTTACGTAGTGGGTACGATAGAATGAGTATTTCCCTTGGTTCAGTGTTGTAAATTTATTGATGGTATGGTTGAAGCTGAATTGTGCGAATGAGTTGGTGTCCCAAATGCGCTCGCCTCTGCGCCAAACATTGTTTACAATTGCACCGGGAACTCCACGTTCGGAGTTGTAGTTATATAGTTTCGCATGCCAGTCGCCATGGTTGGTACGTCCGTTCAGGTTGAGTTCCAGACGAGTAGCGTTGATGTCTCCGTTTTGTCGTATTGCGGTGGTGTCGTAGGCCAATTCGCCGGCAGGATTTACGCGGCGATAGCGAAACTTGTATTTGCCGCTTGCGTTTATCCACTCCGTACTGAGCTGAACATTCAGTCTCTCGCCGAGTTTAAGCTCTACGAGTGCCGAAGGATTGATGAGGTCAGATGAACCTATGCGTATGGTTCCCCGTGCATGATAGCTCTCTTTGTGGGCAAACACCGGAACCCTTGTTCGTATATACACAGAACCAGCCGAACCGAAATCTTTAGCTGCTTGTAGTATGTCGCTTTTCTGACCGTTATAGAGCGAGATGGACTCTATATTGTCGAGTGAGAATTGCCCCAAGTCTATCTGTCCGTTCTGCGCATTTCCCAGTTGAATGCCGTCGTAGGATATTCCCATGTGGTTGGTGCCCATGCTTCGGATGTTGATGGTTTTGATACCACCGACACCGCCATAGTCTTTCAACTGTACACCAGAGAAATAGCGTAAGGCGTCAGCAACATTTAGAGAGTTCATGTTGCGCAACTCCTTTCCGTTAAGCTGCTGCGATGGAACGACAGTTTTTTGCACATAGTTGGCGATGATGGTAACCTCCTCCAAGTGATGAAGGCTGTCCAGTTTGCTCTTTGTCTTGTTCTCGTTTTGAGCAAATCCCCCTAATGCGATACTAAAAAAAATAATCAGTAAAAGATTCTTTCTATACATATATGTTTTTATTGATTGCGATCAAAAATATAATTCCGAAAACTATGAGCTCGGCTTTTAGTTGTGGCAGCATCAAAGCGTACTACAAGCATTCAAATAAAGAAACAGAAATTGTTGGTGAAAATACTATTTACTGTTGCTCTAACCGAAACCCGCGGTAGCTTTCTTGATTGGTGAACAGGTATTCTGACTTATCCCTATCTCTCTGCTCCTTCTCAGTTGTTGGTGCAACCAATGGTTTTGTGCAGCGATAATAATTAGGACTTACAGCAGCAGGTACTGTTCCGGATTCACACCGGATTCCCTTTAACCGCATAGTTCGTGACATCTTTTGTTATTTCATAATGCTTTATGCGGTTCATTCACAGATGCAAAGGTAATAAATATCAAGTGAATGCGGAAAAATAACGAGGACATTTTGAAATCTGAGTTCATTTTCCTATTTCTTGTAAAACCATGAGGGAGGTAGTGGATGCTTGTTCCAGGTGGTTGGATTGTAGTTCCGCTCTGGGCTGCTGTTGGCGATAAAGCGAACAGAAAAACAAGATTTTGGAATGCGGTTTTTAATTGATTGTAAACCAGTATGTTAGAAGTTGCTTTTCAAAAGCTTAGCTTTTGGTCCCCATTTGGTCATCAAACGAGTGTCAAAAGGTAAGCTTTCGCACGGTCATTGCTGACCTATCGCACATCAGGTGGTGCTCTTCCGATTCATGGTTGGCAAAATCGTGACGCTGGGTGTCGGTAAGATGCGTTCTGAATGGCTACACATATAATAATGTTATGCCAGCGATTGACTGTTAATAAATGTGATTCGTGTTAAATAATAATAAATGAACGGAATTAATCCCTGCCGATAGTGATTCTGGTATATAAAATGAGTAATTTTGCAGACCGATTATTTTTGAGGGTGTACTTAGAGCCCTCTGCACGATGTGTGTTAATAGTAGTGGCTTTTGGCCGAGCCGCACGGTTAGAGAATCACACGGGCAAAATTAGAAAACGTTTTTTAGTAGTAAAATTATTAATTTTTTAGAATGGACACTTTAAGTTACAAGACTATTTCCGTGAACAAGGAAACAGCCAAGAAAGAGTGGGTTGTAGTCGATGCTACAGACCAGATTGTTGGTCGTCTCTGCTCTAAAGTTGCTAAGTTGCTTCGCGGAAAGTACAAGCCAACTTTCACTCCGCACGTTGATTGTGGAGACAATGTAATTATTATCAATGCCGAAAAAGTAGTTTTCACAGGTAAGAAGGAAACTGACAAGCTTTACACACGATATACTGGCTATCCAGGCGGTCAACGCTTCAATACACCTGCCCAGCTCCGCGCACGCAAGGGTGGTATCGACAAGATGGTTCGCCACGCTGTCAAGGGTATGTTGCCAAAAGGCCCTCTCGGTCGTCATTTGTTGGACAACCTCTACGTTATTGAGGGTACAGAACTCAACGGACTTGAGGCACAGAAGCCAAAGTCAATTGATATTAACCAGTATAAATAATAGGTAAAGATGGAAGTAATTAATACAATTGGACGCCGCAAGAGCTCTGTAGCTCGTATTTACCTCTCAGAAGGTACAGGCAAGATTACAATCAACAAGAAAGATATAACTGAGTTCTTCCCATCAGCTATTCTGCAATATGTGGTTAAACAACCATTGCAGTTGCTCGGTGTAGAAGGCCAGTACGACATCAAGGTTAACCTCAAGGGTGGTGGCTTTACAGGACAGAGCCAGGCTCTCCGCCTCGCTATCGCACGCGCACTCGTTGAAATCAACCCTGAAGACAAGAAAAACTTGAAGGATCACGGATTCCTGACACGCGACAGCCGTGCTGTAGAGCGTAAGAAGCCAGGTCAGCCAAAGGCACGTGCTCACTTCCAGTTCAGCAAGCGTTAATATTTTCTGTGGACTTTGCCCATCGGTCGTTGTGCGTGATATCCAACTGCTGGCCTCAGTGTAGGCCACAAGCCGATTCAGAGGCAGGGCTTAAATGGCAAAGTCTGGGGAGAATGGTTTAGTATCTAAACTGGTGAGATTCCAAATCGGGGACTACCCACCGGTTGATTCTAACAAAGCCTGGCGAAGCTTATTCGCCAAGAAAGAATTAAAAAGAAAGTAAACAAACAAAAAAGAAAAAACATGTCAAGAACGAATTTTGACCAATTGTTGCAGGCAGGTTGCCACTTCGGCCACCTCCATCGTAAGTGGAACCCAGCTATGAAGCCATATATCTATATGGAACGCAATGGTATCCATATCATTGACCTTCACAAGACAGTAGCTAAGGTTGACGAAGCTGCAGAGGCTCTCAAGGGTATCGCCAAGAGCGGTAAGAAAATCTTGTTCGTCGCTACTAAAAAACAATCTAAGGACGTTGTTGCTGAGAAGGCAGCATCGGTTAACATGCCATACGTGAACGAGCGTTGGGCTGGTGGTATGCTCACCAACTTCCCTACTATCCGCAAGGCTGTTAAGAAAATGACGAACATCGATAAGTTGATGAACGATGGAACATTCTCTAATCTCTCAAAGCGTGAGCTCTTGCAGATTTCACGTCAGCGTGCCAAGCTTGAGAAGAACTTAGGTTCTATCTCCGACCTTACACGTCTGCCGTCTGCACTTTTCGTTATCGACGTAATGAAGGAGCACATCGCTGTCAAAGAGGCCAACCGCCTGGGTATTCCTGTTTTTGGTATTGTTGATACCAACTCAGACCCACGCAACATCGACTACGTGATTCCAGCAAACGACGATGCCAAGGATTCTGTTGAGGCAATCCTCAACGCATGCTGCGGTGCCATTGCCGAAGGTCTTGAGGAGCGTAAGGCAGAAAAGGCCGATGAGAAGGCTGCTGCAGAACAGGCAGAGGAAGCCGCTGAGGCTAAACCAAAGCGTGGCGCACGCAAGGCTGCTGCTGAGGCTCCCGTGGCAGAGACTCCAGCTAAAGAAGTTGCTGCTGAAGAGAAAGCTCCAGCTGCTGAATAATCAATAACTATATCTGGGCATTGGTGAACGCTTGTGAGCAACATGCTCGCTGATGGTCGCCAACGCCCACATTTTTAAACATAAATCTAAAGAGAAAAAAGAATATGGCTGTATCTATTGATGATATTAAGAAGCTCCGCGCTATGACTGGTGCCGGTCTTGCAGATGTAAAGAAGGCTCTTACCGAGGCAGAGGGCGATTTCGATAAGGCAAAAGATTTGCTCCGCGAACGTGGTTTGGCAATCGCCGCAAAACGTTCCGACCGTGAGACTTCCAATGGTTGCGTTCTCGTGAAAGCTGTTGATGGCTTTGCTGCTATGGTGGCTGTTAAGTGTGAGACCGATTTCGTTGCCAATGGTAAGGATTTTGTCGATATGGTTCGTGAAATTCTCGACGCTGCGGTTGCAGCTAAGGCTAAATCTCTCGATGAGGTGAAGGCATTGAAATTGGCGAACGGCGAGGATGCTGCAAGCACTGTTCAGCAGCGTTCCGGCATCACGGGTGAGAAGATGGAACTGGATGGTTATAACTTCATTGAGGGTGATAACCTTTCTGTCTATGACCACATGGGCAAACACACGCTTGCTACCATCGTTCAGCTAAGTGGTAATAATGAGGATGCGGCTCACAAGATTGCCATGCAGGTGGCAGCCATGAAACCGGTGGCTCTCGATGAGGCTTCCGTTCCACAATCGGTAAAGGATGAGGAATACAAGGTGGCTGTTGAAAAAACAAAGGAAGAGCAGGTGGAGAAGGCTGTTAACTCAGCCATCAAAAAAGCCGGCATCAATGCCAACCTCGTTGATAGCGAAGAGCACATTGAGTCGAACATCAATAAAGGCTGGCTGACTCGTGAGGATGCCGACAAAGCACTCGAAATCAAGAAGACTGTGGGTGCAGAGAAGGCTGCCAACCTGAACGAAAGCATGATTCAGAATATCGCTAAGGGTCGTTTGAACAAGTTCTTCAAGGACAATTGCCTTGTTGATCAGGAGTTCCAGTTTGGCGATGGCGATAAGATTAACGTGGCAGACTGGTTGAAGAGTCAGGATAAGGACCTTAAAGTGGTTGCTTACAAACGCTTCACTCTCGCTGCGGAATAAGCTTTTCCTTTATTGAGGATATAAAAAAAAGGAGTTGTAAAAGTGCGAATCTCGACTTTTACAACTCCTTTTATTTAAAGCGGTGGCCAGTCGTTTCTCTTCGTTTGCTTTTAACCCAAATCTGTCATTATGTCTTTTCTCATGCAAAAAGAAAGCAAAGGATAGCTTATAGTCATCATAATGGTATCTGAATGCCAACACAACACGTGGCTTTCGTTCTGTCTAAAAACAAAAAGAAAGCGAATTTTTCTAATGAGCGATTTCTTTTAAACTTTTTTCTTTTTAAGCGTCTTATAGGATAAGTATTCTCCAAGTTAGACTTGGTGTTTCAAGGGCGAAATTTTAGGATTGTTTTATGTTGGAAATGGTTGGCGATGGATAATTTTAGGACGTCAGCTTCCTTATTTTCTGACAAATTGCATATCTTTGCAGGGAAAAGAATCGCTTCTCGGTTCTCACCCGATGACTAATCCATTGTATTCAATCTTCAAAATAATTTAAGATGAAAATATTTGCGATAGGAATGAATTATTCCGAACACAATAAATCGTTGCATGGCACGTTATCAAAAACAAATGAGCCGGTGATATTCCTAAAAGCGGATTCCGCACTTTTAAAAGACGGTAAACCGTTTTTCATCCCTGACGACATGGGGCGGATAGAATACGAAACGGAAGTCGTGGTGCGCGTTTGTAGGTTGGGAAAGACCATCCCGGAACGTTTCGCACATCGGTATTACGATGCCGTTACGGTGGGGATTGACTTCACGGCACGCGAATTGCAGAAGAAATTGAAGGAGCAGGGACACCCGTGGGAATTGTCTAAGAGTTTCGATGGGGCTGCCGTCTTAGGCAGTTGGGTGGATAAAGAGAGGTTTCTTGACATACAAAGACTTCGCTTTCATCTTGATATCAACGGAAAGACCGTGCAGCAGGGCTGTACCTGCGATATGCTCTACAAAATAGATGAAGTGATTAGCTACATCAGCCGTTACTTTACACTCAAGACAGGTGACTTGTTATATACGGGATGTCCGACAGGTTGCGGCCCGGTTCAGATTAACGACCACCTTGAAGGATATATAGAGGATCGAAAAGTACTTGACTTTCGCTGTAAGTAATTACTATTCGGCCGTTATCCCTCAACTATTAATAGCAACATAAATGAAACGATCGATATTAGGCTTATTTCTTTTCATGCTTTGTTTTTCTGCTTACGCTCAAAAACAACGCTTCTTCAACTTGACGGTTGAGGATGTTACCATTGATTCCGTTCTGCCACGCTTCACTTATTCCATTCCCATAGGTGAAAATTATGCTGACTCCACCTATCAATTGGAAATCAGATATCCGGAGTTCATTGATATGAACAAGCGCGATGTGGCTCTTTATCATGCCCTGACAGCTGAAGTGCCGCCGGCATTGCCTGAAATTTACCAGCAGATTGTGGTGGAGCGGAAGAGAGGCGCATTGGAGTTCTCGCTTGTTCCGATTGTTGAACGGGGAGGGAAAAAGCAGTTTTTGGTTAGTTTCATGATAGCACTGACGTCAAAGCCAGTCAGCTATAATAAGAAAGCTCGTGGCTTGAGGGCTGCCAAAGTCCCTGCTGGCATGCCAAAATATGCTGAGCATTCGGTGCTGGCTTCTGGCAAGTGGGCGAAAATACGTGTGCCGGCAAATGGCATCTATAACCTAACGGCAGCTGTCACCAAACAGGCCGGCTTCTCCGACTTGAGCAAAGTGAAGATTTATGGCTATGGTGGCAATATGCAGAATGAGCGACTGACAGCTGCTCACATACAAGCTACTGACGATTTAAGAGAGATTCCGACTTGTCTCGTAGGTGGAAAAAGGCTCTTTTATGGTCGTGGCCCAGTCAGTTGGGACAGTAACACCGCCACGAAGCGAACCCGAAACCCCTATTCCGATTACGGATATTACTTTCTTACTGAAAATGAGAGTGCACCATTGACCGTTGATTCTGCCGAATTTCTGGCCAGTGTCTATCCTATGGCCGATGATTATCACACCCTTCATGAGGTAGATAACTTCAGTTGGTACCATGGTGGACGGAATCTCTTTGAGAATACACCGATAGCTGTGGGTAAATCACACATCTATACTTTGACAAACGCAGCCAAAGCCAGCAACGGAAAACTGGCGATAGGTGTGACGACGGGTAAGAATACAACGGTAGTGGATGTGGAAGTGAATGGTATTTCGCTCGGGAAAATTCAGATAAAGCCGAGCGACTCCTACAATTTTGGCTATGAGACCGAGCGGGTTTTCGATGCGCAAGGCCTTCAGAATGTCGATTCTGTAAGGATTTCAACTGTCTCTGGTGGTCCTGCACGTCTCGATTATCTGTCAATGACGTACGACACTCCAAGACCTGCGCCTCGTTTGGACAGTGGTTCGTTTGCCGTTCCTGAGTATGTGCACAACATTACGAACCAAGACCTCCATGCACATGACAATGTTGATATGGTGATTATCATCCCAACGAGTCAGAAATGGTTGCAGGAGGCCCGACGACTGGCGGCATTCCACGAACAGCACGATTCGATATCTGTCCGCATTGTGCCTGCTGACGAACTTTACAATGAGTTCTCAAGCGGTACGCCAGATGCAATGGCATATCGCCGTTACATGAAGATGATGTACGACAGAGCATCTACAGAGAAGGAATTGCCGAAGTCGCTCCTCTTGTTCGGCGATTGTGTGTGGGACAACCGTATGCTGACCCCCGACTGTCGCCAGCTCAATCCAAATGATTATCTACTGGCTTACGAGAGCGAAAACTCATTCAGCGCAACCGACTGCTATGTCAACGATGGGTGGTTCACGCTGATGGACGACGGCGAAGGTGCCGACTTGCTTAGTCGCGACAAAGAAGACATTGGGGTAGGGCGATTCCCTGTTTCGAATGCTGCTGATGCTCGGACAATGGTGGATAAGACTATCAACTACGCAACCAACAAGAACGCTGGTGCATGGCAGAATGTCATAATGTTCATGGGGGACGATGGTAACGACAATCTGCACATGCATGACGTGAATCAGACAGCAGAAGCAATCATGAGTTCTTATCCAGGATACCTGGTGAAGAAAGTGATGTGGGATGCCTACAAGCGTGTTACGTCATCGACAGGTAACACATATCCTGATGTTTCGGCACTCATCAAGCAGCAACAGGCACAGGGTGCGCTTATCATGGATTATGCAGGGCATGGTTCTGAGATACAGATTTCGCATGAGGCGGTATTGAGAATCACCGATTTCACCAATTTCACCAATGAGAACCTCCCATTATGGATTACGGCAAGTTGCGATATCATGCCGTTTGATGGTACTACTGCCACGTTGGGAGAGGAGGCCATGTTGAATAAAAAGGGTGGTTCAGTGGCTTTTTGGGGCACGACACGCACAGTATTTGCCAACTATAATAAATCCATTAATACGGCTTTCTTGAAGCATGTGCTGAGTTTCACTGACGGAAAACCTACCACTTTGGGAGAGGCGCAGCGGTTGGCGAAGATGGAAATGATAAACACTGGACAGGACAAGACACGCAATAAGTTGCAATATTCTTTGTTGGGCGACCCCGCACTCTCGCTGAATCTTCCGGCTCTAACTACTGTTATCGATTCCATTAACGGCATTCCTGTGGGTGGAGGCAGTCAGATAGTTCTTAAAGGTGGGGCGATAGTAAAGGTGAAAGGTCATGTAGCACGCGGAAATGATAAGGTCAGTGATTTCAATGGCTTGATGACGGCAACAGTACGGGATACAAGAGAACTGATTACCTGTAAGAAGCAAGAGGAAACATCCAACTCTGCCTTTGTCTATTATGATCGTCAGAAGATTCTTTACAATGGCTCAGACAGTGTGAAAAATGGCGATTTCAGCTTTACTTTTGCTGTTCCGCGTGACCTTAACTACGCAGATGGCGCAGGATTGATCAATGTCTATGCGGTTAACAATGACCACACGCTCATGGCCAATGGATCAGAGGAGAGGTTCCACGTCAACGGTTCTGAACAAGTGAGCAATGATTCTATAGGACCGTCCATCTATTGCTACCTTAACAAACCGTCGTTTGTCAATGGTGGCAATGTGAACAGCACACCATACTTTGTTGCGGAAGTGACAGACAGAAATGGTATCAATGCTACAGGCAACGGTGTGGGACATGATATCCAGCTTGTTATCGACGGTGAGATGGCCCGCACTTATAATCTGAATGACAATTTCACATTTGATTTCGGTAGTTATACGAAGGGAAAGACCTACTTCAGTATTCCAGAACTGCCAGAAGGCCGGCATCAGCTGAGGTTTCGTGTGTGGGACATCCTGAACAACTCGTCAACGGCTGTCCTCGACTTTAACGTTGTTAAGGGTCTGGCCCCCGATATTGAGGAAATCAGCTGCACCAACAATCCCGCTACGACGCATACCACATTTATTGTAACCCACAATTATACCGGTTCGGATGTGGATGTTGAGATAGATGTATTTGATACTACAGGTCGTCTCCTTTGGAGCCATTCTGCCAGTGGAACTTCTACAGGGAATGCCATCACGGTAGATTGGGACTTGGTTGCGAAAGGCGGCGCACGCTTGCAAACAGGTGTTTATCTTTATCGTGTCCGACTAAGTAGTGGCGGGGCAGTGAAGGAGTCGAAGGCAAAGAAACTGATTGTCATAAACAATAAATAGTCATACTTGTGCGTTTTCACATCGGTGTTCAGCCTAAACCGGCGCACTGGGAGTTGATAAAGAATCAGAAAAATTGAACAATAGAATGAATAAGTCTTTTAGAATAGTGAGCATGTTCTTGCTTACCCTTTTTGCCATTACCGCTTCGGCACAGGACAAGAAGGATATTTTTAATCCAGTCAATCATGCTGTAACATCGCAGATGATAGCTCCTGATGCCCGTGCTGCAGGTATGGGAGATGTGGGTGTTGCGACCGATCCTGATGTTTGTTCACAATACTGGAATCCGGCTAAATATCCCTTTACGATTTCTCGTGCCGGCGTGTCGCTCAACTATACTCCATGGCTTCGTCAGCTGGTGAGCGATATGGACTTAGCCTATATGGCGGGATATTATCGAATAGGCGATTACAGTGCTGTGTCAGGCTCTCTCCGTTACTTCTCGCTGGGAGAGGTGCAGACGAGCAGCAGTCAGGACGGTTCTGCCGATATGACTATCAAGCCCTATGAGATGTCTGTAGATGTGGCCTACTCCTTGATGTTAAGCGAAAGGTTCTCTCTGGGTGCCGCCGTACGTTGGATTTATTCGGATCTTACCTACGATTTCACAGAAGAGACGACTCCTGGGTCTGCCTTTGCAGCGGATATTTCGGCTTATTACCAGAATTACATTAACTTGGGCAGCCGTGAGTGTCAGTTAGGTTTGGGATTGAATATCTCAAATATTGGTTCGAAGATTACTTTTGGCGGTGACAGTCGTTCAGAGTTCATTCCTACCAACCTGCGTCTGGGTGCTGCCTTGATGATACCTATTGATGAGTTCAATCGTTTCACAATCTCTGCTGATGCTAATAAACTTTTGGTTCCCACTTATCCCAAGCGTGATATTGAGAACAATGAGTCAGAGACTGATTATCAGGACCGTTTGCAAAGAGATTATTACGATATTTCATCCATTTCTGGTATATTCAAGAGCTTCAGCGATGCTCCCAATGGTGTGTCGGAAGAGCTTCAGGAAATCCAATGGAGCGTAGGTGCAGAGTATGTGTATAACGACAAATTCTCGCTTCGTGCCGGTTATCACAATGAAAGTCAGAACAAGGGTAACCGCAAGTATTTCACCGTTGGTGCTGGCTTCCGCATGAGTGTGTTCTCTCTTGATGCTGGCTACGTTATTGCAACAGCAAAGAGCAATCCACTCGACCAGACCTTGCGTTTCTCGCTGGCATTTGATATGGACGGAATTAAGGACTTGTTCAACAGAAGATAAACTTTAAGTAACGGTAGGTTATGTCAAATTCTTTTCTCCGCATTCGTGTGGGCATGGGATATGATGTCCATAAATTGGTAGAAGGCCGTGATCTTTATCTGGGCGGAGTCAAAATCGATCATTCCCTGGGTCTTTTGGGCCATAGCGATGCAGATGTCTTGATTCATGCAATCTGTGATGCTCTGCTGGGAGCGGCCAACTTGCGTGATATTGGTTATCACTTTCCCGATACTGCAGGGGAGACTCTCGGCATGGATTCTAAAGTGATTCTGCGAAAGACGGTTGAATTATTGGAAACCAACGGTTATAAGGTGGGCAACATAGATGCGACCGTGTGTGCCGAAAAACCAAAAATCAATCCCCATATTCCCGCTATGAAAGTCTGCATGGCTGAAATTATCGGCTGTGATGAGGATGATATCTCCATTAAGGCAACGACTTCAGAGCGCATGGGGTTTGTGGGGCGCGAAGAAGGTATGGCTGCTTATGCCGTTTGTTTGATAAGCAAGTATTGAATACAAACCGTGAAATAAAGCAAACGCTGAAACTCTCTGCGAGCTTCAGCGTTTTTTTTATGTTTAACGAAAATGTTTCTAATTAGAAGGGAACCTCACGGTTTCCTTTGTCATCCTTTAAACAATCTGTTAAACTTCACCTTTAATAAATAACTAAAAACCTAAATCTATTACTACTAACCTAAACAATCTATTAACCTTTTGACGATGCAAAGTTACTGTGATTTTGAAGTAAAACCAAATATTTGTTTGACAACTGTCGGAATATTAGCATTTTCTTGATGTATGTCAAATTCACAATCAACCTCGATTCTTATTCCAAAGGAAGGGTGATTTCTTACCACTATCATTTTTTTCTCTATCTTTCTACTATTTATTTTTTTTACATTACCTTTGTAACACAATGCGAGTACTGATTGTTAATACAAGCGAAAAGACCGGTGGGGCAGCTGTTGCAGCCAGCCGTTTGAAGGATGCGCTCAACCATAATGGGATAAAGGCAAAGATGCTGGTCTGCGACAAACTGACCGATGACATTACAGTCGTCAGTTTGCGAAAAGGCTGGAGCACCAAGTGGCATTTCCTGTGGGAGCGCTTCTGCGTTTTTTTCAAGTTGCGTTTCTCTCGAAAGCACCTTTTCGCCTTAGACATCGCCAATTCTGGAACAGATATTACGTCGCTTAGGGAGTTCAAGGAAGCCGATGTCATCCATCTCTCATGGATAAACCAAGGCATGCTCTCCCTTTCAAACATCAGGAAGATATTAAAAACTGGCAAACCAGTAGTGTGGACCATGCACGACCTATGGCCTGCGTCAGCCATCTGTCATTTGTCGCTGGGGTGCAACAACTTCAAGACTCACTGTGGCCATTGCAAATATCTGCCCAATGGTGGCTCGTCGCACGATCTTTCCTATCAGGTATGGAAGAAGAAAGAAAAACTCTACAACGCTTCCAATATCTCATTCGTCGCTTGCAGCCGATGGCTTGCAAATGAGGCAAAGGCGAGCGGTCTGCTGAAGAATCAGGTTGTCACAGCAATCCCCAATCCCATCAACACACAAATGTTCAACCCCAATGATAAAAGACTGGCACGGCAACTGTGTGGCTTTCCAGAAGGGAAGCGGTTGATACTCTTTGTTGCTCAACGAGCTACGAATGTCAACAAGGGTATGAACTATCTGATAGAGGCGTGCAACCAACTGACAGATACCTATCCAGAGATGTGCGACAATACCGCACTTGTCATTCTCGGCGGACAATCCGATGATTTTGATGGGCAATTCCGCATGCAGATGTTTCCTTTGGGCTATGTCAGTGACGAGGCGCAGATAGTCAATATCTACAATGCTGTGGATACATTCGTTCTACCGTCACTCTCGGAGAATCTCCCAAACACCATCATGGAGGCAATGGCATGCGGTGTGCCATGTGTTGGCTTCCGTGTGGGTGGCATCCCTGAGATGATAGACCACCATACCAATGGCTATGTGGCTACGGCTCGAAGTTCTGACGACCTCGCCCGTGGAATCCGCTGGGTACTCGACGAAGCAGACTATGAGGCAATCTCTGTCGCAGCTGTGCGAAAGGTGCAGCGCTCTTATTCCCGGCACAATGTGGCCATGCGGTATATAGAGATTTACAACCAGGCTTTGGCTATGAATAACTACCAGATATGATTACAATTTCAGTCGTAACGATTACCTATAATGCTGCCGAAGTATTGCAATCCACTTTGGACAGTGTCATGATGCAGGATTTTCCTCATGTGGAGCACCTGATTGTTGATGGGGCTTCGAAGGACAGCACCGTGAAAATTGCCCAGACTTACAAGATTGCGTCCGACGAGGCCGAGAATGGGCACAAGATAAGGATTTTCAGTGAGCCCGATGATGGGTTGTATGACGCCATGAACAAGGGTCTTCAGCGTGCTACGGGCGATTACATCGTATTCTTGAATGCCGGTGACTGTTTCCCCGCTGCCGATACGTTGGAGTTGGTGGCATTGGCTGCTGAGGCTGGCGACGGCGAGGAACGCCCAGCGGTGCTCTATGGCGACACTGATATCGTCGATGAGAATGGTAATTTCCTCTTTCATCGCCATCTTCAGCCTCCAGAGAACCTCACATGGGAATCGTTCAAGGACGGTATGCTTGTGTGCCATCAAGCTTTTTATGCACGTTTAGACATTGCCCGTGGCATTCCTTACGATACACATTTCCGGTATTCCGCTGACGTGGACTGGTGTATTCGGGTCATGAAAGCTGGACAAGAACAAGGACTCCTGCTGCGAAATATTCATGCCGTGGTAGCCTATTACATGCAGGAGGGACAGACAACTATCCACCACCGTGCGTCGCTCATTGAGCGCTTTCGCGTCATGTGCCGTCATTACGGTATTTTCACAACCATACTGAAACACTTGTGGTTTATTGTCAGGAAATAAAAGTTGTTAGATTTTCTTAAAACCAACATTTCCATATATCAGTTTTACTGCTTATAGCGTTTAGGAGAAATCTATATGGCGTTAAAACAGAATTGATTATGAAGCAAATTATGACAGTGGCAGCCCTATTGTTCGCTGCTTTGAGTTGTACAAATCCTATCGCTGCGCAGTCAAATGTGGTGTGTGACTCCTCCCAACAGGTAAAGACAGTTGAGGCGCAAAAGCCCATACATTGTCATTCTTCTTGCTCTGATACTGCTGCGTGCGCAAAAAAACAGTGCCAGTGTCCCGACAACCGGCAAACTTGCAAGCGTGATTCGTCAGAACAGCAGATAAAGAATGGGCTTGACAAGGTTGGCGAGGGTCTGAATAACTTCATGAAGCGTGAGACTAAGGCTATCAGCAAGATAGCCAAAAAGGCTGGCGATAGTGGGAAAAAGGTTCTCAAGAAGGTCGGCAAGGGAGTAAGCAACACATTGAACAAAGCAAGCGATGCAGTCTCCAACCATCAGATAAATCATTAGTTCATTTGAATTCTAATAGGTTGAAGCAGTCATTAAAATGTTTTCTTTGTAAATGTGTTGATATTCAATGTGATAGATGGTCTCTTCTAAAAGGTCATCTATCGTGATATGATAGCTCACCTTTCGCAAGGCGAAAGATGAGCTTTTACCATACAAGAGATCAGCTGAGCGAAATAATTCACCGAGCAGTAATAAATTGGGATGAAGTGATTTGCTATTATAGCAATGGTGCATGGACGGTTATCCATGCACCATTGTCTTTCAGTAACGATAGTTTACCAAATGCTTTTGGTGTGTCCTTTTTAACTGTATCTAAGTATCTGCCCTTTCACCACGCGTGTGTATTTGCCAAGGTGGTTGAGTTTGCAGAGCTTCTCCACGCTGATTCCGTGCTGTTCGGCAATCGATTCCAATGTGTCTCCGTCAGAAACCTTATGGTATAGAATCTGACCGCCGTTAGATGTCGTTAAAACGTGTGAGTTCCTTGTGGAATAGTCGGTCGTCTGCCGATTGTAGTAGCTGCCGCCTCTGCCATTTCCCTGTATATTCTTGCGTGAGTAACCAAGGCTTGATGATTTGCCACGTAGAGCTGTTGCGCGAGCTGACTCGCTGTTGACAGTGCTTTTACGATAAGTGTAGAAGTCGCCTGTGACGTCCTGATTGGCAAAATCGAACATCAATGCTGGGTTGATGGCTACGCCACACAAACGTGTTTCGAAGTGGAGGTGTGAACCCGTTGACCGGCCTGTGTTACCACCCAAGCCAATTGGGTCGCCAGCTCTTACCAATTGGTTCTTATGAATGATTTGCTTTGATAGGTGTCCATAGTAGGTCTCCAGTCCATTATTGTGACGAATCACGATGTACTTTCCGTATCCTCGGCCGTCATATCCTACGATTCTCACCTTGCCAGAGAAAGCTGCGCGAATAGTGTCGCCGATATAGACCTTGATATCGAGGCCTTTATGGGCGCGTCCCCAACGCCGACCGTAATTGCTCGTGATGACACGGCTTGGCGTAGGCATGTGGAAACCTCTCAAGTCTATTCTGAAAACATCTGGAAGTGTTCCTGAACTATGTGTTCTCGTTGTGTTCCAGTCATTGTATAACATGGCCGAGGGGCTCTCTGCTTCCTCAGCTTCTTGCAAGCGATTGATAACGATGGTATCGATGCTTGTTGCTCTACGGTCAACTGGAGCTTGTCTGGCTATCAGGTCTTGTGCGTTTGCAGATGTTCCTGCAAAAGCTAATACTGCTGATAATGCGAATGTTTTAACTATCTTCTCGAAAGTCATTTTTCAGTTACTTTGTTTTCGGTTATAAAAATAAATGGGAACATACATCTGTTCCTTTCCTTTAAATCCCAAAGTTGAACAATACAAAAGGCCAACTAAATGTATTAAAGCGTTGCAAAGTTAACAAAAAAATCAAGGAAACATTTTCTGATTAACAGTTTTTAGGTGGTTTTTAACATAAAAACGAAAATAATTTGCTTCAAGAAAATAAACTTGTAATTCCTATACGACCGACTGTTACCGAACGTTTTTGTAATCTTTTCTTATGATATAGCTGCCCAGTCTATATTTGCTTTTCTTAACTCTTTTAGTCTATTCCAGAGCAGATTATATTCAATTTTCGTGCAAGTGGGGTCGTCATCGATGATTTTTTGTGCCTCATTGCGTGCCATTTGTACGATTTGACCGTCGCGCGCTATGTCGGCAATTTTTAAATCGAACGCAATCCCACTCTGTTGTGTGCCTTCAAGATCGCCTGGTCCACGCAGTTTCAGATCAGCCTCGGCAATCTCGAAACCATCGTTGGTCTCGCACATGATATCGATGCGCCGTCGTGTCTCGTTCGTGAGTTTGTGACTGGTGACCAGTATGCAGTAGCTTTGCTCCGCTCCACGACCCACTCTTCCGCGCAGCTGGTGTAGTTGTGAGAGGCCGAACCGCTGGGCATCGAGGATAACCATCACACTGGCGTTGGGGACGTTGACACCTACTTCTATCACCGTGGTGGCAACGAGAATCTGTGTCTGGCCCTCAACAAACTGTCTCATCTCCGCCTCCTTCTCCTTGTCTTTCATTTTCCCATGGATTTTGCTCATGTGGAATTCGGGAAAGACTTCTTTCAGCCCTTCGTAGCCTGCTTCAAGGTTCTTCAGGTCCATCTTCTCGCTTTCCTTGATGAGTGGAAAGACGATGTAAACCTGTCTGCCCATGTTGATTTGCTGTCGAATGCCGTTGTAGAGGCTCGTCGTCTGGTTGTCGTATTTGTGGATTGTCTGGATGGCCTTGCGTCCTGGAGGTAGCTCGTCGATGACACTGACGTCGAGATCGCCATAGATGGTCATTGCCAAAGTCCGGGGAATGGGTGTCGCTGTCATGACAAGCACATGTGGTGGGTTGGCGCTCTTGCTCCACAGCTTGGCACGCTGCGCCACTCCGAAGCGGTGTTGCTCGTCGATGACGGCAAGTCCAAGATTGTTGAACTGTACTTTGTCCTCAATAATCGCATGCGTGCCCACAACGATGTTGGTCGAGCCGTCGATAAGTCCGTCGAGAACCTCCTTGCGCTTCTTGCCCTTCACGATGCCCGTCAGCAACTCAATGTTGATGTTCATGCCTTTCAGGAAGTCCTTGAGGGTCTGTAAATGCTGCTCGGCAAGTATTTCCGTCGGCGCCATGAGACAGGCTTGGTAGCCGTTGTCTATGGCAATGAGCATCGACATTAAGGCAACGAGTGTCTTTCCTGACCCAACGTCGCCTTGTAGCAGACGGTTCATCTGTCGCCCGCTACCCATATCGGCCCGAATTTCCTTCATCACACGTTTCTGTGCACCTGTCAGCTCGAAGGGTAGGTTGTGCGAGTAGAACCAATTAAACTGTGCTCCTACCGATTTGAAGTCGTATCCTCGAAATTTGCGTCTATGGTCGCTCGCATACCTTAATATATTGAGCTGCACATAGAAGAGTTCTTCGAACTTCAGGCGTACTTTCGCTCTCTGGGTGTCCTCGATTGATTTCGGATAGTGGATCTTCCGCATGGCCTCATCGCGCGAAATGAGATGCAGACGCTGTATGATGAAGTCGGGAAGGGTTTCCTTCAGGGGTGTCGTTATTTTGCCAATGAGGTTTTTCGTAAGCTTTTCTATGGTGCGCGAGGTCAACCCCGATTTCTTCATCTTCTCCGTAGTGGAGTAGAAAGGTTGCATCCCCATGTCGTTGAGTTGCAGTTCCGAGGCATCATCAATGTCGGGGTGGGTGAACTGAAAGCGTCCGCCGAAGACGCCCGGTTTGCCGAAAACTACGTATTCTTTGCCGATGATGTAATTTTTATAGACATATTGCGTTCCGTTGAACCATACGAGGTCGCAGATTCCATGCCCGTCGGTGAAATGGGCCACTACCCGTTTCTTGCGTCTGCCCATCTCGAACTCCTCGAAGCTGAGGATGTGTCCCTTGATCTGCACGAACGGCATGTCGGGCACCAGCTCTGGTATGAGGTAGATTTTGGTTCGGTCAACGTATTTGTAAGGATAATACTCAAGAAGGTCACGGTAGGTGCTGAGTCCAAGCTCTTTGCTCAGAATCTCCTTGCGCTTCGGGCCAACACCCGTTAGGTACATGAGGTCTTGTGAGAGTATATCCATTATTGGTTGACTGCTGTTTGTTGTGGCGATTATCCTTCGCTGCGTGGAAAATCCATACTTTGCGTCATGCTGCCCCTGTCATTCGTTCAGCAAAGTTGCTGCAAACTTCATATCGGTAGGTGTCGTTATCTTGATGTTCTCGCAGTTGCCTTCCACCATCGACACCTTGCAGCCAAATTGTTCCATCACGCTTGCATCGTCGGTAAACGAATCTTGGAACTCCTGTGCATAGGCCATCTTCAGCATCATGATGTTGAACACCTGTGGCGTCTGTACGCTGCGATAGTCGCTGCGAAGCACGTTTTTGGAGTTTCCGTTCTTCTCGATCATGCGTAGTGTCTCGGTTATTGGCATCACTGGAATGGCCGCGCATGTTTTGAGAGCCTCGTCGTAGCAGCGTGCGATGGTTTGTAGTGATACGAAAGGCCTGACTCCATCGTGTATTCCCACCAGCCCATCCTCGCCTTCGGGAATCATCGCCAGTCCGTTCCTTGACGATTCGAAGCGTGTGTTGCCACCGTTGGCAATCTGATGTTCAATGTTGAAGTCGTATTCTCCGCATAGTTCCTTCCAATAGGACTGTTGGCTTTCGGGCAGAACAACGATTACTTTCATCTCCTTGTCGTATGTCTTGAAACGCTCTATGGTGCGCATCAGTATGGGCTTGCCACCGATGGGCAGAAATTGTTTAGGAGTCTCGCTGCCCATGCGCAGTCCTTTTCCGCCTGCGACAATAATAATATAGTTCATAGTTAGGGCGAAGTCTTAATGTAATGCAATCAATTCATTAATAAGCATGCCCGCTTTCACGTCCTCGGCTACCGCTTTCGAGGTCAGTTGCTCAAGAATGCAAAAGCCATACATGAACGACGCAGCCGGACCTTTGCCCGTTGTGATGTTGTCGTCCACCGTAACCAGCTCGGCTGTGTAGCTTGCGCCGTCTAAGAACTTCTCGAATCCGGGATAGCAGGTTGCCTTACGGCCCTTGACGATGCCCAGCGAACCCAGCACCATTGGGGCTGCGCAGATCGCTCCGATAAGTTTGTGCTGCTCGTTGTGTGTCAAAAACAGGTTGCGAAGCCCCTCATGGGCGTTTAGGTTCGCAGCTCCAGGCATGCCACCGGGAATCATCAGCATATCAGCATCGGCGAAACCAGTGGTGTTCTCGAAGATGAGGTCAGCCTTGACGGTGACACCATGTGCCGATTCGACAAAATCGCTGCCTGTAATGCTCACGGTTTTAACATCAACACCTCCTCTGCGGAGGATATCCAGTGGCGCCAGAGCCTCTATTTCCTCGAAGCCGTTGGCAAGGAATTCATATACTTTAGCCATAATATTTTGGTTTTATCTTCATGTTGTCAACAAAAATCTTTATTTTTGCATAGCAATATGTTGTCAAAAGCAGTTGGAATGTTTTGCCGATGTTGAAAACTCCATCTTCTCCAGCTCTTTTTTAACACATGCAAATATACAAAATATTCACGTGATAATGTGGATAGGAGCGATAAAAGATTTTAAAAAACATAATATTCTATGGCTGACAAGAAACTGAGTTTTGCTATCTTTGGAAATGATCGGAAGGCTTTGGAGTTGATGCAGGTGTGGGAGATGCTTGACTATTTGTCCAAGCGCAATGCCGATGTGTTCATAGAGGAGACCTTCTATCGGAACCTTTGTCGTGATTTGAACGGGGATTTACCAGTGGCGGGGGTGTTTGAGGGCAACAGTTTCGAAACCGACTATGCCATTTCCCTTGGTGGCGACGGCACGTTTCTCCGTGCTGCCAGCAAGGTAGGTGCGAAAAACATCCCTATTATCGGTGTCAATATGGGGCGGCTTGGCTTCCTTGCGAACGTATTGCCTGGCGAAGTTCTGGAGATGCTCGACGAGATCTATGTGGGAAACTTCGATATAGAAGAGCGGTCAGTCATCAAATTGTCAACCGACAGTGATAAATTCCGTGACTATCCCTTTGCCCTGAACGATATTGCCATACTGAAGCGCGACACAGCCTCAATGATTTCCATCCGTGTGAGCGTGGGAGGCGAATATGTCGTGACCTATCTTGCCGACGGACTGATAATCAGCACTCCCACTGGCTCAACGGCCTATTCGCTTTCCAACGGCGGACCCATCATGGTTCCACGCAGTGGTATCCTCAGTCTGACACCTGTTGCGCCACACAGTCTGAATATTCGCCCCATCGTGATAGGCGATGACATGGAAATCAAGCTTGAGGTGGAGAGCCGCAGTCACAGCTTCCTCGCTGCCATAGATGGGCGTTCGGAGCGTGTTGATGAGGGGACGACGGTGACCATTGCCAAAGCACCTTTCCGAATAAGGATTGTCAAGCGGCACAACCACCGTTATTTCTCGACGCTGCGTTCCAAACTGATGTGGGGAGCTGACAGTAGGGAATAATAATTCCATTCTTTCGACTATGCATTTCAATTCAAAGATAAGAGCACTTTTGAGAATTCCCGACACGAAATACAAGACGGGAGAAATCTTCCGCTGGCTGTGGGCTGCCTGGCGGGGCAACCGTTTGCAGGCGGTGCTCAATGCCTCCATCGGTCTTTTGAGTGTGGTGGTGTCGCTTGCGTCAGTGTGGGCGGTGCAGCATGCCATCGATGTGGCATCACACGAGGTGGAAGGCGATATCATCAGTGCGGTTTTGGTGATGGGGATGCTCATCCTTTGTAGTTTTGGGCTTAACATCGCATCGGTGTGGGTTTCCAATATTTTGGGCATCAAGGCTCAGAACCGAATGCAACAGCGACTCCTCGACCGCATTTTACGCTCCGAATGGCATGGAAAGGAAACCCACCATTCGGGCGACGTGCTCAACCGATTGGAGTTCGATGTCACGAACGTGGTGAACTTTCTCACCGAAATCATTCCCAGCTCCCTGTCAACGTTGGCCATGTTCCTCGGAGCATTCTGCTACCTATTGTTCATGGACTGGCGATTGGCGGTGCTCATCGTCATCATGATTCCCTTTTTCGTGCTCCTCAGCAAGATTTATATCAGACAAATGCGTAGTCTGACGAGTCAGGTGAGAAATTCCGACTCGAAGGTGCAGAGCGTTTTGCAGGAGACCATACAGAACCGAATGCTCATCAAGACACTGGAGGGCGACGGTGCGGCCGTAGATAGGCTCGAAGACACGCAGAGTGAGCTTCGCAACAAGGTGGTGAAGCGCACTAAATTCTCGGTCTTTTCCAATCTCGTGCTCAACCTTGGATTCTCTTTCGGCTATTTGGTAGCTTTCGCTTGGGCAGCTTTTCGCCTTTCTGCCGCTACGCTTACTTTTGGTGGAATGACGGCTTTCCTGCAATTGGTCAACCGCATTCAGAGTCCTGCACGGCAACTGACCCGCCTCGTGCCGTCATTCGTGTCAGTGTTTACAGCCGCAGAGCGATTGATGGAACTTGAGGAAAACCCCTTGGAAGAGCAGGGCGACTCCATCACGATGGAAGGAACGTGCGGCATCAGGTTCAGCAACGTCAGCTTCTGTTACGACAAGGCCGATGGAAACGTCATCAACAACTTCTCATTCGACTTCCATCCAGGATCCTGCACTGCAATCTTAGGCGAGACAGGCTCTGGGAAAACAACGCTGATTAGGATGATTCTGGCACTGCTCCGTCCACAGACGGGTAAGGTTGAAATCTACAACGATAAGGAAAGCCGCAACCTCAGTCCGCTCCTCCGGGCCAATTTCGTCTATGTGCCACAGGGAAACACCCTCATGAGTGGTACGATACGTGAGAATCTTTTGTTGGGAAAGATGAATGCAACGACAGCGGAGATGAAAGAGGTGCTGCGGAAAAGTTGTGCCGACTTCGTGTTCGATCTTCCCGAAGGGCTCGAAACACAATGCTCCGAACAGGGAGGAGGCTTGAGCGAGGGACAAGCGCAGCGCATATCAATAGCCCGCTCGTTGCTTAGGAACCGCTCCATCATGCTTTTCGATGAGGCTACATCGGCACTCGACCCCGAAACAGAACGCCAGTTGCTCAAGAACATTCTCGCCAACCATGGCAAGACGGTCATATTCGTCACCCATCGTCCGGCCCTTGTAGATTACTGCGATCAGACGCTTACGATTGAGAAGGTGACCCACAATTCCGAACCGACACAACAGCCACTGGCTGAATAAGATATAACCAAATAAACAAGATATGAAACGAATACTTTTATCAGCACTTTTCATCTTCGCAGCCATCGCAATCATGAGGGCGCAAGATGCCGATGCACAGTATGCAAAGGAACTTCTGAAACCAGGCACAATGGCCCCCGACTTCACATTGCTCACTGCCGATGGCAAGGAAATCAAGTTGAACACCTACCGTGGCAATTACGTGGTTCTCCACTTTTGGGCTTCGTGGTGTCCTGATTGTAGAAAGGAAATCCCCGACGTCAAGAAATTGTGGAATGATTTTCGCGATTATAATGTCCGGTTTATCGGCATTTCATTCGACATCAACAAGGAATCGTGGGTTAAAACCTACTGGGATAAGTATCAGATGAATTGGACGCAGGTGAGCGAACTCAAGAAATGGAAGAAGGAGACCAACATCGACCGTCTCTACAAGGTTGACTGGATTCCGACCCTGTATCTCATCGACCCCAATGGGCGAGTGATGCTGGGCACAGTGCAGATAGAAAAGCTGCATGCGGTCTTAGAAGGATTGAAAAATAAGCTAAATACCTCAAACCCAGACGTGGCTCCGCAATACGTTGGTGGTGATTCCGCCATGCAAGCCTATTTTATGGAGAACGAGCTTTATACGATGAAGACGCGCAAGTGGCGAGTGGAAGCCAATGTGTTGGTATCGCTGAACATAGAGATTGATGGCAGTACTTCCGGCGCAAGAGCTTTGGAGGTGAACGGACTGAAAGCCAACAATCCGAAATTCGAGAAACTCACACCCGAAGAACAACAGGCAATCTTAATCGATGCGGAAACATTCTTCAAATCCGAAGCCGTGCGTTTGGTGCAGCGAATGCCCAATTGGAAACCGGCGGAGAAGAACGGGCGCCCCGTAATGGGGAAAATCACTCTTACCGTTCCTTTCGATCCTTATCAGAAAGCCGGTAAAAAGAAAGACTGATAGCTTTCTCCTCCCTATACTCATAGGGAGATCCTCTTTACCGTCTGTACAATTTTTTTGATAGGTTATGTTTGTTCCAGTCCCGACATTTTCACAATGCGTCGTCTCATGATATACAAGGACATAACATTCAATGCCTTTTATCCCGAAAGGAAAACTTCGCAAGGTAGATTTCTTTCCTTCAGTTATTGCTTTTGAGACATCAACACATTGAAACGGTCGGCAGTTTTTTTCATGTGACAACTATCAGTTTGCGAAAGCTAAGCTTTTCCTCTTCAAACGCTCAGCTTTTACGCTGCAATACCTTAGCTTTTGCGGGATGGTTTGTAAACAGCTGATTTACGATAGATTACCTTATTGTAATTTTCCTCTCATCATTGCCGTGTTTTTACCTCATTAGCCTGCCAGCGGAACGGTCAAGTTGGCTTCCGAGTACTCCAACGGTAATAACCAACAAATGATTCTTGGCAGCCTCCTGGTTTTTAGTTTTCGTGATAATAATATTCATATAATTCAACAATTGTTTTTGCTATGTTGGATTTTTTTTTATATTTGCGGAATATTACTATTAAATTCATTTTAAACCATTAAAGTATGACGAAGTTAAAAACAGATTTCTTATTTTTACTTTGTGTGCTTATGTTCTATTCATGCCGGGATACTGATATTGAACTTAAAAAATAGCATAAAAGCAATTGATATGAAACTACGAAAAAGACTTTTGGCGATATTCTTGCTCTTCGGCTGTGTGTCAGCCATGCAAGGGCAGAATAAATTTCATTTTGATTTAGATTACCACTATTATTTGGGTTTATCTGAAAAATTTATGAATCGAACGTTCCATCGCGACACTTACAAAATGGGCGGAAACTCTTTGCGTTTCACTGCTCGTTACGACCTTTCTCCTCTTTGGTCTGCAGGAGTGGGCTTGGGATTGGATTGTTACACGAATCCTTCGCACAATACCATGCCGATTTTTGCCACAGTGAGATGTAAAGCCATAAAGACTGTTCCTGAACTTTACGCTTTCTCAGATTTGGGCTATGCTGTAAAGGTGGGGGATTATTCGAAAGGGTTCACCGGTAGTCTGGGTATTGGTTATACTTATAGCTTCGCAAAGCATTTAGGAGTGAACTTTCAAATTGCATACAACTTGAAATGCTTTGACGACCTGCCTACCTACACGATTGATACATACTTGAACAGAACGACTTATAGCGAGGAAGATGCCACGCTTCACTCGTTGTCGTTTGGTATTGGCTTGACGTTCTGATTGTCGCTCATCTGTCGTCTTTGGCGGAGGTGATGAGCATGGGGCGAAAAAGAGGGTGTATCATAAAGATGAATTATGATACACCCTCCTTTTGGTGGTGCTTGTTCCAATCATCTTGCAAAGTGAGATGACTGGAACCAGTCTTAAATGATGAAAGCGTGTATTAGTTCTTTGTGAGAACTACCTTATGGTTGCCCTCGTAGGTCAGATAAAGCTTGATGGTGTAGTTGCCCGCCTCTTCGATCTTGAGGTTCTTTCCATTGAATTCCGTCAGGTTGTTGAAGTTGTAAGCGTCGTCGTTGGCACCACCCCAAGAGATGGCCCAGTCGTCGTTGGCGCGGAATTTCAATTCGCCTGCAACCAGATTGCCCGTCCATGTCCAAGCCTTCTCTGCTTTGTCGTAAGTCATGTTCACGTCAGATTCCCAGCCATTGGGGGTTGCACTTCCGATGATGCCGATCATGATAGGGCTGTAGCTGTAGGTACCGTCGGCGAGACTTGCCTCAATGCGATAGAATCCAGCTGTTCCAACAGGGATGTTCTTCTCGTCTTCCTCAACCAGTGAGCCTTCTGCGCTTCCCATTCCCCAGTCGGGAGCGTCCCACGTAGTCTCATGGCTGCGGAATTTGAAATCACCGTTGAGGTAACAGTAACCCAAGTAATTGCCATCCATTTCCAGGCTGCGCATCTTGTTGACACCTGCTTCGCCCCAGTCGTTGTTGTTGCCCACCTGATAGATGAATTCAGGGAAGTCGGGTGCTATGAGCTGGGCCTTGATGGTGACGTCAACCGTGTTGGTGAACGCTTCTCCCCTTGTGAGAACAGTGGTGTTCTTGATAGTTGCTGGTATGTTGCGGAGGTCGCCCCCCTTGCCATAAAGTTTCTCAACGGCTTTCTGCAACTCACTTGTGCTGACATATCCGTTTGCGTTGGGATAGAGCACGTAGCTTGCTGTCTTGTCCGCATTATAGAGAGTGATGGTCATGGTCTGGGAAGCGATGGCATCCTCAGAGTTGACCGTGGGTGTGAACAACTTCACAGAGTCTGTAGTGACATTTGCAAAGTTGATAGTCGAAGTTTCGGCTGTTGCGGTGAAGCTCACTGTCTTGCCAGCCTCTTGTTCGTGAGAGATAGGGTTGGCCCAATCGGTGTAGTCCTCACTGCCTCCACAACTTGCGAGAATGACGAGACCTAATAAATATACTAACTTTTTCATGTTGAATCTTATTAAGTGTGCGGAGCCGAAGCTCCGCATAAAACTTTATTTATTACTGTTCAATGAAGAAGAACTGTTTGGTGTAATCGTTGAAGAACACTTTGAAAGTTCCCTTCTTGTAAGGAATGTTAGCTGATCCAGATGCGATTTCGAATGGGAATTCCGCGATACCCCAGCTTTCGTCCCAGCTACCCTTGGTAAACTTGATACCGCCGTCGGCAGGCGCATTGGCATCGAAGGTAATTATGGTGAACCAGTCGTGGTTTTCGGGCGATGCCGATACTGGTGTCATCGGGTTTCCATTAGCCGCATCCCAACCGTTCGGTGTGCCAGGCATCGTAATCATTGCATAGGTTGCCGACGGTGTAGAGGCAGCGGGCTTGATGACGCATGTCAGAGCCTTCGTGTCGAGCGTGATGGTGTAATAGCCTGCTGCAGGAACAGTGATGTTGCCTGGGTCAGAGCCACCGTTGCGGAGAGATGTTCCAAGAGGAGTTCCGTCGGTACACCATACGTAGTGATCCCAGTCGCCTGGAGTCTTCACAATCTTGAAGTTGGCATCAGCAGGGAAATAGCCTGTGTATTCGAACTTGCCGTCTCCGGTTGCCTTGTCGTAGGTTTCGCCAGCCTTTGTGTAAAGTGGCATCATCGAAACGCCAATAGCTGCCTCGGCACTGGTCCATTTGCCGTCCCCAATGCAACTGCCGATGAGATACCATGTGGCAGGAACAGCGTCCTTGAGCTCAACATGGTAAGGCACTACGCTGAGCTTGACAGCGTTGGAATAAACCTTCTCCGCTCCCTTGGTGCTGGCAACGCAGCGTACCCACACATCGTCTGTGGCAGGAACTTTGCCATCCTCGTAACCGTTCAGTTGCTGAAGAGCCTTTGCCATGTCCTTGGTGAATAACGGACCTTCGCAGGTTTTGTATGATTCGAGCAGCGTCACGTGGTCGGCTACACCGAGCTGTGTAGCTGGGTCAGCGTTGACATCAAGCTCCTTGGTGAACTTTCCATTGTTGGAAACCTGTAGCTGGTACTCTGTTCCTGCTGGGAACCCGTAGGCAGGTTGCGACCATGTGAAAGCGATTGATTTGGCATTCTGGAGATCTACGCCTGCAGAATAAGCCGGTTGGTTAAGTGTGAATGTCTCTGGCTGCCGAAGAACAGGATTGTCGTCTCTGTCATCGGAGCAGGCTGTGAACATGCCTACACAGCAAACCAACATGATTAGACTAAATATCTTTTTCATTTCTATTCGGTATTTTGTTTTTATTGCAAGGAACTGTCGGGATTCAACCGACTATCCCTTGCTTGTTTACTCTTAGTAACCAGGGTTCTGCTTGAGGTTAGTGTTGGCACTCAAGTCCTTGTCTGGTATGGCGTAGATGTTACGTGTTGCTGCGAAGTTGCGGCCGCTCTTTGCACCGCCTTTCCAAGTCCAGTTGTAATTGTTGTTTCCACCAAACTTGTTAAAGCGGATAAGGGTGTTGCGGCGCATTCCCTCAAAGTAGAACTCGCGACTCCACTCGTCGCAGATCTCATCTAGCGTGTAAGCTGTCTTGAGGTTAGGGTTGTTGGCGCGCTCACGAAGAGCATTGATGGCTTTGGCTGCGTTACCCGTTGCTGTTCCACCGTTGAGGTGTGCCTGTGCTTCAGCATACATGAGGTAAGCCTCTGCAGTACGCATCAAAGGATAGTCCATGTCAGGGAACTGCGCATCGTGGGTGCTTGTGCCGTCAGAATGGAAGTTCAGGAACTTCGCAACACCATAACCATCAGTGAAGGTTGACTGTGTGGCATTGTCAAGCGAGCGGTCAGCACCCCAGAAGATGGCGCGGTCGTCAGATGCCTTGGCAGTCATCTCGTAAGATGGAACCTGTGGGGCATTGCCCGCTGGGAAGAACTTGGCAATGAGGTCAGGACGAGCGCGGTTCCCAGCCCAGTTTCCTGTCGTGCCGTTTGTTGCATCGGGGTTCTCCTTGTCAGCATGCATCTTGCCGTCGAAGGTAGATGCAATGACAAAGAATGAGCCACCATAGCTCGTCGTGGTCAAACCGTCGGCTTTGATTGGGAAAATGATTTCCTTCGCTGCGCTTGACTCGCCATTGTCGCCCATGAAGAGTTTCTGGTAAGCACTCCATCTTCCAGTGGGAGTGGTGTTGAGCTGGAAGTCAGAGTCCATGACTTTCTTGGCATAGTCTGCCGCTTTCTGCCATTGCGCTGTGCCTGTATAAACCTCGGCATTGAGATAAAGCCGTGCTAACAGCATACAGTCGGCAGCCTTATTGGCACGACCATAACCAGGTTGATCTGAGGTGAGAGCTTTTGCTTCCAATAAGTCTGGCTCTATCTCCAAGAGTTCTTTCTCCAAGAAGTCATAAACTTCCTTTCGTGTAGCCTGTCTGGGCTTTTCCACTGTTGTCAGACTGAAAGGAATGTTTCCGAAGGCATCCATCAGATAGAAGTAATGGAGAGCGCGGATAAAGCGAATCTCTGCTGTCATCGTCTTGTCGTAATCAGCTGCATTCAGAAGATAATCGTTGCAATAAGTGATACCCGTTGTCAGGCGATAATAGTACATTGCGGTCATCGGATGAGAAGCACCAAATGTATTATAGACGAACTCTGCGACACCTGGGTCTCCCCAGTTGCAGATGGCCTCATCAGTGGAAAGCTCGTTGGCGTTCCACATTTGGCGGATAAATCCCGCTGTTCCACCATCGTAACCATCGAGGTCGGAGTCTCCGTTGGCACCTCCATTGCCTGGAAGAGCCAAGTTTGCGTAACACTTGTTATACTCGCCTACGGCTTTGTACTCTGTACTGATGTTGGGATCCTTAGGATTCTCAGCATTGTCGAGGTCACCGACGCATGACGAGAGGCTCATCGCTAATGCGAGTGTTGCCATTGGAATCATATTTTTTATAAATATTTTCATTGTTACTTCAATTGAAATGTGTTAGAAATTGAGGTTCAAACCTAAGATAACTGAGAATGGACGTGGGTAAAGGTTGTTGTCGATGCCATTTTTTGTCTCAGGGTCGATTCCATTGTATTTGGTGAATGTAAATACGTTAGCTGCTGTAGCGTAGATACGTCCGCCAATGCCCTTCCATGAATCAGACTTGAAAAGGTCGGTAAAGCTGTAACCCAATGTGATGTTGTCAATCTTCAGGAAGCTGGCATTGTGGACATAGAGGTCTGATTGCTGTGCAGTATTCTCGTTTGTCTGCCAGTTCTTTTCTAATGACATGATTGGGCGGTTGGCGAGATAAGCATTCTGAGCATAGATAGAGCCTGGGCTCATGTTGGCAGATGTCGATTCAATGTTGTTGAATACGTAGTTGCCTATGCTTGCTCTGAGTGTGAAACCGAAGTCGAAGTTCTTGTAATCCATGCGAGAAGTCAAGCCCATAGTAACAGGAGGAGCTGCTGTCTTGTAGATATAGCGGTCGGCAGAGTTAATCTGGCCATCGCCATTGCGGTCAACCACCTGATTTTCGATTGGCTTTCCATTCTTGTCGTAAACTTGTTGATAAACGTAGAAAGAGTTGGCTGCGTATCCAACTTGGTGCGCCAAGACTTTGTTGAACTGTCCACCAGCATCGTCGCCTGTCTGAACGGGCATTCCACCAGTTGTAACACCGCTCAAATCGGTAATCTTGTTGTAGTTGTAAGTGAAGTTATAGCCGATAGTCCAGTAGAAGTCCTTTGCTTGAACAGCTTTCCAGTCGAGCTGAACTTCAACACCGGTGTTGTTCATCGAGCCGATGTTCTGCCATGCTTGGTTCTTGAACAAGCCCATAGCTGCGTATGGTGCGTAGTTCAATAAGTCGGTTGTCTTGCGGAAGTACCAATCCACTGTTCCTGAGAGGCGCTGATTCCACAATCCGAAGTCGAGACCTACGTTGTAAGTCGTGGTTGTTTCCCACTTCAAGTCTGGAGTACGGTTAGCCGGACGATAGAGAATACCGTCTTTAGCTGTAATCTTACCGTCGCCGTTCATATCGATGAGTGGATAGTAGCCGTTGGTACCAGTGCTCTTTTCGTAGGTAGCAACCCATCCATAGTCTGCAACGTCTCCTTCCTGCTGACCAGTCATACCCCAGCCAAGACGGAGCTTCAAGTCAGAAAGCCACTTGATATCTCTGAACTTGTTTTCATCCTTGATTTTCCATGCGAAGGCGAATGAAGGGAAGATTGCCCAGTGATTCTTGAAGCGTGAAGAACCGTCGTCACGTACAGTAGCCGTTATCATATAGCGATCCATCAGCGTGTAGTTTGCACGGCCGAAGAAAGACACCAGATAGTGGTCGGTTGCAAAGTAATAAGGAGTGTGTGGACGAGCTGTTCCAGCCAATGACGCATCGTTATTGGTTGAAGCATAATAGCCTACGTAGTCGTTGTTCTTGTTCTGATAGAAACTTTGGTATTCATAGCCGGCCATGATATCAAAGTGGTGCTTTTCGTTGAAGTCTTTGAAATACTGAGCATAAGCACTCAATGACAGGTTGCGTTTGAAAATCTCTTCAGAACCGTATGATCCGTAGTAGATAGAGCCTGGATAAGCTGGAAGTTTGTTAGTCGTTTGCTTACCCTTTGCTATGTCGGCACCCAATGTGAGGTGGAGGCGCAGGTCCTCGAAACCATGAACTTTATAGTCGAAGTCAGCACTTCCGATGAACTGACGGCTGTTCGCATGGTCGTCCATGAGATTCAATAGTGAGAGAGGATTGGCTGTGGCTTCATTGAATTTGGTGTGTTTCCACATGTTGTCGTTCAGTGCAGAACCGTCGGTTGGCCACTGGAAGTAACCACCGAAGTTGCTCAGAGTCTGATCGATACCTGGCATAGCCGTGTGGAAAGGCGATGTGAATGCGTTGATTGCCTGTGTCGGATCCATCCAAACAGCGGCGCCAATCGCACCACCATCAGCGAATTGAGATTTGGCATACATGCCCTTTGCGTTCAAGTTCATGTTCAGATGATCGTTGAAGAACGAGGGGCTCAAGTTCACTGCAGCCGTGTAGCGTTTGAAATCAGATGTCTTTAAGATACCCTGCTGGTCTGTGTAGCCAACTGAAACTCGGTAAGGCAGGCTGTTGGCCTCGCCCAGTTGTGTTGAGCCAGAGACTGTAACGTTATGGTCGTGGCTCCATGCCGTGCGATAAATCTCATCTTGCCAGTTGGTATTGGCTGTACCCAACATTCTGTATTGGTCGCTGTTTTCGCCGAAGATGTTTTTGATAAAGTCACGATACTGATTGCCATCCATCACGTCGATTGTCTTTTTCTTCATGCTCATGGTAACACTTCCTGCATAAGAAATGTTGAGACCACGGCGGCCTTTCTTTGTCGTAATGATGATGACACCATTCGAACCGCGTGAACCATAGATGGCTGTTGCCGATGCGTCCTTCAAGACGTTGAAGCTTTCAATGTCCTGAGGGTTGATTGTTGAGAGGATGTTGGAAACGCCCTTTACACCATTGTTGTCAATGGCCAGACCATCGATCACGATAAGAGGGTCGTTTGATGCGTTCAGAGATGCGCCGCCGCGAATGCGGATTTGTGCGCCACCACCTGGAGTACCGTCATTTGAAATGACGCTCACACCTGCTGCCTTTCCGGCCAGCATGTCCTGTGGGTTCACAATCACACCCTTGTTCTTTCCGTCTGGTTTCATAGCGAGTACGGAACCAGTGAGATCGCTCTTCTTGACGGCTCCATAACCGATTACCACCACTTCGTTCAGCTGCTGTGCAGCGTCTTCCTGAAGGGTTACTACCATACCGTCAACGGCCGTTACCTGCTGCTTCTGATATCCGATGTAGGAAATAGTCAGTGTGGCGCCTGGCTGTACGTTGAGAATGAAATTACCGTCAAGGTCGGTCACTGTGCCATCAGTAGTTCCATTGATTAGAATGGAAGCACCGATCACAGGTTCGCCGGTAGCATCTTTAACATGGCCATTGACAGTTGACTGTGCAAAGGCGCTGATTGACAGGATGAGCCCAAGTAGAAGGGACAGCATTCTGACGGGAATTTTGCTTTTTACCTGTTTTATCATTTTGTTACTAAAGTTATAAATTGATTAAATTAATATCTTTGTCTATACGTTAGGTTAATTGCCTGTTTAGGGCTTACTGTTGGCAAAGTTAAGCTACTTCTACATGTTTTGCACTTTTTTTTCTTTAAAAATGCTATTTAACCTGTGCAATCGTTTGCATTGACAAATGTATAATAAATAATTGATATAGGTCAACATTATTATAAAAATGTGTATTTTTGCCATATCACAATGAAAGTTCTGACTAAAACAGACTGAATCTATGAAAGAAGGTGGAAATTTGACAATGAAAGATATTGCACAGGCACTGGGTGTTTCTGTTGCAACAGTCTCTCGTGCATTGAAAGACAGTCCCCGTATCTCCGCCGAAAAGCGAGAGGAGATTAAAACTTATGCCCGTGAGCACAATTTCTATCCAAACATTCTTGCGGAGACTTTGCGCAAAAGTAAGGTGCAACCGCTGAAAATTATAGGGGTTATCGTGCCTCAATTTGCTCATTTTTATTTCTCGTCAGTGCTTGCAGGCATAGAGGAGGAGGCATCAGCACGTGGCTATCGCATCATGGTGGCGCAGAGCAATGAGAAATACGAGCGCGAGGTGAAGATATGCAAATCGTTCTATGAGAACAAAGTGTGTGGCGTAATCGTATCACAGGCAAAAGACACGATGAAATACGACCACTTTAAATACCTAATGAGTCAGGGTGTTCCCTTGGTCTTTTACGATCGTATCAGTACGGGAGTGAACGCCAGCCGTGTGGTGGTGGATGACTATATGGGGGCTTATTCGGCGGTGACACACTTGATTGACACCGGTTGTAAACGAATTGCTTATTACGGAGTGTCGCTCAATCTTGAAATTGGAAAGAACCGTTACAATGGTTACAAGGATGCTTTGTTGCGACACGGCTTGCAACCTGATGAACAGTTGATGAGAATTTGCGACAACCGTACCGATGCAGAGGTCGTCACCCCCGATATGCTTAATATGCAGAATCCACCCGATGCCTTTTTTGCCGTGAACGACGACACGGCAATCGGTATTCTTTACTCATGCAAGCGGAATGGCTTGCGTGTGCCCGACGACATCTCTATCTGTGGATTCACCAACGGCGAGCGTGCTATCGCTTGCGACCCCATGCTGACTACTGTCGAGCAGCGTGGCATGCGGGTAGGGGAGGAAGCTGTGACCATTCTCATAGACAAGGTGGAAGGCGTGTTGCCTATGGAGTCTGTGGAGAAGAGGGTGGTTCGCACACGATTGATTGTGAGAGGAACGACAAAGTGATTTGTAAATCATGAATGTCGGACAATGACAAAGTGAATATCCTCTGATTTGGAAACGTGGAAAGAAAATTTACTTACATTGTGCACAATGACTTAAAATATAGTATGGATGCACTACTGATGATAAATTATGCATCATGAATTATAAGGGTTAAGGTAAAGGTAAAATTTGATAAAAATCAGTATATAACAGCCCACACACTCACTTTTAAAGCAGATTGTGATGAGCAACTATGAATTATGAACTATGAATAATGAATTAAAATCCCGCTCGGACAAAACTTTCTGGCAGCTTTGGAATCTCAGTTTCGGATTCTTTGGTGTGCAAATCGCCTACGCTTTGCAAAGTGCCAACATCTCTCGAATCTTCGCTACTTTGGGAGCTGATCCGCACAACCTGAACTACTTTTGGATTTTGCCTCCTTTAATGGGTATCGTTGTTCAACCCATCGTGGGAACTCTTTCTGATAAGACATGGACGCGCTTCGGCCGTCGCATTCCCTACCTGTTCGTAGGAGCAGCGGTTGCGGTTCTGGTCATGTGCCTCTTGCCTAATGCCGGTTCGTTGGGCATGACGGTTTCGACGGCGATGGTTTTTGGATTGATTGCATTGATGTTCCTCGACACGAGTATCAACATGGCCATGCAGCCGTTCAAGATGCTTGTAGGCGACGAAGTGAACGAGAATCAGAAAGCCCTTGCTTACTCTATCCAGAGTTTCCTTTGCAATGCCGGGTCGCTGGTGGGTTATGTTTTCCCGTTCTTTTTCACGGCCATCGGCATTGCCAATACAGCTCCGTCGGGTGTTATTCCCGATTCGGTGATATATTCATTCTATATCGGTGCTGCCATCCTCATTCTTTGTGTGATCTATACCACTGCCAAGGTGAAGGAGATGCCTCCGAAGGAATATGCTGAGTATCACAATTTGAAAGAAGCTGACAACGAGTCGAAGGCGAATTGGATTGACTTGCTGAAGAATGCTCCGTCAACTTTTTGGAAGGTTGGCCTCGTTCAGTTCTTCTCGTGGTTTGCCTTCATGTATATGTGGACTTACACCAACGGAACCGTTGCAGCCAACTGCTGGAATACTACCGAAGTGGCCAGCGAGGGTTATCAGGCTGCCGGCAACTGGGTGGGAGTGTTGTTCGCTGTTCAGGCTGTCGGATCGGTGCTTTGGGCGATGGTGTTGCCGCAGTTCAAAAATCGCAAGTTGGCCTACAGTTTTTCGCTTGCCATCGGTGGTGTCGGCTTTGTCATGACGGCTTTCGTCCACGACCAGTATGTCATGTTTGTGCCGTTCATCCTCATTGGTTGCGCTTGGGCGGCTATATTGGCCATGCCTTTCACTTTCGTCACCAACGCGCTGGAGGGCTACGGACACATGGGAGCTTACCTTGGATTGTTCAATGGCACGATTTGCATACCCCAAATTATTGCAGCCTCCATCGGTGGAGTCATCTTCAGCATGGTGGGAGCTGTTCAGAGTAACATGATGATAGTTGCCGGTGTGGCTCTCGGCTTAGGAGCGCTCTCCGTCTCCATCATCAAAGATACCAGTAGTGAGTAAGTTTGACAACCTTTATTTTCAATTATCAGCAGCGAGTTCCCATTTATTTTTATAGGTGGGGCTCGTTCTTTCTGCGGTTTTTCGCACCGTGAAGTGGCTATGTTTGTCAAATAAATTCACAGCCGTTACTTAAAAGCTGGTCTCTCGCTTTGCAATAGCTCATTAATTGCAGAGCAATAGCTGCCCTTTTGTCGTGCGAAAGGTCAGCTATTAGGTTACCGAAGTCTATGTTACTGTGCGTCACAGGGTTATGGTCAGCGTACCAGTGGTCAGTATTGTAAATATTTTTCTTTATCATGTGGCCTTCATATACAGGTCGATCGGAAGAATGTATCTTACTATTGAATAATGCGCAGGCAACCATTTTGTCGATATTGAGTTACAGACAGTCACCAGATTGCCCTGAATAATGAACAGGATTCAAATCGAATAGTAATCCAATCTATATTGGTTTGCGCAAACGATTGCATTAAATTTGCTTTAAATCATTAGGCAACTTAGCTGACATTACTTATTTATTACTATCTTTGAACAAAAATAACGTACCATCTCTATGAATTTACAATTTTGTATAGAATATCAGACCTATTACGGACAGGATTTAGTTTTGAATGTCATCACTGGCCGACAGTTTGGGGATGCTAATATCTCTCAGTATAGAATGCACACGGCCGACGGCCTTCATTGGCTGGTGGACATCAATAGGGAAGTGACGCCCGGCAGTCAGTTGGATTATTTCTACAGTGTCCACGTCGGCGATTACGAGGAGAGCCGCGAATGGGTGGTTGCCCCTCACCGTATAGTGTTCAATTCGGTTGATGCGCTCAATTATCGGATTTTCGACCATTGGCGTGTTATTCCCGACAATGCCTACCTATACACCTCTGCCATCACCGATTGTGTAGTGGGGAGCACGATAGCTAAGGCTGGACAGAAGAAAATCAAAAGGTGTGTCTGTCTGAAGGTACAGGCTCCGCAGCTTGGGGTAGGCGATGAGCTCCGTTTGGTAGGCGCCGACCCCGTTTTAGGTGCTTGGAAGGAGCGGAAGGCCTTGAAGATGGTTCGGCAGAATGTCAATGAATGGATAGTCTGCATTGATGCGGCATCGTTGGCCAGCAGTAAGATGGAATTCAAGTTTCTCATTGAGAACGCCTCAAAAGAATATTCCCCATTGTGGGAAAACTGCAATAACCGTACGATAGAGTTGCCCGTCATGGAAGAGGGAGATACGGTGGTCTATGAGTTGGATGAGGCCTATTTTACGCTTCCCCCAGTGCGTGTGGCAGGTACGCTCGTTCCTGTATTCTCATTGCGCTCGAAGGACAGTTTTGGTATTGGCGACTTCGGCGATCTGAAGAAGATGATCGACTGGGTGAGCCTGACCAAGCAACGCCTTTTGCAGATTCTTCCCATCAACGACACGACGATCACGCACACATGGACCGATTCTTATCCTTACTCGTGCATCTCTATTTTCGCACTCCATCCGCAGTATGTCGATTTGACAAAGTTGCCCGAACTTGCCGACAAGAGTCAGCGGGAGCGGTTTGAGGCCCTTCGCAAGGAGTTGAATGCGCTGCCGCAAATCGATTACGAGCGCGTGAATGCAGCCAAGGAAGAATACCTCAAGCTGATATACAAGCAGGTGGGCAAGACGGTGATAGCAAGCAGAGATTTCAAGAATTTCTTTGTTGAGAATGAGGAATGGCTTGTGCCTTATGCTCAGTATTGTTACCTTCGTGACAAAAATGGTACGGCCGACTTCTCGAAATGGCCCGACCATCAGCAATGGGACGAGGCAGAACGACAGGCCCTGTCTTCGCCACGCAACAATGCTTATAAGGATGTTGAATTCTACTATTTCGTGCAGTTTATTCTCAGCAGTCAGCTGAAAGCCGTACACGACTATGCCACGTCGAGACGGGTCATCTTGAAGGGCGATATACCAATTGGCGTAAACCGTTACGGCTGCGACGTATGGACAGAACCACGCTACTTCAATCTCAACGGACAGGCTGGTGCACCGCCTGATGGTTTTTCGGCAAACGGACAGAACTGGGGCTTTCCTACCTACAACTGGGATGAGATGATCAAGGACGGTTGCCGATGGTGGGTACGCCGTTTCCAGAATATGTCAAACTATTTCGATGCCTACCGCATCGACCATGTCTTGGGCTTCTTCCGCATTTGGGAGATACCCGTGCACTCGGTTCACGGACTTTTGGGACAGTTTGCGCCAGCGCTCGGCATGAGTCGCGAGGAGATTGAGGGCTACGGACTGCACTGGCAGGAAGAACTTTTCACCGAACCGTTCATCACCGACTGGGTGCTGGACCGCATTTTCAAGGAACATGCCGACGAGGTGCGCAACACTTATCTCATCCACAAGTGGGGCGACCGCTACAGCATGCGTGCCGAATACGACACACAGCGCAAGGTGGAGGCTGCTTTTGAGGGACACGACACGGAGAAAGACATTTGGATTCGCGATGGATTGTATGCGCTCATCAGCGATGTGCTCTTCGTTCGCGACCATAAAGACCCCAATCGCTTCCACCCCCGCATCACCGTTCAGATGGATTTCATTTACGAAAGCCTCTACGACAGTGACAAGGCGATATTCAACCGCCTGTACAACGATTATTTCTACCGCCGCAACAATCAGTTCTGGTATCAGGAGGCGATGAAGAAATTGCCGAAACTGGTCAATGCGACGCGTATGCTCGTATGCGCTGAAGATTTGGGCATGGTGCCCGACTGCGTGGCTTGGGTGATGAACGAGCTGAAGATACTCAGTCTTGAGATACAGAGCATGCCGAAAGATCCGAAGGTTACGTTTGGTCATCTCGGTGCCAATCCATACCGCAGCGTCAGCACTATCTCTACCCACGACATGGCAACGCTTCGCCAATGGTGGGATGAGGACTGGGAACGGGCGCAGCACTATTTTAACAGTATGCTGCATCAAGACGGACCGGCTCCGCATCCGCTGCCGGGTTGGACGGCAAGAGAGATTGTCGGACGACATCTCGCCTCGCCGAGCATGCTTTGCGTATTGGGCATTCAGGACTGGATGAGCATTGATGAGCGGTTGCGACTTGCCGATGCGAACGCAGAACGCATCAATGTCCCCGCCAATCCGAAGCATTATTGGCGATACCGCATGCACATCGGTATTGAGGAACTGATGAAGGCAAATGATTTCAACCATAACATCACGGACTTGATAGCACAGTCCGGGCGATAAAGAACCAATGAGCAATGGGACGCAAATGGATGCGTCCCACTGCTCGTATATAGAAGGACAAACAAAAGCAGATATGAACAGATTGAAGTTGTTGGTCGTGGTGCTGTTTTCAGCCGTTTGGGTGATGGCACAGACCGCAGGAGAAAGCAACAAGGTAGTATGGCAGAAACAAGCTTCACCCGACGGAAATGTGGTGGTGGCGTTCGGCATTGACAACGGACGGCCTTGCTATACGATGCAGTTTGGGGACAAGGAAGTGATAAGGAAATCGTATCTCGGACTGGAACTTGCCAAAGACAAGCATGCTTCGAAAGGCAAGGAGGAGACCGATCTTATGGACGGATTTGAGTTGCATGAGACCGGCTGGGCCTCCGTCGATAACACATGGAATACCGTATGGGGAGAGTCGAGCCGGATACGCAATCACTACAACGAGATGGCGGTAAACCTTTACCAGCCGGACAGCAAGCGGAAGATGACCATCCGCTTTCGGGTCTATGACGAGGGAATGGGACTGCGCTATGAGTTTCCGCAGCAGGAGGAGCTCAATTATTTCATCGTAAAGGAAGAGCACACACAGTTTGCCATGGCCGGCGACCACACGGCTTGGTGGATTCCCGGCGATTACGACACGCAGGAGCAGGAGACACAGGAGACGAAGCTCTCCGAGATACGCTCGCGCTTCCACGAGGCTGTGAACTGGGGCAACTCTTCGGTCAGCGTCTTCTCCGAAACGGGTGTGCAGACGGCATTGCAGATGAAGACCGACGACGGACTTTACATCAACCTCCACGAGGCGGCATTGGTAAACTATCCGGCGATGCACCTCAATCTCGACGACAAGACGATGACCTTCGAGTCGTGGCTCACGCCCGATGCCACTGGCAACAAGGCCTATGTTCAGACACCATTCAACACGCCTTGGCGAACGGTGATGGTCAGCGACGATGCCCGCACGATGCTGTCGAGCAATCTCATCCTTAATCTCAACGAACCGTGCAAGTTGGACGACACGAGTTGGATACACCCCACGAAGTACTGCGGTGTATGGTGGGAGATGATTGTGGGCAAAAGTTCGTGGAACTACACCGATGAATTCCCCTCGGTGAAGCTCGGACAGACAGACTACGCAAAGGCGAAGCCCAACGGACGGCACGCTGCCAACACTGAAAGGGTGAAGCAATACATCGATTTCGCTGCCGAAAACGGACTCCAGCAGGTGCTCGTCGAGGGTTGGAACATCGGATGGGAGGACTGGGCAAACAGGTGGAAGGAAGACGTTTTCGACTTCGTCACGCCCTATCCAGACTTCGACATCAAGGCGCTCAACGAATATGCCGAAGCGAAAGGAGTGAAGCTGATGATGCACCACGAGACCTCATCGAGCGTCATGAACTATGAGCGACATCTCCACGATGCATTCAATCTGATGAACCGATACGGCTACGACGCAGTGAAGACGGGCTATGTGGGCGACATCATCCCACGTGGCGACCACCACTTCTCGCAAACCATGGTGAACCATTACCAGTATGTGGTGGAACAGGCCGCCAAGCACCACATCATGGTGAATGCTCACGAGGCCGTGCGACCCACCGGACTTTGCCGCACCTATCCCAACCTCATCGGAAACGAAAGTGCGCGCGGCACGGAATACGAGGCATTCGGAGGCAGCCGCCCCGACCACACCCTCATTCTGCCCTTCACAAGATTGCAGGGCGGACCGATGGACTACACGCCTGGCATACTCGAAACGCAACTCAAGACGTGGAGCGACAACCCGAACTTCATACACACCACACTCGTCGGCCAGCTCGCACTCTATCTGACGATGTACAGCCCACTCCAAATGGCAGCCGACCTGCCCGAAAACTACAAGAAATATGCCGACGCCTTCTACTTCATCCGCGACGTGCCGTGCGACTGGAAACAGAGCATCTATCTCGAAGCCGAGCCCGCACGCTACATCACCGTGGCACGAAAGGCGCCCTATCCAGACGTGGACTGCTGGTATGTCGGCGGAAAATGCAACGAAGACGGACACACGAGCGTCATAAAGCTCGACTTCCTCGAAGCCGACGACTACTACGACTGCACCATCTACGCCGATGCCAAGAACGCTCACTACGAGAAAAATCCGAAAGCCTATACCATCAAGAAGAAGCGCGTGAAGAAAGGCGACGTGCTCAAGATAAAGCAAGCACCCGGCGGCGGTTTCACCATGCGATTGTATGAAAGCAATCCACCCGTGAAGAAAATAATGTGGAATTAGCTCGGTAATCAAGCAGACTTGCCATGCTTTCCGAACGAAAACAACGCAGCGAAATGAAGAAGAAATAGACGATGCACCGGAAAAGTATAATCGTTTCGATAAAAAAGTACGAACTTTTCAGAGAAAAAGTACGATCTTTTTGATGAAAAAGTACGATCTTTTTAATGAAAAAGTACGATCTTTTTAATGAAAAAGTACGATCTTTTTAATGAAAAAGTACGTACTTTTTTCCGAGATTCTCCCATCGTTTCGCAAGGCATTGATAATCAAATAATTACAAAAGGCCTATTTCATAGCAAAAAACAACCGAATTTTCACCGTCAGAAACCGAAAAAATAGTAACAACCGCCCCCACATTCCACCTTTGAAGAGGCCCGTGGAGGCACCAAAAAAACAAAAGCAATGAACCCAAAACACCTCATCCCGACCCTCCTCTTAGCCCTCTTGCTCCCGCAAGGAACAAAGGCACAGGAGCTTTTCAATGAAATAACCTATTCGCCAAAGGCCACCGTCTTCCAGCTCAACGCACCCGTAAAACCCACCCTCCGCCTCTACGAAGCCGGACGAGGAGGCAAAGCCTATAAAAAAATAAAGATGCAACATGCAGCCGAAAACCGATGGACAGCCACCGTCAAGGGCAACCTCAAAGGAAAATTCTACACCTTCGACATCGGACGGGGCGAGACTCCAGGCGTGTTCGCCAAAGCCGTAGGCTGCAACGGCGCACGAGGAGCAGTCGTGGACATGAGCGAAACCAACCCGACAGGCTGGGAACAAGACCGCCGACTGCCGACCAACAGCCCCGCCGACCTCGTCATCTACGAGATGCACCACCGCGACTTCTCCATCGACCCCTCATCCGGGCTGCTGCACAAAGGCAAATACCTCGCCCTGACAGAGCAGAAAGCCATCGACCACCTCAAGCAGTTGGGCATCAACGCAGTGCACATTCTCCCCTCCTACGACTATGCGTCAGTGGACGAATCGCAACCCGACAAACCACAATACAACTGGGGCTACGACCCACTGAACTACAACGTGCCGGAAGGAAGCTACTCCTACGACGCCACACTGCCCACACGCCGCATCATCGAATTCAAACAAATGGTACAAGCACTCCACAAAGCCGGCATACGCGTCATACTCGACGTAGTCTATAACCACACCTACGACATCGAGGGCAGCAACTTCGAACGCACCTTCCCCAAGGCCTATTACCGCTATACAGCCGACGGAAAGCCAAGCAACGGCTCCGGATGCGGAAACGAAACAGCATCAGAGAAACCACTCATGCGCCAATTCATGATCGAAAGCATGAAATATTGGGCAACAGAATACCACATCGACGGCTTCAGAGTCGATCTCATGGGCATACACGACATCCAGACCATGAACCTCATCCGCAAGGAACTCACCAGCATCGACCCCTCCATCTTCATCTACGGCGAGGGATGGAGCGCAGGCACCTGTGCCTATCCTATAGAAAAACTCGCCATGAAAGCCAACATCAGCCAACTACCCGGAATAGCCGCCTTCTCCGACGACCTACGCGATGCACTCCGCGGACCATTCTCCGACGACCGTCAAGCCGCTTTCTTGGGAGGAATAAGCGGAATGGAGGAAAGCATCAAGGCAGGCATCGCCGGGATGATTGCCCACCCACAAGTGGACTACTCAATGGTAAACTACTCCAAACAACCCTACGCCACAGAGCCGACACAGATGATAGCCTATGTCAGCTGCCACGACGACATGTGTCTGGTGGACAGAATCAAAGCCTCCATACCAGAAGCCGCTTATGACACCGAAACACTCATCCGCCTCGACCTCCTCGCACAGACAGTCGTATTCACCTCGCAAGGAGTGCCCTTCATGTTCGCCGGCGAGGAAATGCTGCGCGACAAGAAAGGCGTCCATAATTCCTACAACTCCCCCGACTCAATCAACCGCATCGACTGGAACAATCTCACAGCCTACCCACAGGTATTTAACTACTACAGCGGACTCATTCACCTCCGCCACAACCACCCCGCCTTCCGTCTTGGCACTGCCGACCTCGTGCGAAAGCATCTGGAATTCCTGCCCGTGCAAGACTGTCTCGTCGCCTTCCGCCTGAAGAACCATGCCGGGGGCGACAAGTGGAACAACATCTACGTCATCCTCAATGCCAACAACCAACTCCGCACCGTCACGCTTCCGCAAGGCAAATACACCATCGTCTGCACCAACGGCGAAATCAACGAAAACGGACTCGGCGAGATGGAAGGCGGCGAAGTAATGGTGGACGGACAATCGGCACTCATCCTCCACGATTAGAAACATCATAAAAGATAAAACAATCAATCCGTATGAAAAAAATCACCTTACTGCTTTCACTCTGTCTGCTCACACTCACCGTGAATGCCAAGATAAAGATAAAGAGAATCGACCCCACCTATTGGTATGTTGGAATGAAAGATGCCTCGCTGCAACTCATGGCCTATGGCGAAGGCATCAAGAATGCCGATGTGAACATCAACTATCCCGGCGTGAGAATTGACTCGCTCGTCCGATTGGATTCGCCCAACTATCTCCTTCTTTACCTTAATATGGACGGAGCAAAAGCTGGAGTGATGAACATAGAATTTACACTCGGAAAGCAGAAAACAACCGTTAAATACTCATTGCTCAACAGAACGATGGCAGGTGAAAAGCGCAAGGGATTCGACAATACCGACGTGCTTTATATGCTCATGCCCGACCGCTTCGCCAACGGCAATCCCAAGAACGACATCATCAAAGGAATGCACGATGAACGCTGCGACCGCAACGAACCAAGCCTCCGGCACGGTGGCGACCTCGAAGGCATCCGGCAGCACCTCGACTACTTCACCGAACTGGGTGTGACGGCTCTCTGGTTCACACCTGTATTGGAAAACGACCGGCCTGCAGACGACGGGAAGTACAGCACTTACCACGGCTATGCCACCACTGATTACTACCGTGTCGATCCTCGTTTCGGAATGAACGAAGAATACAAATCGCTCGTCGATGCCTGCCACGCCAAAGGAATGAAGGTGGTGATGGATATGATTTTCAACCACTGCGGCGACTATCATATCTGGAACAAGGATGTACCGTCGAAAGATTGGTTCAACCATCCTGGTTACGGTCTTCAAACTTCCTATAAACTCACCCCTGTCCTCGACCCCTATGCCAGTAAGGTGGATATGGCGGAAACGGTCGATGGTTGGTTCGTAAGCTCTATGCCCGATCTCAATCAACGCAATCCCCATGTCATCAAATATCTCATACAAAACTCCGTTTGGTGGATAGAGACAGTCGGCATCGACGGCATCCGCATGGACACCTATCCCTATGCCGACCGAAAGGCAATGGCCCAGTGGATGAAAACCCTCGACACAGAATATCCGAACTTCAACACTGTCGGCGAAACATGGGTAACAGAACCCGCCTATCCTGCTGCTTGGCAGAAAGACAGCAAGCTATCCGACTGTAACAGCTATCTCAAAACAGTGATGGACTTCGCCTTCTTCGACCGGCTATCGATGGCAAAGAACGAGGAAACCGACGATTGGTGGAAGGGACTCAACCGCATCTACAACGTCTTGTGCTACGATTATCTCTATGACAACCCATCGGCCGTGATGGCATTCGTTGAGAACCACGACACCGACCGTTTCCTCGCCAACGGCAAGGACTCCACCGCCCTCAAGCAGGCTTATGCTCTTCTGCTGACGATGAACCGCACACCGCAGCTCTATTACGGTACGGAAATCCTGATGAATGGCACGAAGGAAGTAACAGATGGTAATGTCCGCAAAGACTTCCCTGGTGGTTTCCCTGATGATAAGGTAAACAAATTCAACCGCGAGGGACGCACGGCAGCCGAGAATGCCATGTTCGATTGGACCAGCCGCCTGCTTCATTGGCGACAAGGCAACGAAGTTATTACGCACGGCAAGCAAACCCAATTCATCCCATATCACGGCATTTACGTCATTGCCCGCCAATACAAAGGCAAGAACGTTCTGACCATCCTCAACGGTAAGCAAACTGACAACCGACTTGAGGTTGCCCGCTATGCCGAAATCATTGGGCAGCACACCACCGCAACAGATGTAACAACGGGCAAGACCATTGATTTGACGAAAGACATCCCAATGACCCAACGGCAAACAATGATTCTTTCCTTCTAATAAATCAATTGATTTACCATCTTTACGAATAAAATCTAAAAACAGAGGGCTACCAATTTATTTTGGTAGCCCTCACCACATTGTCCTTGCTAAGACACGATAGAATAGTGTGGTTTCATATTGATTAATTGAAACCTGAAATTTCAGCGACCGGTAGTCTTGACTTCCTTTTTAGATATTGTATTTTTCCTTTATCTTATGTATAAAATCAACGAACCCTTCTCCAGCTTTGCCTTTCGGTATGATAGTTCCTTGTCCCTTGCTATGCATCAAGTAGAAATGTGAGGGCGTTTCTATTATCTTCGTTAGCTTGTCATAGGCAATAGAAGAATTGCCAACAGAGCTGATATGTTCGCTGTGATCTTCATAAAAGCTCACGGTATATTCTTGATTTTGCATCAGTTTATTCTCATCAAAAGCCTTGTTTGCTTTCCTTTTGGGGCGAGTAAAATAAAACCAATTAGTACAGCATAGCATCACGACTATAAAGATAATCCCCCACCAGAAATGCTTGAAATCAGTTATCAGTGTTTCTCCCATGATGCTCATCATGATAAATAGCGCACAAACATTGATAATAATCAAACTTCTGACAAAATGAAATTCCTTTTTAAGTACAACCATATTGAATGTTTGATATTCATCTCTGGTTATAGTATTGGTAATGGAAAATAATGGTGTCATATATTATAAGTTCTTGCTCTTTACAGGACTACTTTGTTTTGCGAACTGATCATGAAATTATTTTGTAATCAGCTCTTTTAAGTTGTTCAGATAACGCTCCATTTCCTGTTTTGCCTTTGCGTCCTTTTCTACTTTGACGGCTGTCTCCAAATCCTTCATATAGGTGAGATAGTCGGTTTCAGCAATGAACTTTGCTGCACGGATTCTTACAATCGGACTGCCATCGAAGAGCAAACCCTGTACCCAGCGCTTCGCATCCCATGACCGACACGATTGCAACCAGTCGAGCGCTGCCACCTTTTCCTCTGGAGTTCCATATAGGAACGTTTCGTAGAATGCCTTTTCTTTCTTTAGGTCGGCTTTGGTCATGAGTATCTCCTTATTATATATGTTGGGATTCACGACCCTTTGTTTGTAGGCTTTTATGGGCATGCGGAGAGTCCAGCGTATGATTCTTGGTATCATCCACATCATGCCCGGAGTGGCTTCAGGATGCGCAATGCAGCTTGCCACCCTGCCTTTTCCCAATTTGTTGGTGATGAGGAAAGGCTTGTTGTTGGTCATGTTGCTTGGTGCGTTGCCCTCTTCGTGAACGTCGCTTTCCATGATGGCGAGCGTGTTATATTTTATCGTGCTGTTGTCAGCTTCGGTGAATACAGGACCTTCGTAATAAACCACGTAGGAGAATGGTCGGTCTGCCAACTCCGGGAACAGTTTTGTCCCTTCTTTTGTTAGCGAAAACTTAGCAATGCCGTGCCCGCGGTTGTCGTGTTCTATGTCAATGGCCTTTGCACCGTTGATGCGCATGCAAGCATAGTCGGGAGTGTCAGAGAATAGATAGGCGCCCGCACAGATGCCCAGTGCTCCTTTTCCTGACTCTATGAATTTCCTGAGCCGTTGGATGTTCTCCGTTCCGAGGTTCAAATACTGCGTCGAACCACCACCCCCGGGAATGATAATTGCATCCAGCTCGTTCAGAACGCCGTTGGCGATGTCGGCGGTAGTGATGGTTCGTACCGTCATGTCAGGGTCGATTCTCACCGCTTCCACCGCTTCCCATATACATGTCTGTGAGCCTCCATGTCCTTCAAACACGCCAACACGCGTCTTTCCGTCTTCTCTCGAAGCCCATGCTCCAACAGCAGTCGAACAAAGTAACAACAGTAAGATTGCTCTTTTTGCAATTTTGCTCAAGTTTGAGTTTTTCATTTTGCGTTTCCTTTTATAATTGTGTTATCTATTGCTTGTTTATCAGCCGGATTGTTCTCATCTGCAAATTTCCGTAATTTCTTCGATTTATGCAAGAAAAACCACCGGACAATTTCCTCCGGGGTGGGGGAGAGTTGGCATTAGAACCAATAACTGAAGACGAGTGGGATGCTTGTCCTTCCTTTTCATTGTTGTGCAGTACTTCGTTTTTTCGTTCCATTCCGACTATTGAGGTAAATATTATTTACACTTGATACTTCTTCTCTTTTCTATTGTAATTTACTGATAATCATTTTGATACCTTTGTTTTTATCAGTTTTCACCTATCGGAAACCAATCGCTTAGCTTTTGCGAGGTAAAACCTAAGCTTTCGTGTTGCAAAAGCTGACCTTTTGAGTTTCAAAAGCTGACTTTTTAAAAGAGCTGTGAATAATCTTTACAAATCAAGATACTGTTCATTGAATTTCAAAGGCGTACACACTATTGTAATTCTTCTAATGGCATGGGAGAAAATTTCAACTGCAAAGAAAACTTAAATATAAACCAACTAATTGGATTTATTACAAAAAACATTTGCAACTTATTGATAATATGTGTATCTTTGCAATATACAATAACATTAAGAAATAAAGATTATGGCTAAAAGAAATGAAGTTTATAAGTGCAAAGAGTGTGGAAATATAGTAGAAGTGATAGTTCCGGGAGAAAAAGATCTTTGCGGAATGGAGCTGTTGAAAGAAAATACTACTGACGCTGCCACAGAGAAGCATGTGCCCGTAGTCGAGAAGATAGACGGTGGCTATCGTGTAACAGTCGGTGAAGTTGAACACCCAATGACAGAGGCTCACTGGATTCAGTGGATAGAGTTGATCACCGACAACAATGAAGTGCTTCGCAAGTATCTTGAACCAACGGACAAGCCTGTTGCTGAATTTAAGACTGATGCCAAAAACGTTGTCGCACGTGAGTATTGCAATTTACATGGCCTTTGGAAGAAGTAAGAGAAACCATGACAATCAATTATAAAAAGCCGACCTTATTTTTTAGGTCGGCTCTTTTTTTTAATGCGATTGCCGACTTTTTGAAAGTTCTATAGATGAGTTGTTCCATTGTCAAGATTACGTTCGTAAACACTTATTTGAAGTTGAGTTCATGGCTCAGCTTGGCAGTGTTGTCAAAATCTGCTCCACCAATTTTCGTAGCGTAACCTTCAGTCTCATACATCTTTGTTGATAAAATATCGAGCGTTGCGCATGCTATCACTCCCAACGGCTTCTGTTTCTTCGTTCATTCTGTTGCGTATGATGTACGAATTGAAACAGACGATAGAATGAAAAAGATGAGAGAACGATGAAAACGAGATAGAAAGATCGTAGCAAAGTAAAATAAAAACGAAGAAAGGTATATTCGTTTAATTTTGAGAACCACCTTAAATCGATAGAATATCATTTTGGAACAAGGCATTCAAAAAGAAACCGCCCCATCCCGATATTAGGGATAGAGCGGCACGAATATACATTTTATAACAATTCTGCTTACTTCAGCACACCAAGTTCTTTGCCCACCTTGATAAAGGCAGCAATGGCCTTATCGAGTTGCTCACGAGTGTGACCAGCAGAGAGCTGTACACGGATGCGAGCCTGCTCCTTCGGTACTACTGGATAGTAGAAACCTGTAACGTAAATGCCTTCGTCGAGCATCTTAGACGCATAAACCTGAGACAACTTAGCATCATAGAGCATCACCGCACAAATGGCACTCTGGGTTGGCTTGATATCGAAGCCGGCTTCCATCATCTTGTCGCGGAAGTAATTCACGTTCTCCACCAACTTGTCGTGCAATTCGTTGCTTTCCTTCAGCATCTTGAACACCTCAAGGCTGGCACCGATGATGCCTGGAGCCAAAGAGTTGGAGAACAGATAAGGACGGCTGCGCTGACGCAGCAAGTCGATGATTTCCTTGCGGCCTGTTGTGAAGCCTCCCAGTGCACCACCGAAAGCCTTACCAAGCGTACCAGTGTAGATATCCACACGGTCGTATGTGTTGCAGAGTTCGCTCACACCGTGACCGGTAGCACCTACCACACCAGCAGAGTGTGACTCGTCAACCATAACAAGTGCGTCGTACTTCTCAGCGAGGTCGCAGATCTTATCCATTGGAGCCACATTGCCATCCATTGAGAACACACCGTCGGTAACGATGATGCGGAATCGCTGTGCCTGTGCTTCCTTGAGGCAGTTTTCAAGCTCAGCCATATCGGCATTGGCATAACGATAACGCTTAGCCTTACAAAGGCGAACACCATCGATGATGGATGCGTGGTTCAATGAGTCGGAGATGATGGCATCCTGATCGGTGAGCAATGGCTCGAAAACGCCACCGTTGGCATCGAAACAAGCTGCATAGAGAATAGTATCCTCAGTCTTGAAATAGTCAGAGATAGCAGCTTCCAACTGCTTGTGGATGTCCTGTGTACCGCAGATGAAGCGTACTGACGACATGCCGAAGCCACGTTTGTCGAGCATTTTCTTTGATGCTTCAATCAAACGGGGATGGTTTGACAAACCAAGATAATTATTTGCACAAAAATTCAGAACTTCCTTTCCCTTCACGGTAATAGCCGCCTGTTGTGGTCCTTCAATGAGGCGCTCTTCCTTGTAAAGTCCAGCTTCCTTGATTTCTGCGAGTGTATCGCAGAGATGTTGTTTCATTTTACCATACATAACACTAGATATTAAAATTTACAACCGCAAAGTAAATCATATTTTTTGAGAAAAAGGCCTTATCAAAGGATTAATTTCAATCCACACAAGCATTTTTATACAACATTAATACTTTTATTTCATAAACTAATCAAAAAAGTATTTAACTTTGTGCCATTGTAATCAAAATCAGAAAAATAATAATATGAAAAATGTATTGGTAATCGGCTCAACGGGGCAAATTGGCTCTGAACTGACAAGAGAGCTGAGAAAGCGTTTCGGAAACGAGCATGTAGTGGCTGGCTACATCAAAGGTGCAGAACCAACAGGCGAACTCAAGGAAAGCGGTCCATCAGCAGAGTGCGACGTAACAAACCCGGATATGCTCAACGAAGCTGTAAAGAAATACAACATCGACACCATCTACAATCTTGCAGCGCTTCTCTCTGTTGTAGCTGAAGGCAAACCACGTCTGGCATGGAAGATTGGTATCGACGGGCTTTGGAATGTTTTGGAAGTAGCTCGTGAAAACAACTGCGCCGTATTTACACCAAGTTCAATAGGCTCTTTCGGCCCGAACTCACCACACGACATGACGCCACAGGACACCATTCAGCGTCCAATCACCATCTACGGTGTATCAAAGGTCACCACCGAGTTGCTCAGCGACTATTACCGCAAGAAGTATGGCGTGGACACACGTTCAGTACGCTTCCCTGGGCTTATCTCATACGTTACTCCTCCGGGCGGCGGTACTACTGATTATGCTGTTGACATCTACTATTCTGCCGTAAAGGGTGAGAAGTTTGTCTGCCCAATCGCAAAGGGAACATTCATGGACATGATGTACATGCCTGACGCATTGAACGCAGCTATCTCGCTGATGGAAGCAGACCCATCGAAGCTCGTTCACTATAATGGTTTTAACATCGCATCCATGAGTTTTGAGCCGGAAATGATTTACAACGAAATCAAGAAGCACATGCCAAACTTTGAAATGGTTTACGAGGTGAACCCACTGTTGCAGAATAACGCTGACAGCTGGCCCAACAGCCTCGACGACTCTTGTGCCCGTGCGGAATGGGGATGGAAACCTCAGTACGACCTGAAGAGTATGACTGTGGATATGCTTGAGCAACTCAGCAAGAAACTACTCTAATCAAAACAAAATCATAGCTTAATTACAAAAATGGCTCGAAAGCGGATTGCTATCGAGCCATTTGTTTTTCTGACAATTACCTTATAACGCATTGGTACCTTCACTTTTCACTTCGTTGTTATCACAACCATTGACTTTCGTTCCGGACTGACAGTTCCTTTGTGAATAAGCAACTCCATTTTTTTAATTTTCTTTCTGTGTAGGGATTTTGACAAGGCTGTGGCAAAATATTCAGGAAAATACAAGGCATCAATAATTGTTATTCGCTTCCTTGGTTTTCGACGCTTACCATCTATCATCAAATCCAATTCTGCCAAAGAGTTTGTCCTTATTAGAATTATCCCGGAAGTATTAGGCTTACAAATAATAACTTTCTCTGCCGCTGCTTTATCAACAACTATAATTGTGTCGATGGCATAGCTATTAAGGCAATCCAAACGCCGGGCTACAATCTGCTTTGCGGAATCTGACAACATCTCGGTTTGGGAAACCTGCAGTATAGAGTCATTGATTTCCATTCCATCTATTATAACAAGAGGATTATCTGAGTGTTCCTGCGTTTGTGCGAGCATGTTCAGTTGAACAAATGCCAAAGCAATGACCAATAATAGTTTTTCCCTCATGGCAATTTTATTGTTCTTTCAATCAGTACAACTCGAATGACTTTACCACCACTCCTTCATAAGTGTGGAGCAACAACTGAAGCCTCGTCCCCTTATGGAAAGCAGAAGTGGGAATACTGGCATAAAAATGTGTGGAATAGTATTCCGGAACCTGATTCTGTTGATGCCGGAATCGAAGGTAATAGGTCTTTGTCGCATCCCCATCGGTGACGATGGAATCGCAAACGACACCGACGGAATGGCGTTGTGTCTCATCAGACGTCGGACCAGTCTTGAGCATCAGACCGAGATTCAGGTATTTTCCGTTTTTGCTCAGCCACGCACTTTTGAAAATAACTGGGTCGTCGCCGGCAGAATCATCGTCAGAGGGTGTTGAGGGCTTCAACACCAGTACCCAAGAAATGGCCACGGGCTCATTCACCTCTCCTTTCTTATTATAATATAGTTGGGCACGATAAACCGAATCGGGAGTGGTCGCCCAACTTGCGCTCAGAGGAACGGAAAGATTCACGATTTCGTCGTCGTCCGTCACGGCCGATACAAACTTCGCCGAGGCATTGGTCTTGGCCTCAACAAAGTCTGAACGCAGATAGGAAAAATCGGAATCGCCTGTCTCAAATGCATCATTTGTACAAGCTACCATTCCCAATACGGACAAAAACAACAGGAACTTCCTAATCATTGGCTTTCAGATAGTTTATCGCAGGATTGGCATACATGGTCAGAATACGGTTGCGGAGGAAGCATTCGTCCTTGTTTGGCAAATCGATTTTGGCAATCTGGCCATCCAGATACTTCTCGAACGCGACCTTTTCCTCTGCTGAATATCTATCGGCAAATTCTGTTTTCCCATTCAACAGGTCGAGAGCCACATAGTTATTGGCATAAAGGTGATAGCGCTTGTGTATCTCTTTGTCAATATATTCGGCAATGGCCGTGTACAATTCGGCCTTACTCATATCGGTTGGCAGAGTCGACAGGTAGGCATCGATGCTCGTTGCGGCATGGTAATGAATGCGCCCCTTGTAACCGATGATACCCGTTTTCATGCTGATGATGTCGTCTTGCGGTCCTTTCTTGAAGTCGTCGCTATCGCGTCGCTGCTGAAACTCCTTTGCCTTGAGGAAGTCACAGGGATCGTACTCGTAGGAAATGGCCAGCGGCACGATGTGCAGGCTCTTTAACCGGTCAATCACCGAGCCTTCTCCGCCCATCGTCATCATTTTAAGGATGGCTTCAGCCGTGCGGTCGTCTGAATCCTTGGCACGCCCTTCGCGCTGGGCTATCCAAATATTCTCATGTTTTTCTGCAATGGCGAAGTGCATATACTCAGCGAGAGTCTTGCTGGCTTGCAGCATTTGGCGCATGGGGAGTCCGCGTTGGACGATGAAACTCTTGTTGAGTCGCACGATGTCTTTCACCCAAGCGAGTTTCAGGAGGTTGTCGCCGATGGCAATCTCACAAGTGGTTCTGAAATCATTGTCGATGAGCAGCACATCAAGCAGTGCCGAGTCAAGAACGATGTCGCGATGATTGCTCACAAAGGTGTGACTCGCCTCTCTATCCAAGGCCGGAGCTTCCATCGTAAAGCCCTTGCTCGCCTTTTGCATAATACCATTCACTATGCCTTTGATGATGTTCTTTTGAAACTCCAAAGGTGTCTTGCAAGCCAAGGCCTGCTGTTTTACAACTTCAGTAGGGACGTTTGGAAACAACGTCTTTACGACTCCCAAGAATTGCGGGTCGGCAAATAATCTTTCAATGACCGTAGGCATTTCCTCCGGTGTGAACGGCCGAATCTCGTCAAACTTTTCTGGTATTATCATTTCAGTGTTGTTTATGTAAGTGTTCAGGCAGACCAATGTTGTAATTTCTTGCAATTACCCATAGGCAGGACCTTGAATGGGAAGACAGCTTTCGCACCATTGGCTCATACCAACGATGGTTTCATTGGTCAGCCATAAATTTTGAAAGGAAAGACTTTGGCAGACGAATAGCGAGAGTCCGTCTTCGCGTCTATACCCCTCTGCGAGCAGTTCGTCGGTGATTAAAACTGGTTTTCTACGATTTCGCTCAGTACTTCTTTGATATCCAGCCCCGCCGCACGCACCTGCTGCGGTATGAAGCTTGTCATCGTCATACCGGGAGTCGTGTTTACCTCAAGTATATTGACAACATCGTTGCCCTGTTGGTCTTTCGTGATGATGTAATCGATACGAATGATACCGTTAGCGTGGAGAATATCGTAAATTCGGCTGGTCAAAGCTGCCACCTTCTCTGCTGTCTCAGGCGCAATTCGGGCAGGCGTTATCTCGTCAACTTCACCGTTATACTTGGCATTATAGTCGAAAAACTCGTTGCTTGTGACAACTTCCGTAGCGGGGAACACCACCGATTTCTTTTTGGTCTTGTAAACACCTTGCGAAAGTTCCACACCATCGAGGAAACCTTCGATCATCACCTCGTCACTCTCCATGAAGGCAACACGGAGAGCTGGTGCTATCTGGTCGGCATTCTTCACCTTCGAGACACCAAAACTGCTTCCGTCTGCCGCTGGCTTCACGAAGCAAGGCATCCCCAAACGCGCCTCGATTTCCTTCTCATTGTAGCTTTCTCCGCGACGAAGCAAGATGCTGTCGGGTACCCGAATACCATAAGTGCTGAGATAACGGTTCAGAACATATTTATTGAATGTTAAAGCCTCAACCAGCACTCCACAAGTGGAGTAAGGGAGATTGATCAACTCAAAATACCCTTGCATCACACCATTCTCGCCCGGTTGTCCGTGAATGGTGATATAGGCATAGTCGAACAGGACGAGTTTGTTGTTCAGACGGAAAGAGAAATCGTTCTTGTCTATGGGAGCCGTTGTCCCATTGTCAAGATTAACGTGCCAGTCAGTCCCTTTTACATCAACTACGTATATATCATATCGCTCTTTGTCGAAAAAAGAATACAATCCCTGTGCTGAGCGCAGAGAGACATCATGTTCTGAAGAGTCACCTCCACAGACGATGGCAATTGTTCGTTTCGTATTATTCATGTGTCTATAATATTTTGTTCTCTATGATTAGGGCACACGGCACCTTATACTATCTCATCTTTACCCTTAATATAATTTCTCCATTTCTCAATGACAGCAGCGAGATCGCTTGGGAGTTCACTTGTGAAATCCATCTGCTCGCCCGTCCGTGGATGGACAAAACCCAGCGTGCGTGCATGAAGGGCCTGTCGGTTGCACATCTTTAGGCAGTTCTGAATGTAGGCCTTGTAGCTGGCAGTTCGCTGACCGCGGATGATTTCCGTACCGCCGTATCGCTCATCGCCGAAAAGCGGATGCCCGATGTGCTTCATGTGTGCACGAATCTGGTGCGTGCGACCCGTCTCCAAAATGCATTCTACGAGCGTTGTGTATCCGAAGCGTTCCAAAACCTTATAGTGGGTGACAGCGCTCTTTCCGATTCCAGAGTCGGGAGGAAACACTGTCATGCGCAGACGGTCTTTCGGATCGCGAGCGATGTTTCCTTCAATTCTGCCCTTTTCCTCGGCGAAGTTCCCCCAGACGAGTGCATTATAGCTTCTGTGGGTTGTCTTGTTGTAGAACTGCTTGCCAAGTTTTGTCTTCGCATCGGGGTTCTTTGCTATCACAAGAAGTCCGCTTGTGTCCTTGTCAATCCGGTGAACGAGTCCCACTGCGGGATCATTGGGGTCAAAACTCTCAAGGTCTTTCAAGTGCCAGGCTATGGCATTGATGAGCGTACCATGGAAATTCCCAGCCCCCGGATGAACAACCAGTCCTGCCGGCTTGTTGACGACCATCAGATCCTGATCTTCAAAGACGATATCAAGGGGAATATCCTCCGCCTCTATGGTGTTATCGTGCTTCGGCCGGTCGAGCATTAGTGTGATGATGTCGTCGGGGCGCACCTTGTAGTTACTCTTTACGGGGCTTCCGTTCACATGAATACATCCTGCATCGGCAGCCTTTTGAATGCGATTGCGGCTGGAATGCTGCATCCGCTCGAAGAGATACTTGTCGATTCTGACAGCATCCTGTCCCTTATCGACAACCACTCTGAAGTGCTCGTAGAGTTCTCCACCAGCATCCGGTTCGCCCTCGTGCTCGGAAAAGCCATCGAGCAAGTCGTCATCCAGAAGTTCGTCGTCGTCAACCATATTTAATCAGTAGGCTTTGGAGCAGCAGGCTCAACGGGAACGGTGGCTGGCGACGGTGGCACTGACGGCACAGTGCGGGGCATATCGCCTTCACCATCCTTGATTTCATTACCATTCTCATCGACAGGCACTTCCACCCACTCGTATTCATATTCGCTTTCAGGTTCCTGCACCTCCACTTCTTCGTAGTCAAACTGCGGGTGCAATGAAGTTGTATCTGCTATATTGCGTGTGCCATCGCCGACCTGAAGTACGACAACGGCATCAGACGGAATGTGGTCGCCCGCCTGAACATGGCGTCCATTTACCAATATTCCATAAATCCAGTCCTTCTCACCTGGAATATACTCTGGTTCGCCAACCTTGAATCCCATCGAAAGCAACTGCGCTTGTGCCTCACGGAGCGAACTATTGTCAATCAAGTCGGGCAATGCGAGTGTCGGCGCATTGGCGGCATTGACCGTTACGTAGATGACGTGTGTTGATTTCACACGCTTTCCACCTACGGGAGTCTGCTCAAGAATACAATCTGGCGGGAGTTCCTTCACGTAACCCGTATCAGAGACCTCAATTCTCAGTCCCACCTTGTCCATAATATCCTGTGCGTCGTCGAACTGCTTGTGAATCACATCGGGAACCACAATCGACTCACCGTGGTGAGTGTAGTAGTCAATGCCATATCGCACGCCCAATGAGAGCAAGATAATGATAATGACAATGGCAAGGACATTACCCCAGAGATATGTGCTGAAGAAATTGCTGATGAAACGTTTTGATACCATCCGACCTTAGCTAATGTAACTTGTTTTATTGGGCAAAGGTAAAGAAAAAAACGGAAAGAAGCAAAGATTGTTCTCTACTTCTTTCCGTTTTAATTTCAATTCTCTGCAAGCAGCGGACTACTTTCCGTGGTGCTCGTCAGATACTGTTAACTTTTTGCGACCCTTTGCGCGACGAGATGCCAATACACGACGACCGTCCTTGGTTGCCATTCTTTCGCGGAATCCGTGTTTGTTTACACGGCGACGGTTGTGAGGCTGAAATGTTCTTTTCATTGTTCTATTTTATTTTTATTGTTATTATGCAAACAATTAACGACGACAGAATTCATTCTGGCGTTACGGGCTGCAAAATTACTTAAACTTTTTGAATTAACCAAGGAAACATTGATTTTTAGGTGAATAATTTATGTTTTTTTCTATAAATTGCTTAACTTTGCACCGCAAAACCATCCGTGGTATAAATAATAAGTAACAAATTATATATTAACAGTTTATGATTAATTCACAGGAAATCAAAATCGGAACATGTATCCGTCTTGATGGAAAGATTTGGACTTGCATCGACTTTCAACACAGGAAGCCAGGCAAGGGCAACACCGTTATGATTACAAAACTAAAGAACGTTGCAGACGGTCGTGTACTCGAACGCACTTTCCAAGTAGGTTTTAAACTCGAAGACGTGCGCGTAGAGCGTCGCCCTTACCAATATCTCTACCAAGATTCAACGGGCTATATCTTTATGAACCAGGAGACTTTCGAGCAAATTCCTATCCCTCTCCACCAGATTACAGGAGCAGAGTTCATGAAGGAAGGCGATGTTGTTGAAGTGGTTACAGACACTTCCGATGGCACAATCCTCTCTGCCGAGATGCCAGTGAAGACCACCCTGAAGATTACACACAGCGAACCAGGAGTCAAAGGCAACACCGCAACCAACGCAACCAAGCCGGCTACACTTGAGACTGGCGCCGAAGTACGTGTGCCTCTATTCATTAACGAGGGCGAGACGATCCAGATCGACACCCGCGACGGCAGCTATCTTGGTCGAGTTAACGGCTAAAGCATAAAGAAGAGTAAAAAAGTAAAAGGCCAGAACAAGACTTTCTGATATTCAGAGCTTGAACATCAGAGTCTACCGTTCGCAACTTTTACCTTTTTACTCTTTTTCTTTTATCAGTCAGATTACAAACACTTCTTACGCTTTCCCATGAAATACAGCATCATTGTTCCCGTTTTCAATCGTCCAGACGAAGTGGATGAACTTCTTGAGAGTCTCGTCAATCAGGAGGAGAATGATTTCGAGGTCATCATCGTTGAGGATGGCTCACAGATTCTGTGCGAGGACGTCTGCCGCAAATATGCCGACCAGCTCACACTCCGCTACTTCATGAAGCCCAACTCCGGTCCAGGGCAAAGCCGAAACTATGGCGCTGAACGTGCAGAAGGCGAATACCTCCTCATTCTCGACTCCGATGTCGTGCTCCCCAATGGCTATCTGAAGGCCGTCAGCGACGAGCTCGACCGCGAACCTGCCGATGCTTTCGGCGGACCCGACCGCGCCCACGTCTCTTTCACCGACACACAGAAGGCCATTTCCTATTCCATGACGTCGTTCTTCACCACCGGAGGCATCCGGGGTGGCAAGAAGAAGCTCGACAAGTTCTACCCACGCTCCTTCAATATGGGAATCAGGCGCGACGTATATATGGAATTGGGAGGATTCTCGAAGATGCGTTTCGGCGAGGACATCGACTTCTCCATCCGCATCTTCAAAGCAGGGAAACGCTGCCGACTGTTCCCCGAAGCATGGGTATGGCACAAGCGGCGCACCGACTTCCGGAAATTCTGGCGACAAGTCTATAACAGTGGTATTGCACGCGTGAACCTTTACAAGAAATACCCAGAATCGTTGAAACTCGTCCATCTGCTCCCAATGGTTTTCACACTCGGAGTGGCTCTGCTATTGGTCATCTCTCTGATTGGGCTGGTGCTCGCAAACTGGTGGCTTGCTGCAACTCCGCTGCTGTTTCTGTTCGCCTATTACTATCTTAACGTTTGCTACAGCTGGTATTACTTCCACAATTTCAAGGCAAACATTCTGTCGGGCATTGCGGCCTACGTGCAACTTACAGGCTACGGCTGCGGATTCATAGAGGCTTGGTGGAAGAGATGCGTCAGGAAGCAAGACGAATTTACAGCCTACGAGAAGAACTTTTATAAATAAGGTAAAGGGCTCACAAGGGGAACAAAACATGAACGAAACCGGAAAACTAAACATCAACGAATGGGCAGAAGAAGACCGACCGCGCGAGAAACTCATTCGATTGGGAGCGGAAGCCCTCAGCAACGCTGAATTATTAGGTATTCTCATTGGTTCCGGTTCCACGAAAGAGAGTGCCGTTGAACTCATGAAACGAGTACTGATCGATTGCGACAACAATCTGAACAAACTCGGCAAACTCAGCATCCATGACCTTGAGCAATACAACGGATTGGGGCCTGCGAAAGCCGTTGCCATCCTTGCCGCCTGCGAATTGGGGAAACGTCGTCAGGCTTCCGAAGCTGTGAAGCGGCAGGATTTGGGTTCAGCCATTGCCATTTACAACTTCATGCATACAAAGATGCAAGATTTGGACGTGGAGGAGGCATGGGTGTTGTTCATGAACCAAAACTACAAACTCATTGAAGCCAAACGCATCTCACACGGCGGACTCACGGAAACGGCTGTGGACATTCGTGTCATCATGAAAGAAGCCATACTGAAGAATGCAACGGTACTCGCCCTTTGTCATAACCATCCAAGCAACAACAACAGCCCCAGTGCGGAGGACGACAGACTGACGCGACGTGTGAAGGAAGCGTGCGAATTTATGCGGATTTATTTCCTCGACCACCTCATCATTACCGATGGGGCATACTTCTCTTATCGGGAAGAGGGAAAGCTATAATACGCTTTTCTTTTTATTTCATTTTTTTCTTATTCCCAAGTGTAATAATTTTCGGTTTTCATTGTCTATAGTGTAGAAAGTGACAAAGAATAATGGAAGATAAAGAACTTGTAGAAAACATCCTGAGTGGTAATTTCTCTTTATACAAAGAGATTATGAAACGCTATTGGGGCATGGTTTTCGCAAATCTGTACAGATATGTAAGACGCGAAGATGCTGCGGAGGAATTTACCCAGCAAGCCTTCATCCGAGCTTACGCCCGACTTGACACATGGCAGGGAGCAACACTCGGATCATGGATTACAAGTATTGCAATAAACTTGGCAGTGAACGAAATGAATAAGGAGCGGCGACAAAAGACGCAACCCATTGAATCCATTCCGATAGCCGACAAGAACGATTATTCGGAAGAGCGAGAACAGCTGTTGCAAGCCGTGGAAGCCCGAATAGAGGAACTGCCTTCCGGCGACAAAGCCATTATCAAACTGCATTACTACGAAGGCAGAAAAGCCGAAGAGATAGCCCGACAACTGGGAATGACCACCGGCAACGTATTGGTAAAATTGCATCGCATACGCGAAAAAATAAAGAAAGGAATAGAAAATGAAAGAACTGAACGATAAAGAATTGGATTTCCTAATTGGTAAAGTCATGCAACGGAAACAGACACGGGAAGATTTACAAGCATCGGCAATGATGACAATACAGGCGGAACGAAGAAAAACAACCGCACGCAGATGGTTGCGAGCATTTGCCTTCGCGTTCGGAATCGCATCATTCATCGTAATTGTTACCGCCTCCGCCTATAGCATAATAACAAGCGAGAAATCTGTGGCAGTTACCTCCGGAATGATTGTCTTCCTCCTCTCCGTCGCTTACTGCTTACAACGCCAAATCGCCGATTTCTCTTTCGATGCAAAATGAGAAAGCCACCGAAACAAGAATTTAAAATGTATAACTAAAAAATAATAAAATCATGAACGGATTATCAGTAGGTTTAATTTGCTCCGTACTTGGAATTACATGTGGTATCATCGCTGTCATCACGAGTGCCTTGTTGGAATATAACAAGAACAAGAACGCCAGAATGATACGTCAGTCCATCATCGAAAATCACGTAGATAACGAAAAGGCAAAGCTCTTGGTAGAGCCTGACAAGTCCAAGAAAAAGAGCAAGTATGAAAGTCTGAGAATGGCATTATTGCTTATCGGCATGGGATTGGGCTATGTCTGCAACCTCCTCTTTGATATCCCCGCCGGCGACATCGGCTTTTGGATCGTACTAGCAACGGGAGTCGGAGTGGGACTGTTAGTGGCGTTCTTCATTCAAATGAAATTGGAGAAGTCGGAACCAACGGAAGCAGAATAATAAGTAATGGTTTCTTGAAACGAACGAACGCGGGAAAAGCCGATAGCTTCTCTCGCGTTTTTGTTTTGTGGCGCGACCACTAAGAACAAGTATGCCACCGTAAAGCTGAACGTCCGGTGATAGCGTGAGTCTGTTTTCACTCCTTATATCTCCTTCAGAATGGTACTGTCCTATAAAAGTGTGTAAGCTTCTTTTTTCTTATCTTTGTATTTGTAAACTATAAAAAAGGAAAAAATGAAACTTACACATTCGCAA
>QWCY01000545.1_pt1 | contig 100846 bp, 85 predicted proteins | sample 1972631 | NCBI WGS metagenome assembly QWCY01 (sample SAMN09866696, study PRJNA288562) | Human gut metagenome isolate pre1_stool, whole genome shotgun sequencing... | isolation source: gut | host: Homo sapiens | place: USA: California
CGACTACAATTCTTGCTTAGCTCATCATGCTGTTCATGACTCCGTTGACTCTTTATCTGGCATTGAAAAATCCGGTTTCAGATTGTGGCTGTTTTGGCGATGCATGGGTCTTGACTAACTGGGAAACTTTCGGCAAGAATATTGTGTTGTTGATTGCAGCTTACTCTACGTTCCGGTGGAAGAAACAGATTATACGTTTCATTTCAGCAAAGACGGAGTGGCTGGTGTCATTGTATACTATATTATTTGTGTTTGCTCTTTCATTTTATTGTCTCGCACATCTGCCTATTCTGGACTTTCGTCCCTATAGGATAGGAAGTAATATTCCTGCAGGGATGGAAATACCGGACGGAGCAAAGCCTAATGTTTATGAAACTACTTTTGTTCTGGAAAAGGATGGTGAAAAGAAGGAGTTTACACTTGAGAACTACCCGGATAGTACCTGGACGTTTGTAGATACACGTACGGTTCTGAAAGAGAAGGGATATGAGCCCTCTATTCACGATTTCTCATTATTGGAACAGAGTACAGGTGAAGATATCACTGATAAGGTGCTGACTGATATCGGTTATACTTTTTTATTGGTAGCGCACCGGATAGAAGAGGCGGATGACAGTAATATAGACCTTATTAATGAAATATATGATTATTCGGTTGAAAATGGTTACGGCTTTTATTGCCTGACTTCTTCGCCGGAAGAGGAGATAGAACTTTGGCGTGATAAGACCGGGGCAGAGTATCCGTTCTGCCTGGTGGATGATATCACCCTGAAAACAATCATTCGTTCCAATCCGGGGTTGGTACTGATAAAGAATGGTACAATTCTGAATAAGTGGAATGATGCCGATTTACCGGATGAATATGCGTTGACCGATAAGTTGGAAAAACTGGAAGTGGGTAAGCAGAAGAAGGTAAGTGATGTGCATACTATCGGATATGTATTTCTGTGGTTTGCCATACCGTTGTTACTTGTGTTAGGACTGGATATTTTGGTTGTAAAACGTAGAGAAAAGAAAGGAGAAGCGTTGAGAAAAAGAAATGCCGAATTGTTAAAGGTGCTTCCCGCACAGGAAGGTTCGGCAGGCGATGATGGTGCTCATCATGCTGGGGAGAATAATTTGATAAACCAGAATCTGGTTGATAAAACTGATGAACCGGGGCACTCAGGTAAACCAGGTCATTCAGGCTAACTCCAATCGTCTAATTGTAAATTGTCTAATCGTAAATATATTAACCCTTTTAATAAAAAACAAAATGAGAAAGAACATTGTTGCAGGAAACTGGAAAATGAACAAAACCCTCCAGGAGGGTATTGCTCTTGCAAAAGAATTGAATGAAGCATTAACAGCTGATAAACCTAATTGTGATGTAGTAATTTGCACTCCGTTTATTCACCTTGCTTCTGTTACTCCTATTGTAGATGCTGCTATTATCGGTGTAGGTGCAGAAAACTGTGCAGACAAAGTTGAAGGAGCTTATACTGGTGAAGTTTCAGCTGCTATGGTTGCTTCTACAGGTGCAAAGTATGTAATCTTAGGTCACTCAGAACGCCGTGCTTACTATGGTGAGAGTGTTGAAATCTTGAAAGAGAAAGTAAAGTTAGCTTTGGCTAACGGTCTGACTCCGATCTTCTGTATTGGTGAAGTGTTGGAAGAACGTGAGGCGAACAAACAGAATGAAGTAGTTGCTGCTCAGTTGGCTTCTGTATTCGATCTGTCTGCTGAAGATTTTGCTAAGATCGTCTTGGCTTATGAGCCGGTTTGGGCTATCGGTACAGGTAAAACTGCTACTCCTGCTCAGGCACAGGAAATTCATGCATTTATCCGTTCGATTGTTGCTGAAAAATACGGTAAAGAGATTGCTGACAATACTTCTATTCTGTACGGTGGTAGCTGTAAGCCTTCTAATGCTAAAGAATTGTTCTCTAACCCGGATGTTGACGGTGGATTGATCGGTGGTGCTGCTTTGAAAGTTGCTGACTTCAAGGGTATCATTGACGCATTCAAATAAGAATAAAGAGCTATGGAGAGGGGGTAGAGTAATAAGGTTATAAAGTTATAGAATGGTGTGGCGTGTGCTTCGGACTCTGAGTTAATAATAACTTGTTATGATTTTCTATGACTTAATAATCTTACCACTCTGTCCCTCTTAACTTCTATCGTTTTATAACTCTTAGCTCTATCCTTATAACCCTATAACTTCCTTTATCACTTGCTTTTATGAGAAAACTTGGTTTACTTTTGTTGTTGTTTGCTTTTGCCGGTGCAATGCAAGCCCAGAATATAGTGAAGAGCCTGGAACGAAATGTTCCCGGGCAGGGTAAGGTGACTATCCACCAGGATCCTCGTATTGAGGCATTGTTGGGAACGGAGCATACTGCTACCGGAGAGCAGAAAGTACTTAAAGCTTCTGGTTTTCGTGTGCAGACATATGCTGGTAATAATACCCGTCAGGCAAAGACTGAGGCCCATAATGTGGCAGCGAAGATAAAAGAGTTCTTCCCGGAATTGCCTGTTTACACCCCTTTTAATCCTCCCCGCTGGCTATGTCGTGTCGGAGATTTCCGTAGTATTGAAGAAGCAGACGCCATGATGCGCAAGTTGAAAGCAACCGGCGTATTCAAGGAAGTTTCTATTGTTAAAGATCAAATAAATATCCCTTTATAATCTCATTATGTTAGGAAAAGAAGAAATTGTCTCTCCGGCTTTGGAGGATTTGAAAAGTCACTATCACAGTATTATTACTTTATTGGGCGAAGATGCCGAAAGGGAAGGGCTTTTGAAAACTCCCGAGCGTGTAGCCAAAGCCATGCTCAGTTTAACAAAAGGATATCATCTGGATCCTCATGAAGTGCTTCGTTCTGCTAAGTTCAAGGAGGAATATAGCCAGATGGTGATAGTGAAAGACATTGATTTCTTCTCTCTCTGTGAACACCATATGCTTCCGTTTTATGGAAAGGCACATGTGGCTTATATTCCCAATGGTTACATCACGGGGTTGAGTAAGATTGCCCGTGTAGTCGATATCTTCTCTCATCGTTTGCAGGTGCAGGAGCGTATGACATTGCAAATTAAAGAATGCATTCAAGAAACTCTCAACCCATTGGGAGTAATGGTTGTGGTAGAGGCCCAGCATATGTGTATGCAAATGCGTGGCGTGGAGAAACAAAACTCAATAACAACTACATCTGATTTTACCGGAGCTTTCAATCAGGCTAAAACCCGGGAGGAATTTATGAATCTGATAAATAGGTAAGCAGTGATTAGCTGGGTAGTGATTAGTGATTAGTACCATGCGGTATAATAGCGCAGCCACTAATCGTTAATCATTAATCACTACTGTACTAATCTCTATCTTAGCACCACTCTATCTCCAAGTCTTTTTGCCATCAGACTTTGGATTTCTTTCATCTCTTTATAGCGTTGCATAAGGGCGGCGCATTTCTCATCATCGTCTTCGTTGGCAGGATCTTGCAGGGCATACATGATGTGCTTTAACTCTGCTGCTACAATTGCATTCTTAAAGTTTATCATCAATGTAGGAACCAGTTCAAAGAGGCGTTCCTCGTCTGTAACTATTTTCTGTGTTTTGGAGTGGAATTTACTCAGTTGATATCGGTCACTTGCCAGTTCGGTAGCAATGGAACTGATTTCCGGATCGGAGTGGGCTATAAAATAGCGTTCGGCTATAAATCCGGGAGTATGGATATGGGATGCTGCTTCTGTAAGGATACGTCGGTGCAAGGGATTGTGAAATGCGAGTTCATCTTCTTTTAAGTCATGAACAATGTATTCAATCACACTGACCGGAGTTTCCTGTCCCTCTTCATCCTCCATGTTACACATTATCTTTTCCCCATAGCGCACTATTGCTTGAAGAATTAGCCGTTCGTATCGATAAAACTCTTGGCCTTCTTTTCCTTCCTGGGGGATGTAAGACTGATAAGAATCTTCCAGTTCGTCAGGTGGGAAAGGAGGAGGAAAATCTCCATTTTGCATTTCTGCCGGAGCGCCGGATGAATTGTTAGCGTTGAGTATCGGTTTATTCTCTTTCTCAGCTTGTATTTCTCTTCGTTTGGCAACTTCCGAAACGAGTAGTTTATCTTCTACCCGCAACAATTGTCCGCACTCTTTGATATACACATCGCGCACAATTGCTTCCGGAATCACTGAGATACTTTGTACGATGTTATTAATGAGTTCTGCCCGTTTGATCGGGTCTTTACCGGCATCTTCCAGCAGTAGGTTGGTCTTGAAACGAATAAAGTCGGTTTCATGTTCCTTGATGAACGCCTGAAATTCTGTAGCATTGTGTTTCCGGGCAAAAGAGTCAGGGTCGTCACCATCGGGCAGAAGGCAGACCTTGATATTCATTCCTTCTTCCAGCAACATATCAATACCACGGATGGAAGCCTTGATACCGGCCATGTCACCGTCATAAAGTACGGTAATGTTATTGGTAAAGCGATGGATCAAACGGATTTGCCCGGGAGTTAATGAGGTTCCTGATGAAGCAACAACATTTTCCACTCCTGACTGATGCATGGAGATAACGTCCGTGTATCCTTCTACAAGAAAACAGCGGTCTTGTTTTACAATGGCCTGCTTTGCAAAATAGATACCGTAGAGTTCATTACTTTTATGATAGATTTCGGACTCCGGAGAGTTGACATACTTGGCGAGCTTTTTGTTCTCTGTACTGAGTACGCGCCCTCCAAAAGCAACGACTTTTCCCGAAAGTGTATGTACGGGAAACATTACACGCCCCCAGAAGCGGTCGCGCAGACGCCCGTCGTCTGTTTCGTAACAAAGCCCGGTCTTGACAAGGTATTCCTTTTTAAATCCTTTGCGTATAGCCTCCTGTACCAATGCATCATGACTCTCGGTACTGAAACCAAGCTGAAATTTTTCAATGATATCATCCCGGAATCCACGCTGGCGGAAGTAAGCCATACCGATACTTCTCCCATCTACATGGTTTTTCAATATATTCTGGAAATAGTCGCGGGCGAAGTTATTAACGATAAACATACTTTCGCGTGTGCTTTGCGCCTGTTTCTCTTCATTGGTCAGTTCCCGTTCTTTTATTTCGATGTTATACTTCTTAGCCAGGTATTTTAGTGCTTCGTAGTATGACATCTGTTCGTGTTCCATGACGAAATGCACTGAATTACCACCTTTGCCACAGCTAAAGCATTTGCAGAGCCCTTTGGAAGGGGAAACGCTGAAAGAGGGGGTCTTTTCGTTATGGAACGGGCACAAGCCTACATAGTTCACACCGCGTTTGCGTAGTGTGACGAATTCGGATACCACATCAACGATTTGTGCAGCATCGAGTATACGATCTATGGTTGCCTGATCTATCATGGATTCTCCTTTGTTTTTTAGCGGATACAAAGTTACTATAAAATTAGCCCTTATCAAAAACTTATTTGATAAGGGCTGATTAATTTTTCTCTAAGATCTCTTTTACAGGTTATTTGATCTTTTCCCGTATCTTAGTCAGATACTTTTTCATGCCTTCGGCGTCTTTATTCTCTATGATCTCCAGAAGATTTTTCAGCTCTGTCCGGATATTGGCCACTTGTGCCGGAGTGCGGGGATTGAAAAGAATCTCTTGCAGCAGATAATCGTCTTCACTTAAAAGTCCTTTGGCAATGGCCATATGTTTCTTGAAAGTGGTTCCCGGAGCTTCCTGATGCTTCATGACAGCAGCGAACACAAACGTTGAAACAAATGGTATGGAAAGTGAATAAGCCACTGTCTCATCGTGTTCGTCGAATGTATATTCAAAGATATTCAATCGGAGACTGTTGTACAGATCCTTGAAGAATACTTTTCCTAAATGGTCACTTTCGCTGATGATAATAGCGCTTTCGTTACTCAGATTGCTGAGGCTGGCGAAGGTAGGACCAAACATCGGATGGGTAGATACATAGCGGAAACCGCTCTCTTCATAGAACTTTTTCAGTCCGGTTTTTACTGAAGCGATATCACTAAGTATACAGTCTTTAGGTAGTGCAGGCAGGATTTTACGAAAAGCATCCAGCGTATACTTTACTGTTGCTGCGTTGATGACCAGTTCCGGTTCAAAGTCTTTAATCTCTTCCAGCGTAGTGAAGCGATAGGTGTTATAAACAAAACGCAACTGGTGTGGGTTGACGTCAAACACGGCCGTTTCGTGCTGAAAACTCAGTATATCAGTGAAAAAAGAGCCCATCTTACCGGCTCCGAGAATTAAAATTCGCATGTGATTAGTGATTAGCGATTAGTGATTAGCGATTAGTGATTAGCGATTAGTGATTAATGATTAATAGGCTGCGCTATGACACCGCATGGCATTAATCATTAATCACTAATTATTAATCACTATCTATTAATAATTTCCATTTGTTGACGAACCGATTCTTCGTGTATCGCTTCGAATATTCTTTTCATGAATTCCCCGTCCATACCGCATTGTTCACCTTGTGCACCGCGTTTCTCAAGAATTTCATTGTAACGTCCTCTTTGAAGCACCGTGATATCATGCTCTTTTTTGTACGTACCAATTTCGCGGGCTACGCGCATACGTTTTGCCAGTTCCTGAATGATGTTATCATCACATTCGTCAATCTGTTTGCGGAGCTGGCTTAGGTTTTCGGTAGTCTGAGTCTCTTTACGGATAACGAGCAAGTTCAGGATATAATCCAATACGTCCGGGGTGACTTGTTGTGAAGCATCACTCCAGGCACAATCCGGATTGCAGTGACTTTCTACAATCAGTCCGTCGAAATTGAGGTCCATTGCCTGTTGGCAGAGTGGAGCTATCAGTTCGCGTTTACCTCCAATGTGACTTGGGTCACAGAAGATGGGCAATTCCGGTAGACGACGGCGCAGCTCAATGGGGATATGCCATTGCGGCAAGTTGCGGTAGAGTTTTTTGTCATAGCTGCTGAAACCGCGATGAATAGCCCCCAAGCGTTTCAGGCCCGCATTATTGATACGTTCCAAAGCACCAATCCAGAGTTCAAGATCGGGGTTCACCGGATTCTTTATCAATACAGGGATGTCCACACCTTTCAGTGCATCGGCTATTTCTTGTACGGCAAACGGGTTGGCAGTCGTACGGGCACCTACCCATAGCATGTCAATGCCTGCTTTCAGGCACTCGTATACATGTTTGGCTGTAGCTACTTCGGTAGATACATACATGCCTGTTTCTTTTTTTACCTCTTTCAACCATGCCAGTCCGTCAACACCTACACCTTCGAAACCACCCGGTTTGGTACGGGGTTTCCAGATTCCGGCACGAAATATTTTCATTCCTTTGGCTGCCAACTCTTTGGCGGTAGTCATCACTTGTTCTTCTGTTTCTGCACTACATGGGCCGGCTATGACAACGGGTCTTTTTGCTTCGATGCCCGGCAGTAAAATTGATTCGAGTTCCATAATTGAATAGTGTGCCAATATGCCAATGTGCTGATATGCCAATTGGCTGGCGCTTTAATTGGGTTATTATTTATTTTTCTATTATTCTCTTTAATTGGCACATTGGCATATTAGCACATTGAGCCATTATTTTTAATTCGTTCCAACGCTTCCGCCAGTTTTGCATCTTTGCAGCAAAGAGAGATGCGGATGTATCTTGCTCCGTTACTTCCGAAGATGAATCCCGGAGTGATAAATACACGTGCCTCGTGAAGTATTTTTTCTGTCAGTTCTTCTACGTCGGCATATGCATCGGGTATTTTTCCCCAGAGGAACATGCCCACTTGTTGGTCGTCATAAGTACATCCTAATGTTTTCATGATTTCTCCAGCCAGGTGGCGGCGGTTACGATAGTTGTGGTTGTTCCCTTCGTACCATTCGGTATCGGCTTCCAGCGCTTTGGCAGCAGCCAGTTGCATGGCGCGGAACATTCCGCTGTCTATATTGCTCTTCACTTTCAGTATCCACTGTACAAATTGTGCATTGGATGCCAACATACCGATACGCCAGCCCGGCATATTGTGGCTTTTACTCATGGAGTTGAATTCGATGCAACAATCTTTAGCTCCCGGTACGCTGAGAATACTCAAAGGACGATCATTCAGAATGAAGCTGTAAGGGTTGTCGTTTACTATAACAATGCCTTTACGACGGGCGAAATCGACTAAACATTCATACATCTCCATGGTGGCATTGGCTCCTGTCGGCATGTTGGGATAGTTGGTCCACATCAGTTTTACGCGACTCAGATCCATCTTTTCCAGTTCGTCGAAGTCGGGCATCCAGCCGGAATCTTCCTTCAGATTGTAATTTACGACTTCTGCACCCAGGATTTTGCTGAGTGAAGTATAGGTAGGATACCCCGGATTTGGTACTAATACCTGTTCACCTGGATTAACGAAAGCCAAGGTTACGTGCAAGATACCCTCTTTTGAACCTATTAGTGGCTGTATTTCCGTAGCAGGATCCAGTTCAACGTTGTACCATTTTTTATACCAGTCAGCAAAACCTTTGCGCAATTCCGGGATACCTACGTAAGGTTGGTAACCGTGTCCGTTCGGGTTTTGTGCTTCGTTGCACAGTGTTTGGATCGTCTCTTTCGAGGGAGGCATATCAGGACTTCCGATCCCCAGGCTGATTATATCTTTACCTTCTGCATTCATCTGCGCTACTTCCTTCAGTTTTTTAGAAAAGTAGTATTCGCTTACGCTGGCCAGCCGGTCGGCGGGAGCAATGTTATATGTTTGATTTACCTTCTGCATATTCGCCTAATATTTTAAGTTCTTTGGTTAGTGGAGTGATCGCGGTGATTGATTGTTTATATCTTAGATAGTCATTGAATGACACATCTACATAAAACTGATATTCCCATTCCCTTCCGATGATGGGGAGTGATTGTATTTTAGTCAGGTTGATGTTGTAGAATGACAGGATAGAGAGCACTTGTGACAGACTGCCTTCTGTGTGTGGCAAAGTGAATACCATGCTTGCCTTATTGAGTACTACTGAGTGGTAACGGCTGAGTTCGTCTACTTGCCAGGGATCGGCTACTATCAGGAAACGGGTGAAGTTGTGTTTGTTTGTCTCTATACTTTCCTGTAGAATTTTCATTCCATAACGCTCGGCGGCTACTTTGGAGCAGATGGCGGCGTGTCCTTTCAGGTCTCCCTCTTTTATCATTTCGGCGCTACGGGCGGTGTCTTCGCCTTCTACCACTTTGATGTTGGGATGTTGTTGCAGGAATTCGCGGCACTGCATAAGCGCGATGGGGTGGGAGTTGACTTCTGTGATGTCACTCCAATCTTCCTCGGGCAGGCAGACGAAGCAATGTGAAATACGCAGTTTATGTTCGCCGATAATCTGTGTACCACTTTGACGCAATAATTCGTTGTTGTGTAGCAGGCTTCCTGCTATGGTATTTTCAATAGCTAACATGCCGATTACCTGGCTGTCTTTGCGGATGGCCTTAAACACGTCTTCAAAAGTAGTGCAGCAGATTAACTCTATTTCTTCTCCTTCGAAGTACTTGTGAGCGGCGATATCGTGATACGAGCCGAGTGTTCCTTGAATTGCTATCTTTTTCATTCCTTCTTAATGTGTATTATATAAAAAAATCCCGCGTCCATAATGGAGCGGGATTCATATGATTGATTCTTTCCTTTCAGTCCTTAAGCATCACTGTCACTTGATACATACAAACTCCCGCTCTACTTTCTGGCTAAAGTAAAAGTAAAAAAAGAAGTAATATGTAAAGTTAAATACGTTCATGCTAACAGTGCTTTTGTTCTAATTCGGGGACAAATGTAATACTTTTCTTTTAAATGCAAGCAAAAAGAGACTTTTTTTTGCATTGTAAAGGCTAATATTAAGAGTTTGTTATGATTCGCTGTGTTTTGGTTACTGTTAATCAGGATATAAAACTATTTACGATTAGACGATTTACGATGTACGATTGGGATTACTCTGGCTCTATCAGCGCTGAAACAGGCTTTTAAAAGAGTAACTTCAATCGTACATCGTCTAATTGTAAATAGATTCATTATTGATCAGAAAGCACACTATAATCCCAATACATTGGTTGATGAGGCTGACTGGTTATTAAATTGTCCGTTCAGATTTTCTCCTTCTTTCGGATTGATTTCAAGCGCTTTCTTCATATCTTCTATGGAACCGTCTTTGTCGCCATTCAACAATTTGGCACGGCCACGTTCGTGATAGGCTGCTCCGAAGTTCGGATTCAGTTCAATGGCTTCGTCGAAAAGACTGATAGCTTCGGTTAGTTTTTTCTGAGTGATAAAGAGTTGACCTAGATAGAGGTATGCCTGTTCATTGAAGGGATTCATCTCGGTGACTTTCAAGTAATCGGTTTCTGCCTCTTCGGGAGCTCCTTCTGCTTCTTTTAGTTTGCCATGCAGCAGGATAGCTGCTTCTTCATCCGGGCTCTGAGTCAGAATTGCGGCTATATCCTCAGCAGATTCTTTGAGCTGATTCATTTTTAGCAAGGCTTCGGCGCGTAACAGGCGTGCTTCGGTGAAATCGTCTTTTAACACAATGGCTTTTGTCAGGTGGGCAATGGTCATGAGGTCATCATTCATACCCATCATAGCTTTTCCCAGCAAGAAATGGGCAACTGCATTACCTTCCTCTATCTGAATAGCTTTACTTGCCGCAGCCTGCATTGCCTGATAGTCTTCTTGCATATAGCATACGTTGGCTATAGTAAGATACGTACTGGTCAGTTCGGGTTCAAGCTCCACCATGCGATTCAGTATTTCACGGGCTTTGTCCAGTTCAACAGATTGTATGTAGAGCTGGCTGAGGTATCCCAATGTTTCGAAGTCTTCTTCGATAGCAAGGGCTTCGGTGAAGCATTTTATGGCATAGTCCGATCTGCCCATACGTTGAGCACGCAATCCGTCATATTTGAATATTTCAAAGTTCTTTTGTGCAGCTTTCTGCTTTTCGCTCTCCGGGCTTTCGGACTTTCCCGAAAAGAAAGATTTAAAGAAGTTCGGCATGATTTATGATGTTATAATGTTATAGGGTTATAATGTTATAGGGTTATAAAGTTATAGTAGCTATAATCCGTAACACTATAATTTGCAAATTTATAACTTTTATAACTCTATCGCTTTATAGTCCTGTAATTTTTACAACTCTATAACATTATAACTCTATAACCCTATAACCCTCCCTATAACCTTACTCAACATTCCATCCTCTGTTTTTATTATTCCCTCTTCCAATAAATATTGAATGACTTGTGCCAGTATGTCTTTATCTTCTTCCATTTGTTTGCTGACTTCTGCGGGAGTCAGAGGGTGCTCTTTCAGTAAATCCAGCAGCTTTTCCTTTACTTCCTCGAAGTTATTGTCTGACAAGTCTTTACTGGCTTTCCCGCTGAGGCATACGTCACACTGCCCACAGTTATGTTCATTTTTCTCACCGAAGTAGCGGAGAAGCATACGGCTACGGCAGGCAGTTTCGGAGGTGACGTATTCTACCATTGCCTCGATACGGGCTACGTACCGTTTCTTACGTTCTTCGTATACGGATGGCGGGATATGTAGGCGGTCAGGTTCTACCCGTTCGCGCGTGTATATTATATAAGGTGTTTTCTTACGGGGAATATAGTCTATAATGCGACGTTTGGACAGCATCGTTAGCAGATTGTATATCTGCGAACGTGTCAATCCGGTACGCAGGCTCAATGCTGTTTCGCTGATGTAAGCGTAATCCGTGAATATTCCGGTATACGAACGAAGGACGGTTTGCATCAGTGCTTCTGCCTCTTTACCCATTTCGCGAAGCTTGTACAGTTCATCGCGGCGGATGGTAAAGAGGATACGTGAGGCATTATCCTGCTCGTCGGTATATTCTATGTATCCTGCCTGGGTCAGTATTTTCAAAGCACTGTCTGCCGGAACCGGAAAATGCTTGAACTTACGGCAGAATTCCTCCAGATTGAATTCCTTTGTACAGTCGAGTCCGTCTCCCATTGCCATCTGGTAATAATATTGCAGATGTTCATACACCTTTATGATATAATCCTTATCGGGAAAGGTGTCCGGAACCCGTTTGTGAAGGGCCATTTTGTCCAATGAGGTGTGGAGAATAACGGCGTATGCCTTTTCTCCGTCGCGTCCGGCACGTCCTGCTTCCTGAAAATAGGCTTCGGGAGAGTCGGGCAGATCGAGATGGATTACCAGACGTACATCGGGTTTGTCAATGCCCATTCCGAAAGCATTGGTTGCTACCATCACACGGCATTCGCCGCTTTGCCAGCGTTTCTGGCGGATATCTTTGACGGCATTGTCGAGTCCGGCATGATAGAAGTCGGCGGTGATACCTTCGTTGATAAGCAATTCGGTGATTTCTTTGGTACGGCGACGACTACGAACGTAGACGATAGCGCTTCCCTGCATCCGTTGAAGAATATGTAGTAGTTCGGCCGTTTTGTTATCTACCTTGCGTACAATATAGGCAAGATTCTTTCGCTCGAAGCTCATCCGGAAAACGTTTTCTTCCTTAAATTTCAACCGGCTTTGGATGTCTTTTACTACTTCCGGTGTGGCTGTGGCAGTCAACGCCAGTACGGCTACTCCGGGCAATAGTTCGCGTATATCGGCTATCTTCAGATAGGCAGGCCGGAAGTCATATCCCCATTGGGAGATGCAATGACTTTCGTCTACCGTAATCATGCTTATCTTCATGGCACGGAGTTTCTGTTTGAAGATGTCCGTGTCCAGTCGTTCCGGTGAGATATAGAGGAATTTATAATCGCCGAAGATACAGTTTTCCAGCGCAATAAGAATTTCCTGCCGCGTCATGCCCGAGTAGATAGCTACAGCTTTGATCCCCCTTTGACGGAGATTCTGCACCTGGTCCTTCATCAGGGCGATGAGTGGAGTGATAACGATGCACAAACCCTCTTTGGCGAGTGCCGGGACCTGGAATGTAATGGATTTCCCACCACCGGTAGGCATTAATCCCAGTGTATCACGCCCTTCACCAATACTATTTATAATCTCCTCCTGTACACCACGGAAGGAGTCATAACCCCAGTATTGTTTGAGTATATCGCGGTAAAACACCATTTTGATTTACGATTAGACGATTGACGATTGGACGATTTACGATTAGACGATTTACAATTGAGTAACCTTAGAGAATTAAGAGTAATTTCAATCGTAAATAGTAAATCGTCCAATCGTAAATCATTCAATGGGTTTAATATCCTCAATCTGCAACTGTACTTCGCCACGCTTGTGCGTGTTTTCTTCGATTGTGTAGCAGATGTCGAATGAACGCTTTGTCTTGATATAGCGTACGTGTGAACTTTGACCAAAGGCGATGCCGTTCATTACGTTGTTCGATTTGTTATCTACCAACTCGAGTTTGATATGTTCCTGGTCGCGTCCCACCACTTTACTTGTACCGTAGTCGTAGACATGGTGCGTACAGAATATGGGTTTTTGGTTGTCCGGGCCGAAGGGATTGAATTTCTTCAGATCACTAAAGAATTTCGGAGTGATGTCTCTGAAGTCTATTTCAGCATCGATATCTATTACGGCACTGGTTTGTTCCGGCAGGATGTGTTGTGATACGAATGTTTCAAAACGCTCGGTAAACGCCGGTACATTTTCCACTTTCATTGACAGTCCTGCAGCATACGTGTGTCCGCCGAAGTTCTCAAGCAAGTCACGGCAATGTTCTATGGCTTTATATACGTCAAAACCCGAAACCGAGCGGGCAGATCCCGTTGCCATATCATCTGTACGTGTCAATACTACGGCCGGGCGGTAATATATTTCCGTCAACCGGGAAGCCACAATTCCGATCACGCCTTTGTGCCATTCTTCATTGTAGATGACGATAGAACGGCGGTCTGCCAGTCCTTCAAGATTGGCTACAATCTGGTTGGCCTCTTCGGTCATACTCTTATCCAGATCTTTGCGGGTCTCGTTGTACTGATTTATTAGGTTGGCTTTTTCAAGAGCTACGGAGAAATCTTTCTCTGTCAACAGATCTACTGCCTCCTTACCGTTCTGAATACGTCCGGAAGCATTGATACGGGGGCCTATTTTGAACACAATATCGCTCACGGTGATATCCTTTTCTGCCAATCCGCACACATCGATGATGGCTTTCATTCCTATGCTGGGATTACTGTTCAGTTGTTTCAGCCCATGATGTGCTAAGATGCGGTTCTCCCCCATAATGGGCACAATGTCCGAAGCTATACTGACGGCCACAAGGTCGAGCAGAGGAATGAGGTGGTGAAATTCAATACCGTTGTTGATGGCAAATGCCTGCATAAACTTGAAACCTACACCGCAACCTGAGAGATGTTCATAAGGATAGGTGTTGTCCAGACGTTTGGCATTGAGGATAGCTACGGCGGGTGGCAGTATATCGTCCGGTACATGGTGGTCGCAGATGATAAAGTCAATTCCCCGTTCGCGGGCATACGTTATTTCATCTACGGCTTTTATGCCGCAGTCGAGCACAATAATCAGGCCTACACCGGTTTCGGCAGCATAGTCTACTCCTTTTCGTGAAATACCGTAACCTTCGTTGTAACGGTCAGGAATGTAATAGTCCAGGTTTGAATAAAACTGCTGGATGAACTTATAGACCAGTGCCACGGCTGTGGTACCGTCTACATCATAATCTCCATAAATCAGAATGCGCTCTTTCTTTCCCATCGCCTTGTTCAGACGTTCCACTGCTATGTCCATGTCCTTCATCAGGAATGGATCATGCAGATCGGGCAGTTGCGGACGGAAGAATTTCCGGGCATCATGTACCCGCGTGATTCCCCGTTGCACCAGGAGCCGTCCCAGGATAGGGCTAATGCCCAACTCCTGAACCAATGTCTGGCTTATCTCTGCCTGTTCTGATGTGATGGGTTGATAATTCCATTTGTGATTCATTTTATATATTGTTTTTCTTTTTCATATCTCAGGATGGGAGAGAATGACATTTTCCCCCAAGAAGCTGTAAAAGTACGAAAAAAAGATGAAGCATGGCTGTAATCAGATGAAAATATTTCAGAGGGATTGCCTCGGTATGAAAAGGATATTTACAAAAATAGCGGGGCATTTCTCGCCTGGGAGGGAGGATAATGTGGCAATTTGGATATGCTATACCGATAAGTATTCAAACCCGAATAGGTAAGGAAGGGGTTTACGATTAGACAATTTACGATTGGGATTACTCTGTCTCTAACAGCACTGAAACAGGCTTTTGAAAAGAGTAACTTCAATCGTAAATCGTAAATTGTCTAATCGTAAATCCCTTCCTTTGTTTCTCTTTGTGAAAATCTGCGGTCATCTGCATTTTAATAAAGATTTAAACTCTGTGTCCTCTGCTACCTCTGTGGTGAAATACCGTACAGGAATAGACATCCTATGGTAAAGATGCATTGGTTGAATAATTATTACATCAGAGCAAATGCTTCGCGTTGCCAACTCTGCTTTTCTAACCCCCGGCAAACTTTCGGTTGTCCCGGCTCCGGGGAGCAACGTCCTCAGCTCCGGGGAGCGCATCCCTCGGCTCCGGGGAGGAGACTGCTCCCCGGAGCCGAGGAATATGTTTTGTAATACGTTGATAAATAGCGGGTTAAAAAGATAGGTTTTTACCTCTTTTCTCACTCCTTTACTCTGTCCATCTCCTGCTTTTCAGGACTTGCGTGTATTAAAATAATGACAAATACGGTCCTTTAATCCTTGCTCTCCGATCTCTTTTTCCTCACATCTCTACCCTCATATTTGCAAATCGCATCTATCCACTCTTCGGTGAGCGCTTTCGATTCGTGCTTATCCAGATCGAATGCCACCATCACGGATGTGCAGATACATTTTACTTCTCCGGTTTCTATATCAATCACCCGCTGAATGAGGTGAAAACTCTTTGTGCCGATCTCCGAAACAGCCGTTTGTACGGCAATGTGGTCCGATGCAAAGATCTGAGCCAGGAAGTCGGCCTCTATATGGACAACGACAATTCCATCCTTTTCCCAGTCTACTCCGGGGCAGACAGAGGCAAAATATTCTGTTTTGCCAAGATCATAGAATGAGAAGTAAACCGTGTTGTTGACGTGACCGAATTTGTCTACGTCATTGAATCGTAGTTGTATAGGCAGGGTGTGGCGAAACTTAATTTCTTCCATTTGTTTTCTCTTAAACTTTGTTATTACCATGCAAAAGTAGTATTTTTGCGCGTTACTCTTATCAGATATAAATCAAGAAATGATAGAAGATATTAAAAAAGCCTGTCAGGTGATGCAGGAGGGGGGGGTTATCCTTTATCCTACCGATACGATTTGGGGACTGGGCTGCGATGCGACCAATCCCGATGCAGTGCGCCGTGTGTACGAAATCAAGAAGCGTGCAGACAGTAAGGCGATGTTAGTTCTGGTTGACTCATCCGTAAAGGTGGATTTTTATGTACAGGATGTGCCCGAAGTGGCATGGGACTTAATAGAACTGGCCGACAAACCACTTACTATAATTTATTCGGGGGCCCGCAATCTGGCTTCGAACCTGCTTGCCGAAGATGGCAGTGTAGGTATCCGTGTGACCAGCGAGGACTTTTCCCGTCGTCTTTGCCAGCAATTCCGCAAGGCGATTGTGTCGACATCGGCCAACATCAGCGGACAGCCTTCGCCGGCCAATTTCAGTGAAATAAGTGATGACGTTAAATCACAGGTAGATTATATTGTAGGCTTTCGCCAGGATGACATTAGTCGTCCCAAACCATCGAGCATTATTAAACTTGATAAAGGCGGAGTGATAAAGATTATCCGTGAATAGATGAAGCAGTTGATGGATTATATGGTGGCAGCGTTAGTGCTGTTGCTATGTTGCCCATTACTGCTCTATATTGCTATCCGCATTCGCATGCAGGGAACGGGTAGCGTTTTTTACCGGCAAGAGCGGTTGGGAAAGGGAGGTGTCCCCTTTCGGATGGTGAAGTTTCGTACCATGGTGACAGATGCGGAAAATGGGACGCCGTTGCTTGCGGTTTCTGATGATCAGCGGGTGACAGCTTTTGGCCGGACACTGCGTAAACATCATTTGGATGAACTGCCGCAGTTCTGGAACGTTTTGAAGGGAGATATGTCCATTGTCGGACCACGCCCCGAACGTGCCTGGTTTGTACAACAAATACTGGAGAAGGCCCCGGACTATAAACGGATATTTAACCTGAAACCAGGGATTACCTCTTTAGGAATGGTGAAATTCGGGTATGCCAACACGATAGAGAAAATGATCGAACGTTCCCGTTACGACCTTTATTATTTAGAACACTATAGCTTTTGGCTCGACGTGAAAATTCTACTGGCAACCGTCAGAGAAGTGTGGATCGGCAAAGGCATTTAGACAGAAATATGGAAAAAGAAAAGATTAGTCTGCTACAGCATTTTATTCATTGGCGTGAAAACAATATTAAGGAAAAGCAATTCATTCTTATCCTTAGTTTTTTAGTGGGCATTTTCACAGCGATTGCTGCATTGATATTGAAGTTCCTGATCCACTCGATACAGAATTTCCTTACCGACAACTTTAGTGCAACGGGGGTGAATTACCTCTATCTGGTATATCCGGTAGTAGGCATCTTTCTGGCCGGATGGTTTGTGCGGAATATTGTAAAAGATGATATCAGCCATGGAGTTACCAAGATCCTGTACGCCATCTCCCGAAGACAGGGACGCATCAAGCGGCACAACGTGTGGTCGTCCACCATTGCCAGTGCCATCACCATCGGTTTTGGCGGATCGGTTGGAGCGGAGGCACCTATTGTACTGACGGGATCGGCCATCGGTTCCAATCTGGGAAGCGTGTTTAAGATGGAACACCGCACACTGATGTTGCTTGTGGGATGTGGTGCTGCCGGCGCCATTGCCGGTATCTTCAAAGCACCTATTGCCGGGCTGGTATTCACGCTGGAGGTACTCATGATCGATCTGACGATGTCCTCACTGCTGCCCCTGCTCATTTCCGCAGTAACGGCTGCCACGGTCTCTTATATCACCACCGGCACGGAAGCGATGTTCAAATTCCACCTCGATCAGGCGTTTGAACTGGAACGTATCCCTTTCGTTATTTTGCTGGGCATCTTCTGTGGGTTGATCTCGTTGTATTTCACCCGTGCCATGAATTCGGTGGAAGGCGTCTTTGGCAAACTCAACAATCCTTATAAAAAACTGGCCTTAGGAGGAGTGATGCTGAGCGTACTCATCTTTCTTTTCCCACCGCTTTATGGCGAAGGCTACGATACGATCGACCTCTTGCTGAACGGTACGAGCAATGCCGACTGGGATACGGTGATGAACAACTCCCTGTTCTATGGATACGGCAATCTGCTGCAAGTCTATCTGATACTGATTATCCTGTTGAAAGTCTTTGCCTCCAGTGCAACGAACGGAGGAGGGGGGTGCGGTGGTATCTTCGCACCTTCGCTCTACTTAGGTTGTATTGCAGGATTTGTCTTTTCGCACTTCAGCAATGACTTTGCGTTCTCAGCCTATCTGCCCGAGAAGAACTTTGCATTGATGGGGATGGCTGGTGTGATGAGCGGAGTGATGCATGCCCCTTTGACGGGAGTATTCCTCATCGCCGAGCTGACGGGGGGATATGACCTCTTTCTGCCATTGATGATTGTCTCCGTCAGTTCCTATCTGACTATCATTGTTTTCGAACCGCACAGCATCTATTCCATGCGTTTGGCAAAGAGGGGGCAGCTACTGACCCACCATAAGGACAGAGCTGTACTGACGCTGATGAAGATGGAGAATGTGGTGGAGAATGATTTCGTAACAGTCCATCCGGAGATGGACTTGGGGGAACTGGTTAAAGCCATTGCAGCTTCACATCGTAATATCTTTCCTGTAACGGATAAGAACGGCATATTGCTCGGCATTGTCTTGCTGGACGATATCCGTAACATCATGTTCCGGCAAGAACTTTATCATCGCTTCACGGTTAATAAACTGATGACATCGGCCCCTGCCAAACTGTTTGACACGGATGGTATGGAGCAGGTGATGCAAACCTTTGATGATACAAAGGCCTGGAATCTGCCTGTGGTGAACGAAGAAGGCAAGTATCTGGGCTTCGTTTCGAAATCGAAGATATTTAATTCGTACCGGCAGGTACTGGTACATTTCTCGGAAGACTAGAATAATTATTCAATGTGCCAATTGGCTGCGTTATAATAGAGTTGTAATATAACTGGCCTATTGCCACATTGTCGTATTGTCACATTATTATTTTCACTTAATTGACTTATTGCTACATTAGCCTATTGTCACATTATTATTTATGAAGAAAGAAGATTTAAGAATCGTTTATATGGGAACTCCCGATTTTGCAGTGGAGAGTTTGCGTTGCCTCGTCGAAGGTGGTTACAATGTGGTGGGTGTGATTACCATGCCCGATAAACCGGCAGGCCGTGGTCATAAAATCCAGTTCTCCCCTGTCAAGCAGTTTGCATTAGACCATAATCTGCCTTTGTTGCAGCCTGAGAAACTGAAGGATGAAAGCTTTGTGCAAGCTTTGCGTGAATGGAAAGCCGACCTGCAAATCGTAGTTGCTTTCCGCATGCTGCCGGAAGTTGTCTGGAATATGCCCCGTTTGGGAACATTTAACCTGCATGCTTCTCTGCTTCCCCAATATCGTGGTGCTGCCCCTATCAATTGGGCGGTTATCAACGGCGATACGGAAACAGGTATTACCACTTTCTTCTTGAAGCACGAAATCGACACGGGAGAAGTCATCCAGCAAGTTCGCGTTCCGATTGCAGATACGGATAATGTAGAAGTCGTGCATGATAAACTAATGATGTTAGGTGGCAGGCTTATAGTAGAGACAGTAGATGCCATTTTAGCGGGTACTGTGAAACCTATTCCACAGGAAGAAATGGCTGTAGTAGGAGAATTACGTCCAGCTCCTAAAATCTTTAAAGAAACCTGTAGGATCGACTGGAATCAGCCTGTAAAACGTATCTATGATTTCATTCGTGGCCTTTCCCCCTATCCGGCAGCATGGACCGAACTCATAAATCCTTCGGGAGAACCTGTTGTAGTGAAGATTTTCGAGAGCGAGAAGAGATCCGAAACTCACCAATTGCTTCCGGGTACGATCGTGACAGACGGAAAGAAATCTCTCAAAGTAGCTGTCGCTGATGGTTTTATAGGAATTCTTGCTTTGCAGCTCCCCGGCAAGAAACGGCTTAGGACAGAAGAACTGTTGCGTGGCTACAAAATTACCGGGGATATGATGATGAAGTGACTCGTAATGGAACAATAATGAAGGGATTTACGATTAGACGATTTACGATGTACGATTGGAATTAGTCTGCTTTATATCACTGAAACAGGCTATTAAAAGGTAACTTCAATCGTACATCGTAAATCGTCTAATCGTACATTGTCTAATCGTAAATCCCTTCATTAATTATTCTTCCGTAGTAGAAACGACACGTCAATGAGTTAATAATATGGTTTCCATTAAAAATATTTCTCTTTTCTTTTGGCTCTTTCACTAAGATTCCTTTTCTTTGCCCAATATTAACTCTTTAAATGTGAATGCCTATAGAAACACGTTACGCTAATTATATCTAATCGCATACGTAATGAACACATGGAACAACAAGGCTGACGAAACGTTAGTCTCTCTCTATGCCGAAGGAGAGAATCAGGCATTTAATGTACTTCTAAATAGGTATAAGGATAAGTTGTACTCTTATATTTACTATATTGTACGCAACTCCGAGATGACAGAAGACATCTTTCAAGAAACTTTTATGAAGGCAATTATTACGATCCGTCAGGGACGTTACAATGAAAATGGTAAGTTCTCTGCCTGGTTGCGGCGTATTGCCCATAACTTGATTATAGACTCTTTCCGTCAGGAGAAATCAGAGAACTTAGTGTCCTGTGATGAGCCGGAAGTGAATATTCTGAATAATATCGGTCTGGCGGAAGGGACGATAGAGAATGCGATCGTAAACCGGCAGATATTGTCTGACGTACGTCGTTTGATGGAATTCTTGCCGGATGAACAACGCGAAGTGGTATATATGCGTTTCTATCAGGACCTCAGTTTCAAGGAGATAGCAGAACAGACAGGGGTAAGTATCAATACTTCACTGGGACGTATGCGTTATGCTATCCTTAATCTTCGCCGCATGGCCGAAAAGAACGGAGTCGTTCTTACCGTTGATTAAATTTAACTAACTTGTTATATACTAAAAGGTTTGTTTCCTACGTTCTAAAGGAAACAAACCTTTTAGTATATAAGGCCTATGGATAAAAAAACTACTCCCTCTCATCAGCAGTGTCCCAAAGAAAAGAACTCGGCGGAAAGTAAGAGACCCCGGGTTAGTGAACAAACACTGGTTTTTCTACGTTCTTTTGCCGGTAACTATTACGTGGAACAACAACTACCACAAGGGTTACAAGGGATTATATTGGGATAAATTTGTTACTTCCGTTTATTCCCTCTACTTTTGTATCATTGTATTAAATTTGTAATAAAGACAAGCTCATGAAACCAATGATATCTCCTTCTATTCTCTCTGCGGATTTTGCTTATTTGGCGAAAGATGTCGAGATGTTAAACCGTAGCGAAGCCGACTGGGTCCATATTGATATTATGGATGGCGTATTTGTGCCTAATATCTCTTTTGGATTTCCGGTATTGAAGTATGTGGCTAAGCTAAGTGAGAAACCACTTGATGTACATCTGATGATTGTGCAACCGGAGAAATTTATTCAGGAGGTGAAGGCGTTGGGAGCTCATGTGATGAATGTGCATTATGAAGCATGTCCGCATCTCCACAGGGTGGTGCAGCAAATCCGGGAAGCAGGTATGCAGCCGGCAGTGACCATAAATCCGGCTACGCCCGTCGCAATGCTTCAGGACATTATTCGTGATGTATATATGGTGCTCATCATGAGTGTTAACCCTGGTTTCGGAGGGCAGAAATTTATTGAACATTCCGTAGAGAAGGTTCGTGAGCTACGTGCATTGATAGAACGTACGGGCTCAAAAGCTTTGATTGAAGTAGATGGTGGGGTAAACCTTGAAACCGGTGCACGTCTGGTGGCTGCCGGTGCCGATGTATTGGTGGCAGGAAACGCAGTATTTGCTGCCGAAAATCCTGAAGAGATGATCCACCGGTTGAAAGAGTTATAATTAATGCTCTTTGCCTGGCTGCATCGCTATCCTTTTTTACGCCTGTTATGCCCTTTAGTTGTGGGTATTTATTGTGGCGACGAACTTTTTTTCCAGAGGCAGTCCGGAGGGATTGCCTTTGGCGTTTCTTTACTTTTCCTTCTGTCTTTCGGAGGGCTGATTTTCTTCTTTAACCGGAAGAATTATTCTGGGCGTTGGCTCTTTGGGAGTTGCCTCCTTCTCTTCTGCTTTACTTTAGGTCTCGAATTGATGAACCGGGAATTACGCCAGGCTGAATCTGTGTTTCCACAAAAAGAGACGGTCTACAGGCTGATTGTAACAGAGCAACCGCAGGCGAAAGAGAGAAGTGTGCTTTGTCGCGTATTGCTGATAGAACAGATTGATTCTGTTTCCGGGCGGCTTGCTTTGGATCATAAAGCTCTCCTTTATTTCACTAAAGATTCTTTGAGCAAGCATTTGCGTAGTGGGGATGAACTATTGGTTTATACCAAACTTTCTCCTCCGGTGAATAATGGCAATCCGGATGAGTTTGACTATGCCCGTTTCTTGTTCCGCAGACAGGTGGCTGCTATTGGATTTGCTTACGCAGATAACTGGAAAGTGATTTCGCGGGATACCTTGCGCTCATTTCGTCAGCAAGCAATGGATTGCCGGGAGTCTGTTTTGTCTGTTTATCGTCGCCTTGGGTTTCGGGGAGATGATTTAGCTGTGCTTTCGGCTCTTACCATCGGTTATAAGGAGGAGCTAAGTGAAGATATCCGCGAAACTTATTCCATATCCGGTGCAAGTCATGTGCTTGCTTTGTCCGGTTTGCATATCGGTTTTCTATATTTGCTGCTTTGTTTCTGTTTGCGATGGTTGCCTGAGCGATGGCGGATGGTGGTTTTACTACGTACTTTACTGATACTTTTGTCTCTTTGGGCCTTTGCCTTTTTTACAGGGCTGTCTGCTTCAGTAGTCCGGTCGGTAGTTATGTTTTCTTTGTTTGCTTTGGCGGGGTTGTCCGGGCGAACTAATTTTTCGCTGAATACTCTTCTGATAGCAGCTTTCTTTATGTTGCTTTGTCGGCCATCCTGGTTATTTGATGTTGGTTTCCAACTCTCATTTTGTGCAGTGGCCGCTATTTTGCTGATACAACCTCGAATATACAGATTGATTCCTGTGCCTGGGTCCCGTATCGGGCGGTACGTTTGGGGACTGATGAGCGTTTCTGTTGCTGCGCAGATTGGCACAGCTCCACTGGTGCTCCTCTATTTTTCCCGTTTCTCTACTCATTTTCTGCTGACCAACTTATTGGTGATACCGTTGGTGTCACTTATAATGTATGTAGCCGTCATTATGTTGTTGCTGAATCCTTTGCCTTTCCTGCAGGAACTTGTGGCGGCAGTATTGAGAGGGTTGGTTGGGGCATTGAACAATTGTGTCCGTTGGATAGAGCAGCTCCCATGGGCGTCTGTTGATGGGGTATGGGTGTATATTCCGGAGGTCTTCGGGTTCTATCTGGCTTTGATTTTGGGAGGATGGTATCTGTTTTTACGTACGGGAAAGCGTCTTGTTGTCTGTCTTTCCTGTATATTTCTTGTTTGTATTTATCATGTGTCGATGAGAGTCATCGACCGTCCCCGGCAAAGCATTGTATTTTATAATGTCCGCAATTGTCCGGTGGTTCATTGTGTTGCATCCAGCGGATCTTCCTGGTTGGTTTATACCGATAGTTTGCCAGATGAATCCCGCTTGTACAAGGCTGTTTCAAAGCGATGGAATCGCCAGGGGTTGAAGCCCCCTCAACCTGTTACTGCCGATTATACCTGCCCTGCATTGGTTTATGATCATCGTCTTCTTTCCTTTTCCGGTTGCAGGATTTGTGTGCTGGATGATAATTACTGGCGGAACAAAACGAGCCTACAGCCGTTATCCATTGATTATCTTTACGTATGCAAAGGCTATGACGGACATTTGTGTGAATTGGCCGACTTGTTTGTCATTCGTAATGTGATTCTTGATGCCTCTATTTCCGACTATCGTTTACAGGCATATAAAATAGAGTGTCAGCAACAAGGAGTTCATTTTATATCACTCTCAGATGAAGGTTCTGCTGAGTTTTTGCTTTAAGTACGAAGAATTATCGTAATTTTGCCGGACGGTAATATGGCAATTGTACTGATATGCCATGTGCCTAATTTACGAATGATAAGTAAATAGAATATTAATCCATAAACAAGCGTGTCTGGTCATCGGTACATTGCCCATTGGCGTATTGACACATAATTATTATGCTGACTAAAGTAATAGAACAAGCTAAGATAGATCATTTCACAAAATGGTTTGAACGTGCTGATAAAATAGTGATTGTATCTCATGTATCTCCTGATGGCGATGCAATAGGATCTTCTTTGGGGCTTGCCCATTTTCTGGATTCACAGGATAAGACTGTAAACGTGATTGTACCCAATGTCTTTCCCGATTTTCTGAGATGGATGCCGGGTAGCAAGGATATCTTGTTGTATGACCGTTACAAGGAATTTGCTGATAAGCTGATAGCTGAGGCAGATGTGATTTGCTGTCTGGACTTTAATGCTTTGAAGCGGATCGAGAAAATGGGAGATGCTGTAGCCGCTTCACCTGCCCGTAAAATAATGATCGATCATCATCTGTACCCCGAAGAATTCTGTCAGATTATTATCTCACATCCGGAAATATCTTCTACTTCCGAACTTGTATTCCGGTTAATCTGCCGTATGGGATACTTCAGTGATATCTCTCTGGAAGGAGCTGAATGTATTTATACAGGTATGATGACAGATACCGGAGGGTTCACTTATAATTCCAATAATCGTGAAATTTACTTCATTATCAGTGAACTTCTGTCGAAAGGGATTGATAAGGATGATATCTATAGAAAAGTATACAACACTTACTCGGAGAGTCGTCTGAGGCTGATGGGGTATGTTTTGTCGAATATGAGGGTTTATCGTGAGTATAACTCTGCATTGATTTCTTTGACAAGAGATGAACAAAGTCAGTTTGATTATATCAAAGGTGATAGCGAAGGTTTTGTCAATATACCTCTTTCCATTAAGAATGTCTGTTTTTCTTGTTTTTTGCGTGAAGATACGGAAACTAAGATGATTAAGATATCCTTACGTTCTGTAGGTACATTTCCCTGTAACAAAGTGGCTGCCGAATTCTTTAATGGCGGTGGTCATCTGAATGCTTCGGGCGGTGAGTTTTATGGTACGATGGATGAAGCAAGGGAAGTATTTGAACGGGCTTTGGAAAAATACTCAGAGCAGTTGACAATGGACAGTTGACAGTTGACAATTGACAATGGATAGTTGACAATTAGCTGCGCTATCACACTACATAGTAGCTATCAACTGTCAATTGCCCACTATCAACTGTCAACTGTCCACTGTCAATTGTAAACCGTCAACTGTCAATTAAATAACTAAATAAGTTAAAAGACTTGAACTTTCAACTTTTAACTCTCAATTTTCAACTAAATTACGGTACATTTGTACGGACATATAGTTAAGATACAGACGAATGAAGAAACTTATATTATTATTTATTTCCCTGTTGGCTCTTGGAGCCTTTTTTCAGGCATGTGATGACACGAAAACCTATGCTGAGATGCTCGAAGAAGAGCGGGATGGTGTCAATGATTTCATTAAAAAGAATAATATTGAAGTAATCACTGTAGAGGAATTCGAAAAGGATACAATTACAGAATGTGAAGACGGATATCCGGTTCAGTATCCGGGCAAGAATCAGTATGTTGCTTTCTCTAATGGTATTTATATGCAAGTTGTGCAACGTTACGGGACTCCGCGTGCCGCATCCGAGCCTTATCCTAATCTTGAAGCAGCTCTTCCGTTTGAAACCGGTAACCTGATCCTTACCCGCTTTAAAGAAGTCGATATCTTAACCGGAGAACCAACTTCTGTTTCTAATGTGGATAATCAATATTACCCGCCTATGAATAATTATCCTACCGGTTTTCGTTACACGATAGACGGAACAAGTATATACGGGCAGTTTATTCAAGAACCGGGACTTGATTCCGAATATTATTGGGATGTAACGATTGGTGGTCAGTATGGAACCTCAGTTCCTGCCGGCTGGCTGATGGCTTTGCAGTATGTCAAAGATGGAGCGCATGTCAGACTGATTGTGCCATCGAAGAGCGGGCACTCTTATGCACAGCAGAAAGTATATCCTTATTTCTATGATATATATAGATTCTCTATCTATTGATACTACACTGATAGAACTAACTTTAATTACCGATATTTAAATCCTTATGACTCTAATCAAATCTATCTCTGGAATCCGCGGAACGATTGGCGGAGGTGCAGGCGAGGGATTGAACCCGCTTGACATTGTGAAATTCACATCGGCGTATGCTACGCTGATTCGTAGAACATGTAAATCTACAAGCAATAAAATCGTAGTAGGCCGTGATGCACGTATCTCCGGTGAAATGGTGAAGAACGTGGTGGTCGGCACCCTTATGGGCATGGGCTGGGATGTAGTAGATATTGATCTTGCTTCTACTCCGACAACTGAGCTGGCCGTGACGATGGAAGGCGCTTGCGGAGGTATCATTCTGACGGCTTCGCACAATCCTAAGCAATGGAATGCGCTAAAATTGCTTAACGAGCATGGTGAATTTCTGAATGCAGCCGAAGGCAACGAAGTGCTTCGTATTGCCGAAGCTGAAGAGTTTGACTTTGCAGATGTAGATCATCTCGGCTCTTATCGTAAAGATCTTACTTACAATCAAAAACATATTGACAGCGTTTTAGCACTTGATTTAGTGGACGTGGAAGCTATCAGGAAAGCTGATTTCCGCGTGGCTATCGACTGTGTGAATTCTGTAGGAGGTATTATTCTTCCCGAATTGCTCGAACGCCTCGGTGTAAAGCATGTGGAGAAACTTTATTGCGAACCTACCGGTAATTTTGCCCATAACCCCGAACCGCTTGAGAAGAATCTGGGTGATATTATGAACCTTATGAAAGGTGGTAAGGCGGACGTGGCTTTTGTGGTAGATCCTGATGTTGACCGCCTGGCTATGATTTGTGAGAACGGTGTGATGTATGGCGAAGAATATACGCTGGTGACTGTGGCCGATTATGTGTTGAAACATACTCCGGGTAATACAGTTTCCAATTTGAGCTCTACCCGTGCATTGCGTGACGTGACTCGCAAATATGGAATGGAATACAGTGCTTCGGCTGTGGGCGAAGTTAATGTGGTGACTAAGATGAAAGCTACCAATGCGGTAATTGGTGGTGAAGGTAATGGTGGAGTGATCTATCCTGCCAGCCATTATGGTCGTGATGCTTTGGTAGGTATTGCTCTTTTCCTGAGTCATCTGGCTCATGAGGGAAAGACGGTGAGCGAGTTGCGTGCTACTTATCCTCCTTATTTTATCGCAAAGAACCGTGTGGATCTTACTCCGGAAATTGATGTAGATGCCATCCTTGCCAAGGTGAAAGAGATCTATAAGAATGAAGAGGTCAATGACATCGACGGTGTGAAGATTGATTTTGCCGATAAGTGGGTGCATTTGCGTAAGAGCAATACAGAACCGATAATCCGTGTGTATAGCGAGGCTTCAACGATGGAAGCGGCCGAGGATATCGGACAAAAGATTATGGATGTAATCAATGAACTGGCTAAATGATAGTCCTTTTCTGAGTTTATAACTTAAAGTGTAAATAAACGGAGGCTGTTGCAAAGTGATATTTGCAGCAGCCTCTTTTTCTTTGTGCTCGTGTTGCTTCGGTTTGTTAGAAGTAGTGATATCTTCTTCTGAATAGTAATAGTAGCACCAGAACTCCTGTCAGGACGATGATGAACGATGTTGCAGATCGGCTAAGCTTTTGAGTTTCCTTTTCGTTCTCTTCCGTCCGGATCTGTTTCCGGAGGTACTGTGTCGTGTCCGTCTGTTGCCATTTCTCTTGTTGTCGGTTGCTTTTCGTGTTCTGCCTTTTTCGGTAGCTCACCGTGCGGGTGAGTTTTAAGCCTGTCGTGTCTTTTCGTATCATTAGTGTTGTCTCCTCGCTGAATGTCTCGATGGCTTCGACTTGTTTGTCGGTGCATTGGCGGGTGTTTGTCATCTCTTTCTGTGTGATTACCATGCTGGAGTCACGCTCCGCGTAATGCGTCCGGGTAAGCGCTTTCCGACTGCCACATCCCGATACTGCTGTGAGTAGCAATAACACACCGATACGTTGTGCTGTTTTCATACCATTACCTCCGTTTCCTTCAGCCACTTTCGTACGTCAAAACACGGACAGGCTTTGATGTACTCTTCTGGTTCAATGTGTCCGTTTCCGTTCAGGTCGGGCGATGTATCGCGATGCCCGATGACGTAGCGTATGGCGGGATACTGCTGTTGCAGTTCGGTGATGAGTTGCTTCATGGCTTGTTTTTGTGTCGGTGTTCTTGTGTCTGTGGGTTGTCCGTTGGTGTTCAGACCACCTACGTAGCATATTCCGATACTTTGCCGGTTCCAACCGTAGCAGTGGGCACCCTCTTTTTCTATGGAGCGGCCCTTTTCAATGGTTCCGTCCAGGCGGATGACATAGTGGTAACCTATCTCTTTGAATCCGCGTCGGCGGTGCCATTGGTCTATGTCGGCTGCTGTAAAGTCCACTCCGCTACGTGTGGCGGAGCAGTGTATGATGATAGAGTCTATTGTTCTCATGCGTTTTGTGCTATTAAAAGGTTTGTACTAAAGAATGGGGAGGGTTAATATTCCGATGGTGGTTGCCGGTTGGGGCATCCCCGGATAAAGCAGCGTTTTGCTTCCAGTTCCTTACAAGTTATTTCTGCTTCGTGACAGCGGTTTATCCACTCTTGCTTTTCGGTTTGTTCTTTGTGCAATTGGTTGTACAGGGCATCTATGCGCGTATCCCGTTGCACTATCCGCTCTTCGAGCCAGTTCACCTGTTGACGGTGGTTTTCATTTTCAAGGCTGTTTACTCCAGCCTCGCTTCTGCGTGCTTCCGTCTTTCGGTTCACCAGCCAATTCAAGCCCCATTTGATGGCTTCCATCCCGCCCAGGGCGGAGATGAAAGCCAGAATGTCAGAACTGGTCATAATGGGCTATACGCTGGGATCTTCACCTTCGCCTTCGCCACCACCGCCGTCACCGTCGGGTTTTTCGGCGTTGATACGGTCTACATCTTTCAATACCAGCCCGTCGGTACGTGTGCTGGTCGAAGTACTCAGGCGGATTTCGCTATCGGCGCGAAAACAGATACGCAGCCCTCTGATGTCGGCAGCTGTGAAGTCCTCTGGAAGGTCTGTTCCCTTGCTTTGTGCGGCGAGGAAGAAGTAGCCCAACCCGTCGATGTTCACTGTGCGGCCTGTCAGCAGCAGTTTTTTCAGCAGTGTGCGGAAGTCTTTCAACACACTGATTGTTTCTCCTTCGCTGACACCGGCATTGCTGCTGATTTCTTTGGCGATTTCGTTCAGCGTAGCCGAGCTGCTGTACTGATAGGTGATCTGCGGATACGTCTTTTTAGGCGAGTTCTTGTCACTGAGATCGGATAGTCTTGTTACTTTTTTGAATAAGATAGCCATGATAAGCTCCTTTCTTTTTTTAGTGATACAATCGTGATACTTTGTGTTCTGTTATTAATAACACTACAAATATAAGCATGTTTGGGGGGACTAAAAAAGACAGGTGATGATACCGCTTTTATATATACATATTATTGATAATTAGCGCGTTATATGGTGATCTTATTGCTGAAATGTATGGCGTTTTCCCATGCGGGTAATAAACCGGACAGAATGGGTAGTAAGGGCGGTGATAATTAAAGGGAGAAGGGAGAAGGGGCTGCGCTGGTATGCTGCATAGTACTTCTCCCTTCTCCCTTTTTTCTGTTTTCTATTAGTTCTTTATCACTTTGTAAGCTATTCGTTGCTTACCATTGCTGAGTACGAACAGATAGATACCTTTGGGGGTATTTCCGATATAAATGTTGTTTTCGGTATCCAGGCGTTGCTTGCTTGTGTAGGCAAGGCTACCATTGAGAGATACCAATTGCAGGGTCCACAGATCGGTGGAGGTGCTGTTGGTGTTGATATACAGATAATCATTGTCCACCCATATGTTAAAGCTGTTTGATAGCATTGGTGTTGCTTCTATTCCGGTGGGCGCAGGTTGCAGGATTACAAATACCGGTACATAGCCATTGTCTTTAGCCTTTTCGGCAGAGACGTTTACCGTACCTTTCAGTGTTGCATATCCCGGGGCGGAAATGGTGTAAGAAATATCTCCTGCCACGATGTCCGTAAAGGAAACATCGCCCTCGTATCCTGTCGCCAGTTGTCCGTAGCCTTCGAGATTGACGGTGGCACCTTCCGGCGCATATTTGCTATCGTAGCAATCGGCCAACAAGAACTGAACGGTGTAGGTGTTGGCGGTCTCTTTGGGGAGGGTCAGGGTGATGGTCTGCTCTGCTTCACCTATGGTCACAGATTGGCTGACAGCTTTGTATCCCTTGCACCAGGCGCGTACCTGATAGACTCCTGCCGGAAAGAAAGCGGATATACTACGACTGTCAGAGTAGATGAACTTGCCGTCCTGATATACGGTAATCTCCGGGCTTTTGTCTAAGTATTGCCCGTTTTCGTCTTGAGTATACACGCGCAGGCGTTGGTAGGAGCTGTAGTCGAGCACTAATTCTTTGTCGGCAGGAAGTGTGATGGTGCCGGATATCTCTTTGCCTTCGGGTTCGTCGACGTGATAGGTGTAGGTTCCTTCGGGAAGTTGGATCGTTTCTTCGTCTGTGCCGTTTTCTGTTCCTATTCTGCAGCTTCTGACCCGAATTCCACTCTTATAAAACTCTACGTAGCAATCGTAGTATTGGGGGATCCCTTTTGCCTTAATGGTAAGTGATGCTTCCTTTGCCTCTTTGTGTGTTAAAGTTACGGTTTGTGGTTGGTCTACAACGCTGAATTCAGCGGTTGATACGCTGGTTTCGCCCATGTTGTTCCGGTTTTCGAATTTGGCAACATACTCTCCCTGAGGTAGATATGTATCGATAAAGCTGCCATTATAGGTGTCGAGCCGATAGATGTATGTGCCTTTGTCTTTATGCGCACTGTTGCAGATATAGATGGAGGATCCGTATGTCACTGGCCATGCTGTGCCGTTTTCATCGACTACGTTCACCGCCACTTTCTGGTAGTCGGCAGTCGATAATGTGATTGTTTCGGTTTTGTCCGTGTCCAGTTTTATTAGCGTTTCGGGTGTATTTATACGTTTATTCTGTATGATCTCAAGGCTGTAAGCATAATCGCCGGTGGGCAGATAATAAGATCCGGTAAATCCGTCAGTGGGGTTTCCGTTGAATAAGGCAAAGGTATTTCGGTATTCTATTGCATGGTTGACCAGGGTGAACATCGGGATGCCGTAGGAGTTTGCTGATTTAAACATCTCCAATAAGTCGCCGTTTACTTTGAATGTCAGTTCCTTGTAGTTTTCAAAAGAGAGGCTGATATTCATGTCGGCTTCATTTATTTCAAATGAGTGTTCCTGTGGTTTGTAATTTGCAAGATTCGTTCTGCATGTATATGTTCCATTGGGCAAATACAGCTTGATTACTCCTTGTTCATCTGTTGTATATGTTTTCGGAGTACCTCTCGTGATTACATCGACGCTTGCTCCCGCCATTGGCTTACCAGTCCGGTCGATCACGCTGATGACGACCTGATGGTAATCGTTTTCGTTGAGTGTGTAAGTCACGGTCATGTCTTGTCCGGCTACTGTAAACTGTTGCTTGCTGATGCCGGGGAACGACTCTTGCGTGGTCCGGTCGGTGATTGTTGCCGTTATTTCATAGTCACCATCCGGCAGGTAATATCCGTGATCTGCCTCAAAATTGTATGATTGCTCCCCTTGAGCTGAATTGACGTAAATCTCCGTCAGTTCATATTTTTCGATGTCACTCGATGTGAATGTCACTTTGTGATAGTCGGCAAAAGAGACGGAGATCGTTTCGTGTTTGGTGGCATGTATTTCTCCTTCTTTAGTAAACATGTCCGGGTAGGAGATGTAATATGGGTAATATGAATTGTCGTCCGATTTCTCTAAAACGGTGGTATAGAGTCCGGTCTGTTCATTGTACTGTACGGTATTTCCCGCTATGCTTACATTCATTTGGGAGGGGTCTGTCATGAAGCTGCCGGGGGTGATGTCCAGGCTGATGCGGAAGTACCTATCTTTGTAAGAAATCTCCTGTAGCATCTCCTGGCTATCTACCACGATCTCTCCTTCGATAGATCTGTAACTCTGTTTGTCTGTCCCGATCACTGCCAATACGCGGTAGGTATAGGTGCCGGCTGTGGCTGTATAAGTCACTTCTCCCCTGGCATCCGTCTTTTGTCCGTCCCAATAATCGTTAGAGGGAATCAGTTGGCTCACGATGGCGTTTTCTATCGGGAGTCCGTCCATATCAAGTACGCGGACGGTGATTTTTTGGGCTGTTTCGTAGCTGAAGGTTTGTTCTATGGGGGAGTCTGCTAAGCTGATTTCCTGATAGATGGGAATGTAGTAGGCTTCCTTGCCTGTTATTCTTGCACCGATGTAATAGGTGCCTTTGGGCAGATAGATATCGGTAGGCTGGGCGGTGATGGTTTGTTCGTAGGACTGCTGTGGCCCGGATATGGTGATCAGCCCGGGGCATAACGTATTGGCTTCATCTTTGACGGCTACCGTTATTTTCTGTTTTCCTGCCAGCGGGTTGTTTACTTCTATCCGACCGTCGGTCAGTTCTTTTACGTCTATTGTGCTTACGGAGGTTACTCCCGAAACGCTTCCGGTGAGTTCCCAATACAGCTGTTCGCCTTTGTAGAGGAAGCTGAAGGTGCCGCTATCGGTCCATTTTATATCGAAATGCTCCTTGTTGTAGAGGGACTCTCTGCCGGGAAAGAGATCTATGCCCGTAAACAGGGAATACTGTTCGGGTTCCATTCCTTTCAATGTTAGGGTAAGCCAGTAATACCCTTCGAGTTTTACGACAACGGGGTCGTTGCCACCGGTCCATACGAGTTCATAGTCATCTCCGGCTACTCGCATGCTTAGGAAGTTCAGGCTACTACGTTTTACCACAAACTTTCCGTTTGCATCTGTAGTGTAATCTCCTGCTCCGTCGGAACCGGTTCCGCTGATAAATGCTTGTAACCCTGGTATGGGTAGGTCTTTACTGTCTGTAATTAGTACGGTCATGTCTTTAGCCCATGTACAGACGGTTACCAGGCACATTAGGCCCACTAATAGTAAGCTTCGTTTCATAATTCTAAGTATTGTTTGTGCTTCTCCAGTTCCTAATAAAAGCGTTAAAATAAATAAAGCGTGGAACTGCGTGCTATTTATAGTAACCGGAGGTCCTAGGAAAACCCATACATACATAAACAGACAGCAGACCCACGCATGAACGTGAGAAACTACTATGCCATTCTTTGTATGTACTTGAAAATTTCCTAGGTTTCCAGTCACAAGAAAGAGCATAACGCTTCAATATCTTTTTTATAAGGCAGGAATGTGACGCTTCGTATTCCTGTCTGCAAATATATAAATATATAGTAAAGTAAGGAAATATTCGGGCAGTTATTTTGTTGGCAGTAGAGGATTGGTGACTGGGTGATATACCGGCTTTCCTTGTTGGAAGAGGGGCTGTGTGATAATGTGGTATGCGTTTTGACTTATTAAATTGTGCGGAAATGAAGGCAAATATGAATGAATTTAAAAGCCTTGCAAGCTACGGGTTGATATTCTCGCAGTTTGCAAGGCTTATGATAAAACAGGTCTTTTTCTCTGTCTTTATAGATTGGCTATCTCTTCGGAAGTTAAACCGGTGATATCAGTAATCGTTGCGTAATCCAATCCTTTATTTTTCATCTTCCGGGCATTAGAAAGACGCTCTTTTTCTGCCCCTTCTTCCAAACCTTCCTGTCTTCCCTCCAATCTTCCTTCTAATCTTCCCTCTAATCTTCCCTCCAATCTTCCTTCTAATCTTCCTTCTAATCTTCCTTCCAATTTGGCTGAATCGATGACATCATTCTGGATCATCACTGCATTCAGATGTTCGTCATAAGCCAAGCGTTCCTGTGGCGTCATGGAGTAGTATTTCAATTTCTCACGTGCTTCTTCCAGGCCGGGAGCTTTGGTATCAGGACGTATCACTCCGCTTTTCAGGTAGCTCATCCATTCCTCCAGAGGCGTAACGGCTGCCTGGTCGAACTCATTGACGCGGATAAGAACATATTCCGGGAAAATATCGGCAGGCATACGTGTCACAATCGCATTCTTTTCCTTGACGTTGACTTGCAGCTTGTCGCCGGTGTGTACACCGATAAAGTTATTTTGTCCGTAATACAGGTAGTCGCTGCCGATGCCTATGTCGAAGTACAGAATGCTGATGGAATAGATCTTCTTTACATGATAGTATGCCTCGCCCAGCGAGATATGCTCGGTGATGGCTTTGGCTACTCCGTATAGAATGCGTTCCAGATAGTAAAGCTCGCGCGTGTTTTGTATCTCAATGATGATGATTTCGTCTTTACTGTTGCGCGCTTTGATGTCTACGCGGTTGAATTTATCGTCAGCAGTCAGTTGGTTACTTTCGCTTTCGAGTATTTCCATGATAGTCACTTTTTCCCTCAGGAATACGGTGAGGAAACCTTCGAGAACACCAAAGTTTGCCTTTTGGCGTAGCAGGCGTTTAATGGCCCAGTCAAAGCGTATGTATCTATCTTCCAAATAACTTTCCATAATGATTCTCCTTCCTTCTTTATTTAGAGTAAAACAAAGGTATGGTTTTTACTTTGAAAAACAATGCGGACCGGACGCATTTCTTTGTTGATAAATAATTTGTTAATAAGCCAATGTGCTCTCACCACAGAGTCGCACAGAGTTCCACAGAGTAGTATTTATCTGATGAAATGTGGATTAACACAGATGAACGGAAATTAAAAGACTGTAGTTCTTTATCATATATTTGTTTCCCTTTGCGAAAATCTGCGATCATCTGCGATTCAATAAAGATTTAAACTCGGTGGAACTCTGTGTGACCCTGTGGTGAGTTTTGCTCATGTCTATTCTGATTTGAATAATGTGCTATGCGTATGGGTTGCGTTGTGCTTCTTTCCGCCAGCGCCAGAAGGCTTTGAGCAGTCCTTCCTCGCTGATGGACTCTATGTGATAATGCTCTATGAAGCGGCGTGCGGATTCGGCGTACGAGATGCCTTGTTGGCGACGGTCGGTGAGCATGCGGTCAAAGAGCTCGGCGTGAAAAAGGTGTTGTACGCGGTTTTCAAAGATACGGATATTGCTTTGGGTGAGATAATTATAACTTGTGGGCGACTTTCCCCGGTGTGGATTGGGAAGGCGCAGGCAAAGATTTCCGGCCTCTCGTGCCGGCGCGTTACAGGGGCGTTTGCCGAGCAATTCGTGCAGGCTGTTGCTGAGGTAACTACGGGGTGGCAGGTGGATGACGCCTTTGTCGGTGACGCTGGCGAAGTGTCCGTACAGGTATTCCGCCAGAAAGGGTTTGAGTTGAAATCGGATGGTGTAGTACATACGTGTGTGATGTTAAGTTTTATGTATATGATCGTTTTTCTGTCGATACGTGTGCTTTGCCCGGCTCCGGGGAGGGCGTTGCTCGACTCCGGGGAGGAATGTCCTCGACTCCGGGGAGGAATGTCCTCGGCTCCGGGGAGGAGGGTGCCCGGCTCCGGGGAGGAAACGCTATTCAGGTGAGGGCCTTCTGAGGGCTTGTAGGGCATCTTTGTCTCCTTCTTGGGCACGCCGCTGCACTTCGAGATAGTCTTCATAAGTGATGCCTTTTGTTGGGTTATTTCTTAGACTTGTCCGCGTTTCGTTCCTTTTGCTGCGTTCTATCTCCTGGTTTCGCTGGTCTGTGTACTGACGAAGCCCGGACATGATTTTCATAGGGTCGATGGCGCCGTAAAATTGTCCGTATTGTCCGATCTTGAAACGGGCTATGTAGAGGCAGATGTCTCCGGCGGTGAGCATGGGGTAGGCGGCGAGGATGAGTTGGGCAGTTTCGTGCAGCTGTCCGGTGGTGAGTTTGGTGCGTACTTCAGTGAAGTCGTTGAGGCTTCCGAGTTGTATTTTTAACCACTCCAGCGGAGCTGTACGTGTGTATAGCTGTGTCAGTAATGCCAGTGTAGGGTTGGCAGGGCGTGCGGCAAGGTCGGCGGGGGTAAGTCCTCCGGATAACAGCCGGGTTTGCAGATCGGGGTTGTAGTCGGCAAAGAACTGCTCAGGTTTCGGGTACTTCAGGTAGAATGCCTGTAGCTTTGAGTTGCTCGATTCGTTGGTGGGCATTGTAACTGACGGTAGTGCCGAGTGCAGTAATTGCATTAAGCCTTCGCTGTCGGCTTTCTTCGCGGTTTGTTGCAGTAGAGGTTTCATGGCTTTGGGGGTATTGGTTTGATTTTTCCAGTTGTTGGCGGAGCCAGTTGGCAAAGTGCTGGCGGAAGTCGCAGACGGACTTGTCGTTGTTGCCTTCGTTTTGGAGCTTGCGGCAGAATTTTTCCAGCCATTCATGCAATCTATCCGGGGTCAGGTGGTGATTCATGCAGAGGAGCTCCGTCCACGACTGATTACTGACGGACTGTTTATAAGCCAGAGCGAGCGGTTGGGGAATGTTTTCGTTTACTGTTCTTGTTCCGGTTGCCTGTTCCTGTTCTTTTTGGGTTTCCTCTTCCTTTTCCGGTGTCGTGGAGGGGGAATGAGGGGGAGTGTGTGGGACAGGCTGTCCGGTGTCGGTTCTCATTTTCTGAATGTGGTTTAGTACTGTAACCGGCAGTGCAGCACGCACTTTGTCGGGCAGGTTGTCGAAATCTTTCAGTGCGGAGAGTTTCATGGAGGGGTTCATGGCATTTTGCGTAAGCCAGTGGGTGATGATGATGTGTTCATGGATCATGATGATGAGTTTTAGTTCTTCAAGTTTCTTGATACATCGGCGCACGATTTGGGCACTGGTGTTGCAATCGTAACCGATGCGGCGTACGGTGAGTCCGTAAATCCCTAACATGTTTGTAGCGGGATTGGTGAGTAGATAGATCCAGATGAGTTTTTCGGTGGCTGTGAGTGGTTCAAACCAGCTTTCACCCCAGATACGGGTAGAAATATAACGTCGGATTTCCATAGCTATTTCTTTTTTATGGGTTGATTGATTCTGGTCTGTTGGCAAATGAGTCGGTAGGCATCAATGACACGATGGGACTTGGGACCTCTTATACGTCCGCTTAAAGTGTTGTAAACAGTCTTTTCACTCACTCCGGCAGCTTTTGCCACTTGCTTCTTCCAGCCCCTCGTTGGGAGAAGGGGTAATTCCTGGCGCTTGATTTTTTCTTTCATAATATCATTGTTTTTGATTTTTTATTCTTATATTTGCCTACGACAATGAAATAGAATTCAGTAGAAATGTGTTTCATTTGCAAATAACGTCAATAATCTTGATAAAAACAAATAAAATGTCGAATAACTTGATATTCTTTTCGGAGAATCTCTCAACGTTTCGTAAGGAGAAGGGGTGGACGCAGTCAGAACTGGCTGAAAAGCTAGGAGTGAAAGCAAATACAATCTCCAATTACGAGAAGGGAATCTCAACACCCGATTATAAAATAATCGCTAAACTGCGTGAGTTATTTGAAATGCCCACGGATGTGCTCTTGTATAGTAATTTGTCGGAAGGTAAGGAGAAGTTTGGAGAATGGGTCTGTAGAGATAAGGATAATACTGGATGGCGTACTTTTAAGATTAGTTTGGGAGAAAAAAAGAAAGAATATGTAATCGTTGATGCGAACTCTGCTTTGGCGGTTGATGGTGTGACAAAGTTGCGGTATAAGAGGGCAGGTATTTATCAAAAGAGATTGGTTGGCAATGGGATTGCTAAGGCTATGGTTGTGAAAAATATGCCAAAAGTCGTTGGTGCCGATTTTGAAGGTGACGACACCGAACTTGCCAAGAAGAGTATTGCAAACCGGATAGGCATTAATCTGAAATCTGACAGAAAGGTAGCTTATTGTAAGTTTAATCGTTTTATAACGATGGGTGATGATTCGGTGGGTACTGTGTCCGAAAAGAAGGTAATACCAACCAATTTAACTCTTACCAGGCGCCTGTTGGCTCTTGTTGATAAAAAAGACAACACTATCTCTGAACTTAATCGCGAAATTGGTCGCTTGCAGTACGAAATAGAAGTACTAAAGAAAGAACTATCTTTATTGAGAGGATAAAGCAAAGTCTTGTTCGGTGGCAGATTAAAAAAGAACTGTAATCCTTTTGTCTTATCCTCGAAAAAGGCAATGTGACATCTCATTACATCGGAATAAGCAGAAACAAATTAACTTGTATGTGGTCTTTTTTACCAAATAAGCACCTTTTTCTACCAAATAAACACCAATTTAAGCAGACGCTAAAAAACGTTATCAATCCCTTTCTCTTTTCAGGTCTTATGTAGTACTTTTGCTGTAAGTATATAATACATGCAAAACAGAGCGATATACCTCTTTTTGAGGGCATATAGTTTCCCCGCTTATAGTTAAGGATTACCTCTTTGTCGGGAAATTCACGGAGGATAAAAACAGACAAAAGACCTATGAGGAAGATTCAGTTTTTGTTGGCAACATGGATGTTTGCTATTGTCACATGTGGCGCGATGCCTGCCTATGCACAAGCCCAGGCACAAACCCAGGTGCCCACCAAAGCACAAACCAAAGCAGCGGAGAAAGCCGGAAAAGCAAGAGCCAAGGCTTTAAAGAAAGAAGGATGGACGACGGACAGTGCAGAACCGCTGGAGATCATTATCATGCATCATCTGCTGAAAACTGATAATTATGGTGGCACAGGCGAAGAATATGTAGGAAACGCACAAACATCACATTGGGAGGGCGTATGGCACGTTCGGATGCACGTACCCAATATGCCGACATGAACAAAGCCATTGTAAAAGGACGCATCAACGACTCTTCAAAGTCCATCTCCGATGAACAGGCAGAAGCTTTTGTGGCCACCTATGAAACCATGGTGATGCAGGAGTTTGACGGTGATCTGCGTCAGTCATATACCATCTACCGGCCCATGAAAGACGGAAAGTATGAAGTACGTGTATACTTCTGGCTGGATGCGGACAGGGCTTCTCAGGCACGCATCAAAGCTTTGCAGTATGCGGCAGCCGAAGCCAAACTGTCACAGGAGATGGCGGACAGCATGTCAAAGTTTATCAAAGACGGATTCAAGAAAGAGACTCCTGCCAATTAACTCAAAGCCCCTATTCATGAAGTATCTTCTCTATGTATTGATCATTTGCTGGCTACCCGTAGCAGTGAAAGGGCAGAGTGTTTCCGAAAAGATGAAGCGCTATCAGGACGATTCGTCTTACAAGTGCGGCAAAGCCTGTGCTTCTTCTTACGAAGAGGCGGACCGCGCGGCACTCGAAAACCTCGTCAGCCAGATCTCCGTATCCGTCAGTGCCTCGTTCTCTGAGAGTGAATCACAGATTGACAGCGGAGACCAGACCGATTACCAACGCAACATTGACAGCCGGGTGCGTTCCTTCTCTTTTGGAACTTTACCCAACGTAGGGCAGATTATCGACGAAAGTAATCCCGATGAAGTCTGTGTGCTTCGTTATGTAAAGGTGTCCGAACTCGAAGGGATCTTCAAGGAACGCGAAAACAAGATACACGATTTCATCGCATCGGGCATGGAGGGAGAGAAGAGGTTACAGATTGATGTGGCCTTGCGTTATTATAACTGGGCACTGACCCTGCTCATAGCCCATCCTAAATCTGTATATCAAGAGATAGATGGGAAACGTACCAATCTGAAAGTGTGGCTGGATACTAAAATAAACAATATCTTCAATACGCTCAAAGTTGGGATAGGGGAGTGTACGGAAACCGATAATCCCATCGACCGTTACGACCTCTGCCTGCACTTCTCATACATGGATCAGGAAGTGTCCGATCTGGACTTCCACTACTTCAACGGCGAACGCTACGTAGGCCCGTGCAAAGTTCACAAAGGCATGGCGATACTCAACTTCGAACGTCTGCCCCAACGCGAACTGCGTTTGCGTTACGACTATAAGTTCGAGAACCAGGCAAAGAACTTCGATCCCGAACTGCGGGCAGTGCTGGAGACAGTCAATCCGCAGAACTTCCCTAATGCCTCCGTCAGCCTGCCGGTGAAAGACGATAAGAACAAGCCGGTTGTTTCGGCACAGGTCAGAATGTTGGAGGCCCGGGTGAATGCTGCCTCCAAAGCTGCTGTAGCTTCCATTGCCCCTCCCATCGTGGCGCCGGACGTGGTGCGCCTCAAACTGAAGCCATTGGCAAACAGTGCCGACTTTGCAGATATTATGAAACAAGTAGAAACGGCTGTAAGGAACGGAAACCTCGGCGAAGTACGGGCGCTTTTTACTCCCGAAGGCTATGAACTGTTTGACCAGATGTTGAGTATCGGAGGCGTATCCGTAGTAGGAGAGCCCGTATATACCTTTTATGATAGTGGCGGTCCTTATATAATAGGTAAGTCGCTGCCACTGAACTTCAAGTTCAAAGGGCGCGGCAACTCCTTTATGGAAGATGTCGCCTTCCGGTTCAACAAAGAACATAAGATTGCTTCTGTAGCCTTCACACTTACCAAACGCGCCGAAGACGACATCTTCAAAGCCGCCTCCAAATGGGGCGAAGCCTCCCGGTATGCCATTATGAGCTTTATGGAAGATTATCAGACGGCTTATGCCCTGAAGCGGATTGATTATATAAAAAGCATCTTCTCGGACGATGCCATTATCATCACCGGTGTGGTATGCCAGGCGGTAGGTAAGGGATTCTTTCAGGAAGGCACCGATCCACTGCCGGGCGGTAAAGCTCCCACTGTGCGCTACAACCGCTATACCAAAGGAGAATATATTGACAAACTGCAACGTAGTTTTGCCAGTAAAGATTTTATCCATCTCGTGTTTGAAGACAATGCCATCAAGAAGATAAATACCAATGGAGTGATTGACGGAGAGTCTTATGGCATTCAGATAAAACAGAGCTATTTCTCGGACAACTATGCCGATACGGGTTATCTGATGCTAATGCTCGACATGCGGGGAGAATACCCCATGATACGTGTCCGTGCCTGGATTCCGGAGAAAAGTGATGATGCATCGCTCGATAAATTTCTCAACCGCTTCCGGTTGGGAGGAAACTGATGATAAACCGCCGAACCGTTGATAGAAGGATGATAAAAATAAAACGATTGTCGCAGCTTTTGATTGTGTTTTGCATGGCTACTGCCGCCTGTGCCCAGGATTCACTCGATGAATTCCGGAAGCAGGCCCAAGGCGAATATCAGGGATTTGCCCGGGAGGCCCGGGAAGAATATGCAAACTTCCGTGACCGGGCAAATGCCGAATACGGGAAATTCATGCAGGAACCCTGGCAAGCGGCGGAAGTTCTGCCTCCCGATCCGGTTCCGGTGAGGCCGGAACCGCCAAAGCCTCAGGTGAAGAAACCCGAAGCCGGTACTATTCCGCCTCAGCAATTGCCTTATGCGGAGGTAGTGCCATTACCCGCTTCGCGTCCTGCTCCTGAACCGGTAGAGCCCATTCCCCTGCCCGAAAAGTTAACGGGAGAACTGTTTTCATTTGCTTTCTATCATACACCCTGCAAAGTACACCTGTCTGCCGGGCAAAAGTATACGTTGTTGTCAACGGACGAGAAAGCGGTAGCCAATGCCTGGAAACGCTTGTCGGCAAGCGATTATAATGTGCTTGTAAATGACTGTCTCGAGCTTCGGCAACAACTCGCTTTGTGTGATTGGGCATACGTGAAACTGTTACAGCAATTGACGGAGAGCTATTTTGGTTCGGCAAAATCCAATGAAGCAGTTGTCATGCAGATGTTCATTCTTACGCAATCGGGATATAAAGTGCGCATAGCACGTTCTATGGATAAGAAGTTAGTATTGCTGTTGCCTTCCGAATCTGATATTTACCGGTATGGTTTCCTGCGTATGGGAGGAGTGAAGTATTACCTTATTGACTCGTCTGTGAAAGAAGATGTCTTTGTCTTCGATCATGCTTTTCCAAAAGAGCAACTGTTCTCTGTTGCCATCAATGAGAAACCCCGGTTGGCAGTTCACCTTACCGGACAGCGTATGCTGACTTCCGAGGCCTATCCGATGATAAAGGTAGATGTACGAACCAATAAAAACCTGATAGACTTCTATAACACCTACCCGCTCAATAGCAACTGGGATACGTATGCGCGGGCCTCATTGAGCGAAGAGGTGAAAAAGGATCTGTATCCGGCCTTGAAGAAAGAGTTTTCAGGAAGATCAGAGTCTGAAATAGCGAACCGGATCCTGAATCTGGTACAAACAGCTTTTAAATACGCAACGGACGAAGAACAGTTTGGATATGAACGCCCTCTTTTTGGAGATGAAACGATCTTTTATCCATCCAGTGACTGTGAGGACAGAGCCATCCTCTTTTCAATTTTAGTGCGTGAATTGATGGGACTTGATGTCGTTCTGCTGCATTATCCGGGGCATTTGGCTACAGCTGTTCGGTTCAATTCGGATGTGAAAGGAGACTATCTGACGGTTGACGGAACCAAATATGTGGTGTGTGATCCGACGTATATCAATGCACGCGTAGGAGAGGCCATGCCACAATTCAAAGAAGAGAAATGTACCGTAGTAAGAATATAAACAAACATAGAAGAATATGAAGAAGTTAATAATGGGGTTGTTGCTGATGATTGCAGCAGTGAGTGCATCTGCACAGTTGAAGTATGTGCCCGGTTCTTTCCGTTGCTTGAGCTTTCAGGCAAAAAACGGGGATATGGGCAAAGGAGATGTAACCTATGAGTATCTCAAGGCCCAATGGCCGATGGACGATAACGGCTCTCCGGCTGCCTTGCTCATTGTGAAGTTCCGCAATATGCTCCCTGAAGAGAGCCGGAAATTTGTTACCTACTTCAGTGCGGGATGTAATAAAGCTGCGGAGGAATTTCCTGCGGCAGACAAACATCCCGAAGCCTATTGGTTATACGTCACAGCCGGTGATCTGATTGAAATCACTTTCAACAATCCCGGGCATGGTGCCTGCAAAGTAGGACCTTTCAAATTGGAAGAGAAGAAGATATACGAGATTGTGTTAGAGAATGAAAAGATGCAGGACATCTCGTTCAATAGTATACCCGGAGGGGCTACGGTGATGCTCGATGGCGAATATGTGGGAGTAACCCCCTGCGAAAAGAAACAAGCGACTTATGGAAAACACACAGTGACGTTAACGCTGGATGGGTTGACAAAAGAAGAGGAGATCAATGTTTCCGACGAACGTGCTTATTTTGATTACGATATGCGTAAAACACACTCTATGAGCCTAAGCAGTGAATTGGAAGGAACTTTGCTGGAAGTAGATGGCAAGCCTTATGGAAGATTACCGCGTGCCAGTGTCATTCTTTCCTACGGACCGCATACACTGGTAGCTGTACAAGGAAATATCCGGGATACGTTGCAACTGAATGTTAACGAGCATAGCCGCATGTCTCACAATTTCTCCATGAAAGAGAAGAAAGCTGTAGCTATCTTTGCCAAATATGGTGGAGAAAATGTAGAAGCAGACATCGACATCAATAACGAACGGCTGGATAACTGCAAAACCCCTTATACGGTGAATCTTCCTTATGGAATGCACGATATTAGTGTGTCTTATATGGGGCGGTCTAATAGTAAGAGGTTTAAAGTAGGAGATAGGACATCTTCTATCTGCTCTATTGAATTGCCTGGTGGAGTGACAAAAGTAAAGAACAGTGAAGGGATAAATACAATGGATAGTTCTTTGGGGCAAAAGCACTATTGGAATAATGTAGATAGAAAGTGGGTTATAGGAATATCGGCAGCGGCCGTATATAAGAATTTAGTCGATTTTAGTACAATAGGGTGCCAGGTTGGTATACGGGCACGAACGAACTTTGGTAAATCAAAATTAGGACTATATACTGGTGCCTTTTATGAATACTCTACAGGAGTTAATCTTATGTCGGGTGAAGCAGACCAACATGCCTTTTATGTTCCTGCTCATTTGAACTGGCGCGCCAGTAAAATCTTTAACCTTTCGGTAGGAATAGGGCTTAATTATGATGAAATGAGTTTCACAAGTGGTTACTCTGGTGGCTCCACAGGGAACCTTGATTACTATTGCGGTCAATTATCTTTGCTTGGAGAGGTCGGTTGCAATGTGCAGCTGAAAAAGTTCCTACTTGAATTCCAATGCTCTTATGGAGGAAATGTTGTAGTAATCGAAGGTGACGGAGGCAGCCTGTTAAAACTCTCCTTAGGACTATCTTATGCATTCTAAATCGCGAATTGTTGCAACTTTGCACCTATGTTATTTGTTATTACTGTGAATTGGTTCGCCATAGAGGAAGTAGAGAGCACAGAACTTTAATTGTTTTTAAATCAATCAGATAATAACTCTGTGCCCTTTGCGCCCTCTGTGGTGAACCGATTCACAGTATTATCAACTAAGTCCTAACATTCGCTTTCCACTGATAGTCGTTATTGTCGTTTAGCATAACTTCCGGTGTGGAAAGCACAAATAGAAACAAGTATGAAAACCATTTCTTCCCTCATCGTAGCTCTTGTGCTTTCAATCGCTGCCGCTGCGCAGAGTAAATCTTTCTATGACTTCACCGTAACCACTATTGATGGTAAACCCTACAATCTCTCTCAACTGAAAGGGAAAAAAGTTCTTGTCGTAAATGTTGCTTCTAAGTGTGGACTCACCCCGCAATATGCAGAGCTACAAGAGTTATACGATCAGTATAAAGACGATGGCTTTGTTATCATCGGCTTTCCTGCCAATAACTTTATGGGGCAGGAACCGGGAACTAATGAAGAGATTGCTACCTTCTGTACGCTGAACTATGATGTCACCTTTCCGATGATGGAGAAGATCTCAGTGAAAGGTAAAAACATAGCCCCCCTCTATCAATGGTTGACAGAAAAGAAACTGAACGGAGTGCAAGATGCCCCCGTGCAATGGAATTTTCAGAAGTTTATGATTGATGAGAACGGAAATTGGGTAGGAATGGTGCCTCCTAAAAAAAGTCCGTTCTCAGAAACTATCGTTCAGTGGATAGAAAAGAAATAACGATCATAACTTGTCGAAAGAGACGCGCTTGAATTCTCCTTCAAAGTTAGGAGTAAATATCCCTTTTCCTATATGTTCTTTTATCTCTTCTAAGGTCCAGAAGCGTCCGCCATCCAGCTCATCGCTGGGGTGGATGTCTCCGTCATATACCGTTTTGTACACAAAAACCAGTTCGCGTTCGCGGGAGGATTCAAAAACATAACTGGTCAGGTGTTCCGGTCTAAAATCTGTAATACCTAACTCTTCCCGAACCTCGCGTTTCAGCGCCATGTCTACGCTTTCGCCCAAATCTACATGCCCACCTACGGCCGTATCCCACTTGCCCGGTTGGATATCCTTCCATTCGGGGCGTTTCTGTAAGTACAAATCTCCTTTACTGCTGAATACATGCAGATGTACTACCGGATGAAGCAGTTTACTTCCACTGTGGCACTCGCCGCGGGTAGCGGCTCCGGTGATATTTCCTTCCTCGTCAACGATGGGAAACATCTCCTGATTATTATCGCTTTGCATGATTAAATGAATTAACTTTTTCAGGGTATCAGTAACGATGAATCTCCGTAACTAAGGAAACGGAAGTCATGATCTAAGGCATAGTCATAAATCGTCCGCCAGTTTCCTTTTACAAAAGCCGAAACCAACAACAACAGTGTGCTTTGTGGTTGGTGGAAGTTGGTGATCATTGCTTTTACTATCTTATAGCTATATCCGGGTGCAATAATGATTTGAGTACTGGTGTGCAGAGCTTCCATACCGTTGCGATCTAAATATCCTAAAATCTTTTGCAGGGCAACTGTTGACGGAATTTCGTCGTACTTTTCATAAGGTTGCCACTGACGTACGTGCAGTTCTTCTTCCGTAGCTCGTGGGTTGGCAGCCAATGTCACTCCGATGTGGTATAGGCTCTCTAAAGTTCGCACAGAAGTGGTTCCTACAGCGATGGCACAACCGTTATGATCGATAAGCTTTTTGATGGTTGAGCGTGACACGGATATGTATTCCGTATGCATCTCGTGCCCCTCGATTTTTTCACTTTTCACCGGCTTGAAAGTCCCGGCACCCACATGCAACGTCAGTTCTTCAAGGTCTATACCCTTTTCGCTAAGGGCATCCAGTACCCGTGGTGTGAAGTGGAGCCCGGCTGTTGGGGCAGCCACAGAACCTTTAATCTTTGAATATACCGTTTGGTAGGTTTCTTTATCACTCTCCTGTGTCTCTCTGTTCAGATACGGAGGGATCGGTAATTCTCCGAATACCTCTAAGATATCAGCAAAAGTAACTTCCGGATTGTCCCATGAGAAGTCTATCCAATGGCTTGTACCATGACATTCGCCACGTGTAGCGGTAAGCGTAAGTGTATGTCCCTTTACAGTCATTTCCCGACGTAATACACCCTCTTTCCATTTCTTCAGATTGCCAATCATGCAAAGCCATGCGGCATGCCGGGTCTGCTGGAAGTTTAATGCGTAGTCATTCGGCTGGATCGGTTCAAGGCAGAATACCTCTATCAGCGCTCCTGTTTCTTTACGAAAATGCAGGCGAGCCTGAATGACTTTTGTATTATTAAATACCATCAGACTACCTTCTGTCAGATATTCAGGGAGGGATGTAAAGACATCTTCTGTGACCTCGCCATGGCGGTAGACAAGTAGTTTGGAATGATCGCGCACCGGGAGCGGGAATTTGGCAATACGTTCATCCGGCAAAGGATAGTTGTATTCGCTAATACGGATATGTTTTGGGTTTTCTTTCATCTTTTCTTTCATTGCGACCGCAAAAGTAACTATATTTGCCCTAATTTGTAGATTGTAAATGGTAAATTGTAAATGTAAAGATGAAAATAGGTGATAAAGTACGTTTCCTCAGCGAAGTAGGCGGAGGAATTGTGAAAGGTTTCCAGGGAAAAGACATCGTTTTGGTAGAAGATGCGGATGGGTTTGATATCCCGATGCCGATGCGTGAATGTGTGGTGATTGATACGGACGATTATAATATGAAAAGGAAAGCGGCTCCTGCTCCCTTAAAAGCCGAGGGACCTGCTAAGCCGATGAAGCCGGAGATGCCCGCGGTGCAACGTCAACCCGAAACCCGTGGTGGCGATATGCTTAATGTGATGCTGGCTTTTGTGCCTGAAGATGTGAAAGCTATCAGCAGTACTTCCTTTGAGGCTTATTTGGTGAATGATAGCAACTACTATCTCTATTATATGTATCTCAGTGCCGAAGGTAAAGCGTGGAAGGCCCGTTCTCATGGCTTGATAGAACCGAATATGAAGTTTCTGCTGGAAGAGTTTACAAAAGAGACGCTCAATGAAATGGAACATGTAGCGGTGCAGTTTTTTGCTTTCAAGGATGGTAAACCTTTCTCTGTGAAACCCGTCATCAGTGTAGAGTTGCGCATTGATACGGTGAAGTTTTATAAGTTGCATACATTTAGTGAGTCGGACTTCTTTGAACAGCCTGCATTGATTTATGAGATCGTAACAAATGATGTTCCCGCTAAAAAGGTCTATATTTCGGCAGAAGATATTCAGAATGCTTTGCTGCAGAAAAAAGAGGTGGAGAAACCCAAATCACAACCGATAGTGAAACGTGGCAGCTCGAATGGTATCATAGAAATAGACCTCCATATAAATGAATTGCTGGACGATGCACATGGCATGAGTAACAGTGAAATATTGAATTACCAGCTGGATAAATTCCGTGAGGTAATGGAGAAGTATAAGAGTAAACGCGAACAGAAAATCGTTTTCATTCACGGTAAGGGTGATGGTGTACTCCGGAAAGCTTTGCTGGACGAATTGAAACGTAAATACAATACCTGTCGTTATCAGGATGCCTCTTTCCAGGAATATGGCTTCGGGGCAACATTGGTAACTATCCGATAGTTTTTATGTAATTTGATGGACAGTGCCGGTTAGTAACGTTGCCGGCAGTTATAAAAAAGAGTGTCAACAGATAAAACCGTTGACACTCTTTTCACATTTATGTATTGATCATTTTACTTGTTCAGCTCGATGCCTTTATTCTTCAAGGTGATGTTCAGTAATGCTGCATATTTGCTATACTGTTCATTTGTGAGCGTTCTTTTCATCAATTTCAAGTTTCCGTAAATTGCATTGTGCAATTTTGCTTCCTTATTCTTTTTGGCTGAGGCGGCCCGGCCCATTTGTTCTGTGAAATATTCACAGATATTGGAGACTTCTTCGCTCTGCATTGAATTCAGATTCAAATATTGACTTAACTTATTTACATTGATGTTACCTTCCCATTTTGCAGTAGTAGGTTGGTTTCCTGCTGCAAAAGTAGTCGCAGCCAGGCAGAATGCTGCCACTAATGTTAATCCTAATCTTTTCATAATACCTACTTTTTAATTGTTATACCTAAAAACTAATCCTAATAACTAAATCTAATACCTATTGAAAACCGACTTAAGCGCTTAGTCTTTCTTTTTACCTATGCAAATATAAGAATATGTTTTAGAACATAAAAGCGATTAGGGGACAAAGTGCACTACATAACGTCATTTCTTGATGTAGATCAAGAATATGCTAATAAAAAGAGTGGGATATAGGTGATTTTGTAATCTAATTGTAATATGTTTGCCTACACGGTACAGAATAATGTTACGAGGAAGGGCACGCTGAAGTCTACTATAAAACCATGAAATATGGAAACGATCACAAATTCTTTTCCGCAACAGCGGGTTATGATCGGGAGGGTAGTATCCATTGTTGTGGCACCACCTACGGAGATGGGGGCGAGGCGTCCAAAGTATCTGACTAATAATGGGGCACAAAGCAGAGCGATAATTTCGCGTATGATGTTTGATAAGAGTGCGATAGTACCTAACTCCGGGCCTTTGTACTCGGTGATAAAGATGCTGGAAAGCGAATAATAACCAAATCCTGCGCCTACTGCCATACAATCGGCCGGTGAGCGATGGTTCAGGAACAGGCTGACTACAGCACAACCAGCTAATGTTCCTAATATGGTCATGATGGGAAGAAATACTAGTCGTGGGTTGAGCGAACGGAAGCTTTTCAGTGTATTAGGATCATTGCCAATGCTGACGCCTACACAAAACATGAGTACGCACAAGGCGTAATAACTTAGTTTGCTATGTATGAAATCAGATGGAATCAGGTGGTATAAGCCACAAAGGGTGCCCACAACGAAGAATGAGACAATGATGAGGCTACCTTTCATTGTTTTATCTCCTTTCTATACCTTATATATATAAAGTACCACAATGCCCATGCTGCCAATACACTTCCTGAAACGGCACCCAGTGTGATAATGATGGCTTCCAGCCCGATGGTATGCAATCCTTTGATGATGGTTTCATTTCCTCCTACATCAATGCCCAGTAGAAAAAGCAGTAACCATATCAATAATGTGATAACTTTATGAATCCATGAAAGCTTTTTACTGCGTAGCAGATAGCCGGTGAGCATCCCGGTGAGCATTATTCCTATGATAGTGAACATATCTTTTACATTATTAGGCTGCAAAGATACTATTTTCTCAGGATGCAGCCAGTATTAGGTTTAATTCCTGACAGATATTTTCTACTATTTCTTTGGTTGCTATTGAAAGACATTCGGTCATGGTACGCAGACAAATTTCGTTGGCCTGAACGGAATTTTCGTATCCACGGTCGGGGGCTTGTTGCCGGTGATGGACGGTATAGGTTTTGTCCAGCAGGCAATCGTCTCCTTTTGATAAATATACGGCAATGGATAAGTCGGTATTGGCATCATTGGCACGGTGATTGGGGAAAGTGATGTATTCGCCGCCGAACCACAGGTAACTGCTTTCTTTCAGTTTCACTCCGGAGTAGGTTTCGTTATGAAGTATTTTCACTTTCAGGCTTAATGCAGAGTCGGGTAGGGAAGTTGGAATACTGTCTCCTAATAGTTCTCTGGGCATTCGGCGTGCATTTTTCCTGACGGGGCGCACAGGAGAAGGTTTTAGAATGAAATCGGGAGTATTACATTCGGTCAGCAAAGCTTCGGTGAGAAATTCACGATAAGTTTGTGTCAGCGAGCCTTCACCTAACCGGACGTTGAAGCGATTGGTCTCATAGATATAGAGGAGTAGGGGAATTGCAAATCCACCTCTCTTTTTCACTGTGGTATAGTAGTCCAGATTGGAGTAGTCAATAAAATCCAGATATACGGTGCGTTTGGCTTCTCCCTGATAAGCGGGGGAGGTGAGTTCGTAAAACAGATCGGACTTCATTGGGTTTATCTCCTTCTGCATGCTCCGGCTACTACGGCAGGAACAGAGGAGAAGGCTGGCCAGGAGAAATAGGTAGATGGTCTTCATGGTTTTTTAATAGGGATTATATGGGTCATATTTCTCGTCGGATATATTGATTTTTACACTTGTTTCTGTACTGATACTTACAATGCCAAGTCCTCCATGAACATTGCTGGCAAAAGTGACAGGTTCCATGGTTACGTCATCTGCAAAGTCCGATTCGCTAAGATTCAGTGCTTTTAAATACTGGAAATCCGTTTCACTGATACTAAGTATCCGGACGTAAGTATCCAGTGTTCTCCGCGTGACATCGTGGGATTCAAAGAGATAGGGCCAACTATCTGAACCGGATGAATACACCGTCATTGTGTACGATTGTCCGGAGAAGCGGCTGTCATCGAATACTCCATATATGTTCTGGGCTTGTTCAAACATACCGTTTTCGTCATCCTCAGAAGTGGTGGGATGTCCGTCTGTCAAGACTACATCTTCACGAGGGAGCATTCGGAAATTTTGTTGTGTAAGTACTGTATCTTTTAGTGCCAGACTGCCACTTATTGTACCCCGTCTGTACATGGTTGCATACAGTGTGTAGCGACGTTCCAGAACGAGACGATAGTAGTTCTTTTCGTCTGGACGGTCTGAGAAGGTGATGCGGTAGCGAAGCAACCGGTTGTAATAGTTGCCATATTCGCGGACAAGAGCAGTAGCGGTATCTACTTTTTCTATGGGCATTGGTGGTTGTGGCACTACTACTTCTGCCCAGGCATGAAATTCTCCGTTTCCGGTGCGGGCATCAATACGTACTTTGTCTCCCGGGTGAAATTTAGTGGTGATGAGGAAACGTTTCTGTAAGGATACAAAATCTCCGGTGGGGATAGGTATTGCTTTGGGTGTTTCCACCAATACATCGTTTACCCGCACTTCTACACTGGCATTAGTGACATCACTTATAACGTATTGCCCTGTTTTATTCAGGTAGAGTATGTTGTTTGTGCTGTCGGCATTGATCAATGCGTTCATGATCAGTTTGGGCGGACGGGCGGCTTTATTGAAGTCTATTTCGTTTTCGCAACTGCAGATGAATGTCATTAGCATAAGGAGTGGAAGTATGTATCTTGTTGTCATAATGCTCAAAATTTATAGGTGTAAGTTACTGAAGGAACACAGGGTAATAACGTTAATTTGGTGATCTTTCGTTTGGCTGGTATGTATTGAAGATATACCTTCCCATCTTCCTGGTTTTTGATATAAGAGGCATATCCTCCGGAGTTGTTACTGTATATTATTGTTGGATTCATGGCATTGTAAGCATTGTAAAGGCTTATATTCCAGGTGCGTACTCCATGTTTGGTCTTTTTGTTGAAGTTTACTCCTATGTTCAACCGGTGGCTGGCAGGCAATCTGTAGTTATTGCGTTTCTCTATGTAATCTTTTTGCTGTATGGCATCCTCTCCCGGGCGGATGATGGCGGTAACTTCTTCGGCAATTGTAGCTGTGCCGCCTGTGGAGAATATCCATGAAGCGCCTATATCAATTCGGTTGCTGAACTTATGATTTACCACCAGGCTCAGGTTGTGGCGGCGGTCGTATTTATAGGGAAACCGTTCTCCGTTGTTGATACCTCCTACGGCAAACTTCCGGTCACTTTTGGCCAGTGTGTAGGCTATCCAACCGGTTGTTTTTCCGGTAGTTTTCTGTGCCATGAACTCTATTCCCATGGAACGTCCTTTGCCCATCTCTACTTTGTTTTCCCATCCGGAAGAAGAGCCAAGGAAACTGACTCCTTCTTTGTATTCCAGTACGTTACGCATCTGTTTATAATATCCTTCTACAGAAAATTCCCAGCCTGGAAGTCCCGTGTAGTAACTTCCCAATGAATATTGGTGGGCTTGCATCGGTTTTATTTTGCTGGTTACAGGCACCCAAAGATCTGTGGGCATAGAGATGGGAGTGGAGGAGAGCAGATGTATGTATTGGCTCATTTTAGTATAAGAAGCTTTTAGGGCGGTATGCCTGGTCAACTGATACCGGGCTGAAACGCGTGGCTGAGCCGAGAAATAGTTTCTCTTCTGTACCCGGAACATCGATAAGTGCAGCCCTACATTCATACGTAGCCGTGAACCTATGTCGAAATTATCTTCTATATAAGCGGATACTTCGTGTGCCTGGATTGTACTGTTGGAGATACTGTTGTAGAGGGTATCCTGTTTGGTTATTCCATCTTCCTTTTCCTGTATTTTGGAGGTAGCTACTTCCGGGCGGAAATCGTGATGGAGATATCCGGCACCGAATTTGATATGATGGGCGGGCGTGGGGTTATAATCGAAATCTATCAGATAGCTCCAGTCGCAGATGCCCGAGTGGTAGTTGGAATGATAATTACTCTCACTTATGCTTTCAAGGAGACTTGTTTTTGTGTATACCGTAGAGTTGGCGTCCATCCGGTATTTGTTGTAAGCCACGGTGGTGTTACTGAACAGCTTCTGGTTGAATATATAGTTCCAACGGGCCGTAGCGATGGTGTTTCCCCAGTTGAGTGACATCTTGTCTTTGTACATGGATGAAGAAGAATCCGTGGTTTTGAAATAATAGCTGTCTTTCCCGTTGTAGAAGTTCAGAAACAGGCGGCTTCGGTCTGAGAATTTGTGGTTGATTTTAGCATTTATATCGTAGAAGTAGTAGCTTATTTTATCATCTTTCGGCATGAAAGGTTTCGCTATCAGATCTATATAAGAACGGCGTGCCGAAATATTAAAGGATGTTTTGTCACGGATGATTGGCCCTTCCAGTTGGATTTTACTGGAAAGAAGCCCTATACTGAGCGTACCGTGATATTTCTTCATATCTCCGTCATTGCTACGTACATCTACCACTGACGAAAGCCGCCCACCGAAGCGGGCGGGAAAGGAACTCTTGAAAAGTGTTACTTTTTTCACCGCTTCCGGCGTAAAAACAGAGAAGAAACCGAACAGGTGGTCTACATTGTATACCGGTACACCGTCCAGCAGGATAAGGTTCTGGTCCGGGCCGCCGCCACGTACATACAGTCCGGCGGATCCTTCTACACCAGCCTGTACGCCAGGCATCAGTTGAATGGTTTTCATCACATCGGCTTCTCCCAGAATGCTGGGCGTATTCTTGATTTGTGCGATAGGTATTTCCTGGGCTCCCATTTGCGTGGCGGTTATGCCTGCTTCTGCTTTGTCGGATATGATGACCACCTCTTCCAGCTGGTTGTTGTCTTGCATGAGAACGTTGATCAGAGTGTCTTTGCTCAATTCCAGTTTGTACTGCCGGGTGGTGTATCCTAAATACGAAAAACTTAGTTCTGTCTCTCCTGCGGGTAAAGTGATGCTATAAAAACCGTAAGGATTGGTAGTAGTGCCTTGCTGTTGACGACTCTCAAGGATGTTAGCGCCAATCAACGTCTCGGAGGACGTTCCGTCTGTCACATATCCGCTGATAGTGAACTTGCGGCTTACAGGTTTTTGTTTTTTCTTTTGCAAAAGGATGTGCCGTCCGGTTATCTGGTATTTTACGGGTTCATTGGCAAAGGCCAGATCAAGTATCTCCGGTATTGTTTTTTGTTTGACATCGAGTGTGAGGCGGTGGTTAATCTTCACCTCTTCTCCATAAATGAAAGAGAAACCGGTGGAGTTTTCTATTCGTTTGACGAACTCTTCCAGTGTGGCATTGCGAATGCTGAACGAAAGTTTTGTTTCAGCTTTCTGTGCCTGTGTCTGTAATGCGAAAAGAAGTACTCCGCCTATCAGAATCAGGCTTCTTATAAGAGATGTATGTATATGTTTCATGATTGATCAGTTTTGAATGTATTTCACCACAGGAGTAACACAGAGTTCCACCGAGTTTAAATCTTTGATGAAACGCGGATGATCGCAGATAAACGCAGATTAAAAGGCTGTGGATCTTTATTATCTATTTGTTTCCCTTTGCGAAAATCTGCGTTCATCTGCGTTTTAATAAATCATCGCTTGTCGTACCTCCCCGTGTGGGAAACACTCCAACTATTTTGCATTGATAATTATTCCTTTTTCGTTTCGTTTGTACTCAAAGTCTCTTCCTTGTTGCAGCAGATGCAGGATTTCTTCGAGGCTTTCTCCGTTGCTAAATCGTGCTGTAAGGTGGTAGTTGTACAATGCTTCATCTTCAATTTTTATTTCTACTCCGAATGAATTACTGAGTTCCCGTACTATTTCCTGTAAAGGCAGATGGTTGAAAATGAATGATCCGCTTCGCCAGGCTATTTCTTCGGCAGCATTTTGGGGCGTTTCAAGGGTCAGGCTTCCGTTCTCCTTATTATATATGGCACTTTCGTTAGGGCGTAATATAATACGTTCGGGGTTGTTGGCAATGGTTACAGCTACAGAACCTTCAAATAGGGTTGTTTTTACTTCCGGATCATTGGGGTAGGATTCTATATTGAAGTGAGTGCCCAACACCTGCACTCTGACGGCTTCGGCCTGTACGATGAACGGATGTTCCGCGTTCTTACTTACCTCAAAATAGCCTTCGCCATTCAGTGTTACCTCGCGTCGTTTTCCACGAAAACGTTCCGGATAGGTCAGTGAAGAGAAATGGTTGAGCGTCACCTTCGTTCCGTCCGGGAGCTGTATGCTTCTACATTCGGCAAGAGTGGAGACGGTTTGCATGTCCACCGGACCCATATAGTCATATGCCAGCCAACTCATCACACAAAGTAAGATAACTGCTGCCGCTACTGAGAATATTCGTATGCTTCTCGTCCTGAAGGTACGTTTATTAAGGGCAGGCAGCTGTCTTTCTAACAATTTGTAACTCTCTTCTGCCGAAAACCGTCCTCTTGGAGAGCGGGTAGAGGCTATGAGCTTTTCGAGTATTTTCTCTGCTTCTGTTTCTGTATATTTCATTCTGTTTTTGAATAATATGCCAATGCCTAAACATCGCTTGGCGTACCTCCCCGTGCGGGAAGCACCTTTATTTGGGCATCAGCTCAATAGCCAGTTTGGATGTTTGTCCACCTTCCCACAGCGGTGTACAACTTATCTGGATAACTTGCCCTCTGATAGCCTTCTTCGGAGAGAGTACGATGGTTGTCTTTGCTTCTTTCTTTCCGGCTTTTATAGTCAGCCGGTCGTTGGTCAGCTTATAAATCGTACCTATCCCTGGTATGTTGGACTGGTGAATGTTTAGTTTAACTTCTCTGTCTTCTTTCTTTTTATCAACGGCAATTACTTTTACTTCCAGCGTTTCTTCCTGATTGGCCGGGTTGTAATAGTAGGTTTGTGTTGAGCGCTCAAACCCTACATAGTCTGTAGGATAGTCTTTTTTCTTGTTGTCGCATGCCAGCAACAAGAGGCTTGCCAACAGTATCATGGCTGCCTGAGAATAGAATCTTTTCATACGTCAGTCTATTTTTGATTAAAAACATGATTCACTCATAAAGACAGGCGTCTTTGACGGATTCCCTATGCTGTTCTGGTGAATAAATGTTAATCTATCTCGGCACGTATGATCATCTCTTTCAGGCGTCCGGTTGCTTTCTGTAGCTGGGCGTCTACAGTTTTGGTGCTGATGCCCAATTCTTCTGCCACCTGAGCATAACTTTGTTTCTCTTCACGTATGCGTATAAACACTTCCCGGCAGCGTTGAGGCAGGCGGTCCAGTGCTTTCACATAACGGGCAAAAAGCTCTTCGCCGATCATTTCTTCTTCAGGCGAACGGGAAACACCTTCCGTTTCGTCGGGTAGTTCATTGCTTGTGAGAGTATCCCGTCTCATCTCCTTTTCCAGGTAATTGAGGGATGCATTTTTGACAAGGATAAAGCAATAGTCTTCAATGTTTCTCACTTCGGGGAGTGTGTTGCGTTGCTCCCAAAGTTTTAGAAACACATCGAGCACAATCTCCTGTGCCCACTCTTCCCGCTTCACGTAATAATAGGCAATGCGGAACAGGCGGTCGTACGTCAGGTCATAAAAACGGCGGAAGGCGGTTTGAGAACTCCGTTCCTTCATCTGCCGTAGTAGTTTTCGTACTTCTGATTCGGTCATGGTGAGAGTCTTTGTGTTATTCTTCTACTTTAAGTAAGTCGCTCATGATACTGTCGGATATAAATATCCCTTTGCGGGTGAGGCGTAGATTGCCTTCCCTTTCTTCCAGCATGCCGTTTTTAATAGAAGGGGCGGCCATGCTGAGGCAATATTGCCACAGTTCTGTACCGAACTCTTCTTTTAACTTTGTCAGTGAAAGCCCCTGGCTGGTACGTATAGAAGTGATGATACATTCATTGTATCGTGTGGTAGTATCCAGAATCTCTGTTTCGTAAGCCCGTTCTCCGCTTTCAATTCCCTGGAGATATTTATTGAGAGAAGCTATGTTCCATTCTCGTTCACGACGATTGAATGAGTGTGCCGATGGGCCGCAACCTAAATACGGAATTCCCTGCCAATATGAGGTGTTGTGCCGTGAAGGGTATCCCGGACGGCAGAAGTTGGATATCTCATAATGCTCATACCCGGCTGTCGTGAGCCGGTCGATGAGGCTGGAGAAGAAGTGTACGCTACTTTCCTCGTCTACTTCGCTGACGCGGTGTTGTTGCAACATCTTATATATAGGTGTACCCTCTTCATAGATCAGGTGGTAGGCAGAGATATGTTCCGGGTTCAGTGCGATAGCCTGCGTCAGATCATGTTCCCAGCGTTCTGCCGTTTCTCCGGGCAGTCCGTAGATGAGGTCAATGCTGATGTTTCGGAATCCTGCTTCCCGGCAGCGCTCTATGGCAGTGATCGCTTGTGCCGCCGTGTGCCGGCGATTGAGCAGGCGCAGGGTAGCTTCGTCGAAAGTCTGCAACCCCATACTGATACGGTTGAATGGCAACTTGGCAAGCGTTTGCACATATTGCGGAGTGAGATCGTCCGGATTGGCTTCTAAAGTGATTTCTTGCACCTGCTTCATTCCGTAAGTTTTTTCAATGGTATCAAATACTTGTTGAAAATCTTCTCCGGAAAGCTGCGATGGAGTACCACCGCCAAAGTAGATCGTCTCTATGGGTTGTCCTTGCAGGTATTGCCGGCGTATCTCCAATTCGCGGCAAAGGGCATGGATGTATCTTTCTTTGAGTTCACTGCGTGTAGTAGAATAAAAATCACAGTAGATACAACGGGTTTTACAAAAAGGAATGTGAATGTAGATACCTGCCATAGTCTGGTTATGTTGTTTAGTCCGCAAAAGTAAGGTTTTAGGTTCATAAAGCGGTTATAGTGTGTGAAGATTTAACTATTTACTATACCTGTTAGTGGAATTGATTCAAATCTGATCGGAAATGAGTAAAACCCACTACAGAGTAACACAGAGTTCCACAGAGTACTATTTATCTGATGAAACGCGAATTAACACAGCTTAAAAGACTGTATTTCTTTATCTTATATTTGTTTCCCTTTGCGAAAATCTGTGTTAATCTGCGTTTCAATAAAGATTTAAACTCTGTGGAACTCCGTGTTACTCTGTGATGAAATATATTCAAAACCGTACAGGACGAAGATTATGACCCTATCTTTTCGATAGCGGAAGTGCTCATAGATGGTATTGTTACCCTTGTTCGGTGTTGTACTTTGTCTTTCTCAGAAAGGAACGTTCCTTTCCCCGGTGTGCAGTCTTGTTTTAGATGTACATGTAAAGCAGCATGAGATGCACATGTCGTGCTGTCCCACATGCACATGTCGTACTGCTTTACATGTACATCTAAAACAATGTTATATACCGAGGCTTCATACGTTACTCTATGAGATAGAACTTTATCAATACCGGAGAAAGAGACTGATAGCAATGACAAACACCATTAAGTTCAAAACTGAATAGCAATGAGCAAAACTCACTACAGAGTTTCACAGAGTATTATTTATCTAATAAAACACGGATTAACACAAATAAACACAGTTAAAAGATTGTAGTTCTTTATCTTATATTTGTTTCCTTTTGCGAAAATCTGTGTTAATCTGCGTTTCAATAAAGATTTAAACTCTGTGGAACTCCGTGTTACTGTGGTGAAATACATTCAAAACCATACAGAAAGGAATCAAACTTTTCTCCAGCGTATTTATCTGTATTTTAATAATCACCCATCGTCTGTCGTACCTTCCCGTGCGGGAAGCACTCGGCTCCGGGTAGGAGGTTGTTCCCCGGAGCCGAGGAAGATGATTTACGCAATGTGTTGCATAACATTGTTTAGTAACACTGTGCCCTTTGTTGCTTTTCCCCTTATTAATTCCTAATTTGCGACACTTAAATAAATGGTATGCGAGAACATACTGAGTAATTCATTTAAATCTTATTGATTATGAAGGTATATCAGACGAACGAAATTAAGAACATAGCCCTCTTGGGAAGTTCTGGATCTGGGAAAACCACTCTCGTGGAAGCAATGCTTTTCGAGAGTGGTGTTATAAAACGTCGCGGAACTATTGCCGCAAAAAATACAGTTAGTGACTATTTCCCCGTTGAACAAGAGTATGGCTACTCCGTTTTCTCCACCGTATTCCATGTAGAATGGAACAATAAAAAGCTGAATATGATAGATTGTCCGGGTTCGGACGACTTTGTAGGAGGCACAGTTACCGCACTGAATGTGACCGACACCGCAATTATTCTTCTCAATGGCCAATACGGCGTTGAAGTTGGTACACAGAATCATTTCCGCTACACCGAAAAATTGAATAAACCCGTCATTTTCCTTGTCAACCAGCTTGATAATGATAAATGCGATTATGATAATATCCTTGAACAATTAAAAGAAGCTTATGGCTCAAAAGTGGTTCCTATCCAGTATCCGATCAATACAGGTCCCGAGTTTAATTCGCTGATCGACGTCCTGCTGATGAAAAAGTACTCCTGGAAACCTGAAGGAGGAGCTCCTATCATCGAAGATATTCCTGCCGAAGAGATGGATAAGGCTATGGAATGGCATAAGGCACTTGTAGAGGCTGCTGCTGAAAATGACGAAGAACTCATGGAAAAGTTCTTTGAGCAGGACTCGCTGACAGAAGACGAAATGCGCGATGGTATCCGCAAAGGACTTGCCGCCCGCGGAATGTTCCCCGTATTCTGTGTATGTGCAGGCAAAGACATGGGAGTACGCCGCTTGATGGAGTTCTTAGGCAACGTTGTTCCGTTTGTTTCTCAAATGCCAAAAGTAACTAATACGGCCGGAAAAGAAATAGCTCCTGATGTAAATGGTCCTACCTCTCTTTATTTCTTCAAAACGAGTGTTGAACCCCATATCGGTGAAGTATCTTACTTTAAAGTAATGAGTGGAAAAGTACACGAAGGTGACGATTTGCTCAATGCCGACCGCGGATCAAAAGAACGTATGGCACAACTTTACGTAGTGGCCGGCTCCAACCGTGTCAAAGTAGAAGAGCTTTGCGCAGGTGATATTGGCGCTACCGTAAAACTGAAAGACGTAAAAACGGGCAATACACTGAATGGAAAAGACTGCGATAACAAATTTAACTTTATTAAGTATCCCAATTCAAAATACTCGCGTGCCATTAAACCTGTCAATGAAGCAGACGTAGAAAAGATGATGAGCATCCTGAACCGTATGCGTGAAGAAGATCCGACGTGGGTTATTGAACAGTCTAAAGAATTGAAACAGACACTGGTACATGGACAGGGAGAATTCCACCTCCGTACTTTGAAGTGGCGTCTGGAAAACAATGAAAAGCTACAAGTAAAATACGAGGAACCGAAAATCCCCTACCGTGAAACAATCACAAAAGCTGCCCGTGCCGACTATCGTCATAAAAAACAATCGGGTGGAGCCGGACAGTTCGGCGAAGTACACCTCATCGTCGAACCCTATAAAGAAGGCATGCCTGTGCCCGATACTTATAAGTTCAACGGACAGGAGTTCAAGATCAATGTAAAAGGAACAGAAGAAGTCCCATTGGAATGGGGAGGAAAATTGGTATTTGTTAACAGTATCGTGGGTGGTTCTATTGATACACGTTTCCTGCCTGCTATCCTGAAAGGTATCATGTCTCGGATGGAACAAGGTCCGTTGACGGGGTCCTATGCCCGTGATGTACGCGTTATTGTTTACGACGGAAAGATGCACCCGGTAGACTCCAATGAAATCTCATTCATGCTGGCAGGACGTAATGCTTTCAGCGAAGCCTTCAAGAATGCCGGTCCGAAGATTCTGGAACCTATTTATGACGTAGAGGTGTTTGTGCCGTCGGATAAGATGGGCGATGTGATGGGTGATCTTCAAGGACGTCGTGCCATGATTATGGGTATGAATAGCGAGAAAGGGTTTGAAAAACTAATTGCTAAAGTACCTCTTAAAGAAATGTCTTCTTATTCAACAGCGCTTAGCTCACTCACCGGAGGACGTGCTTCGTTCATTATGAAATTCGCAAGTTATGAACTTGTGCCTTCTGATGTACAGGATAAGTTAATAAAAGACTTCGAAGCCAAACAGGTGGAGGAGTAATTATTCGTTTATAATGCTTTAGCCGTCCTTCTTTCGATCGAAAGGGGGGCGGCTTTTTCACTTAACAATGATTAAGAAAAGTAGAAATTCCTAAGAGAAAGATTTAATTTTTTATTAAATTTGCAAACCAAAGGATATATTGTTTTGTTATAGTCGTCAGAACATGAGCTAAATATTACCTTTCGGTTAATTTACGAGAATGTACGATTAAAATAGGTTAATGTGTTAGGTATGTTAATTAGGGAGTGTTAATTTTGTTGCTATGAAAAAGTCAACAATCTGGATATTAGGTATTGTAATGGGTCTTTCCTTCCTCGGATTACTTTACTTACAGGTAAGTTATATAGAGGCAATGGTGAAGATGCGCAAAGAACAATTTGATAATTCTGTACGTAATAGCTTGTATCAGGTATCAAAAGATGTGGAATTTGCGGAAACCGACCGTTGGCTGAGGGAAGATATTACTGAAGCAGAACGGAAAGCGCTGACCGCTTCCTCTTCTATGCAAGGAGATGATTTGGTTCAGCAAACACAGCGATTTACGGTGAAATCACCGGACGGAAGAATAATGACGGACTTCGAATTAAAAGTAATGACTAACAAGCCGTCGGAGTTGCCCAAGATGATGATTTCGCGCAGACATGGTGGAAATACGATTCCGAAAACATCGAAATCTTTGCTCGATGCGGTTAAGAATCGGTATATGTATCAGCGGGTCCTGCTCGATGAGGTTGCACTGCAAATGGTTTACCGTGCCAGTGACAAGTCGATAGGCGAACGCGTAAGATTTAAAGATCTGGACGACTACCTGAAGTCGGCACTTCTTAATAATGGAATAGAATTGCCTTATCACTTTACGGTGGTCGATAAAGATGGACGGGAAGTATACCGCTGTGCGGACTATGAAGGGAAAGGAAATGAGGATTCATATACTCAGCCGCTTTTCCAGAATGATCCGCCGGCCAAAATGAGTATTGTAAAGATACATTTCCCCGGGAAAAAGGATTATATCTTTGATTCGGTGAGTTTTATGATCCCGTCAATGATATTCACTTTAGTACTGTTGATAACGTTCATCTTTACTATATATATAGTATTCCGTCAGAAGAAGCTGACAGAAATGAAGAATGACTTTATCAATAATATGACGCATGAGTTCAAGACACCGATATCAACCATCTCATTGGCGGCACAGATGTTGAAAGATCCTGCGGTGGGTAAGTCGCCACAGATGTTCCAGCATATATCGGGAGTGATCAATGACGAAACGAAGCGGCTCCGCTTCCAGGTGGAGAAAGTGCTTCAGATGTCAATGTTCGATCGTCAAAAGGCGACGCTCAAGATGAAGGAGATTGATGCTAACGAACTGATAACAGGGGTGATTAATACGTTCACTTTGAAAGTGGAACGATATAATGGTAAGATTACATCGAACCTTGAGGCCACCGATCCTGTTATATTTGCAGATGAAATGCATCTCACGAATGTGATCTTCAATCTGATGGACAATGCGGTGAAATACAAGAAACCGGAAGAGGAACTGTTGCTGAACGTCAAAACCTGGAATGAACCGGGTAAGCTGATGATTTCTATACAGGACAACGGTATTGGTATAAAGAAAGAAAACCTTAAAAAGGTGTTCGATAAGTTCTATCGCGTGCATACAGGTAATCTGCACGATGTAAAGGGCTTCGGATTGGGATTGGCCTATGTGAAGAAGATTATTCAGGACCATAAAGGAACCATTCGGGCAGAGAGCGAATTGAATGTAGGAACTAAATTTATAATTGCATTACCTTTATTAAAAAATGATTGATATGGACGAGAAACTGCGTATTTTATTGTGCGAAGATGATGAAAATCTTGGCATGCTTTTAAGAGAATATTTACAGGCAAAAGGTTATTCTGCTGAGTTGTATCCCGATGGGGAAGCTGGTTATAAGGCTTTCCTGAAGAATAAATATGACTTGTGTGTGTTTGACGTAATGATGCCTAAAAAAGACGGATTTACTTTGGCACAGGATGTGCGTGCTGCCAATGCCGAAATTCCTATTATCTTCCTGACTGCAAAAACACTGAAAGAAGATATTCTGGAAGGATTCAAAATCGGTGCGGACGATTATATCACCAAGCCGTTTAGCATGGAAGAACTTACTTTCAGAATCGAAGCTATTCTGAGACGCGTACGTGGAAAGAAAAATAAGGAAAGTAACATCTATAAGATTGGTAAGTTTACCTTTGATACTCAGAAGCAGATTCTTGCTTCAGAGGGAAAGCAGACGAAACTGACTACCAAAGAATCTGAGTTACTTGGCTTGCTTTGTGCACATGCCAACGAAATCCTGCAACGTGACTTCGCTTTAAAGACTATCTGGATTGATGATAACTACTTCAATGCACGTAGTATGGATGTGTACATCACTAAATTGCGTAAACACCTGAAAGAAGATGACTCTATTGAGATTATCAATATTCATGGAAAAGGATATAAATTGATTACTCCCGAAGTTGAAAACTAAGGAAGGAGAAAAAACGAAACTAAAAAAGGTCCGGAAATATTCATTTCCGGACCTTTTTTAGTTTCGTTAAAATATTAATCTGCTATTTTCTTATTAATGATAATATAAGAAACAAGACCTAATACTACCAAGAGTATCGAAGTTCCCAAAATAGTATTGTTGTTTACATTACCAGTCAGGGAGCAGGCGATCAGAATAATTACTCCGACCAAAATTAATATTAATCCTAAATTCTTTAATAAGACTTTCATGTGTGTGTATTTTAATAGATTATTTTATTCCTGGTCACAAATTAAAGCATAATTCTTTAACGGGCGAAATTATTTATGCAAAAAAACTATTAATCAGCGTAAATAGTCTGTTTTTACATACTTACCGATACTTAATCTTTCGTATTGAAGAATATTTTTCTTAAGACTTCCTGACTTACGCTTAACTCCTCTACAGTGATGCCCTGTAGAGCCTCCATAAGGGTACGATTAGCTATGATACGTGCTTTTTCCTCCAACTCCTTACCGGTTTTGGTTAAGTGGATGAGATTGGTACGGCGGTCTTTTTTGTCTGAAATGCGGACAACCAGATGTTGGCGTTCCATATTATCTATCAATCGGGTCATACTGGGTTTATCTTTAAAAGTTGCATTACACAACTCTTGTTGTGTAACTCCGTCTTTTTCCCAGAGAAAAATGAGCACAGTCCACTGTTCGGGACTGATTTCCAAACCGCCCTGACGGAAGTTACGATACAGTTTCCGGTTGATAGCCGCGGAAACCTTACCATTGAGAATGGCAAAAATAAGCCGGATGTCAAAGTTAAATTGTTCTATCATGAAATTATTGTTTCAACAACTTTGCAAAGGTATAGCTCTTCTGTGTAAATTCCTATCTTGTGATACAAAAAAAGATTAAATGTTTGTAGTTCACAATAAAATGCCTAACTTTGCACCCGCATTTTTAAATCAAATAATTTATTTATTTAATTAAACGAGTATGAATCAATACGAAACCGTTTTCATTTTAACTCCCGTTTTATCTGATGTTCAGATGAAGGAAGCGGTAGAAAAATTCAAAGGTATCCTTCAGGCTGAGGGTGCTGAGATTATTAATGAAGAGAACTGGGGACTGAAGAAATTGGCTTATCCTATTCAGAAGAAGTCTACAGGTTTCTATCAGTTAATCGAGTTCAACGCAGACCCGACTGTTATCGACAAGTTGGAGTTGAACTTCCGTCGTGACGAACGTGTTATCCGTTTCTTGACTTTTAAGATGGATAAGTACGCTGCAGAATATGCTGCAAAAAGAAGAAGTGTTAAATCAAGCAAAAAGGAGGATTAATCATGGCACAACAAGTTCAATCAGAAATCAGATATTTGACTCCGCCTTCAGTAGACGTTAAGAAGAAAAAATACTGCCGTTTCAAAAAGAGTGGTATTCGTTATATCGACTACAAAGATCCTGAATTCTTGAAGAAATTCTTGAATGAGCAGGGTAAAATCCTTCCGCGCCGTATCACAGGTACTTCTTTGAAGTTCCAACGTCGTATTGCGCAGGCTGTGAAGAGAGCACGTCACTTGGCATTGTTGCCTTATGTAACTGACATGATGAAATAAGAAGGAGGAAAAGTATGGAAATTATATTGAAAGAAGACGTAGTAAACTTGGGTTATAAGAATGACATCGTAACTGTTAAGTCTGGTTATGGTCGTAACTATTTGATCCCGACTGGAAAAGCTATCATCGCTTCTCCTTCTGCAAAGAAAATGTTGGCTGAAGACCTGAAACAGCGTGCTCACAAACTTGAGAAAATCAAGAAAGATGCTGAAGCAATGGCTGCTAAATTGGAAGGTGTTTCTTTGACTATTGCAACTAAGGTTAGCTCTACAGGAACTATTTTTGGTTCTGTAAGTAACATTCAGATTGCTGAAGCGTTGGCTAAATTGGGTCATGAAATTGACAGAAAGACAATCGTTGTAAAAGACGCAGTAAAAGAAGTTGGTTCTTATAAAGCTATCGTAAAATTGCATAAGGAAGTTTCTGTAGAAATTCCTTTTGAAGTAGTTGCTGAATAAGATTTAGAACTTACTAAATATAGAAAAGCCTGATCTCGAAAGAGATTAGGTTTTTTTTATGTGCCAAGGTCAGGGGGGGGATGTTTGCTTAAAAAGCAACTATCTCTTTTAAAGATTTGCAGGATGGGGTGGGAGAAAAGTGTTGTTTAACTGTAATTGCTTGATATTCAATCTGAAAACAAACTAATGTATCTGATATAAAGAATAGTATTTAATAGGGTGTTAAATAGGTACTTTTGTGTACCAAAGAAACGTACTTTTCATACTTAAAAGTACGTTTTCTTATAATGAAGAGTTTCTATATCTTGGGGAATTGTTAATAGTGTTAATGTGGAATGCTCAATATGGGGTTGCGCATTTGATTGAGTGTTTGTTGAATGTGTTTTTTAAGTGTCAGATGGAAGTATTAGGCACAAAAAAAGTCTGTTCGTGTTTTACACACGCCAGACTTTCAATTCTCTCAGAGCTAAAATTATTCAGCTACTACAGTTTCTGTTACTGTTACGCTATCAACAGTTACTGTATCCATTGCCGCTGCTGCTTCAGCTGCTGCTGCTTCTACTGCTGCGATTGAGTCAGCGATACGGATAGAATCTGCTTCTGCTTTTGCTGCCTCAGCTGCTTTGTTTCCACAAGATGCGAATGATACTGCTGCGATAGCTGCGAATACTAAAACTAATTTTTTCATTTTCTTTGCTTTTAAAATCTGTAATACAATCAATTGCTTATTAAAACGCTGCAAAGATATGTACTTTTAGAATACGTTGTTCTCGAAAAGCCAACTTTTTTTATATTTTTTTTTGAAGTATACTTTCTATTTGTCTCACAACATGTTTTAAAACATACCTAATTCACTGCTATACTATTATATAGATAGCGTTTAATACTTCTCTTAGGTGTTTTTTCAAATTCTGTTGGGTAGAGTTGTATTTGACTTATCTTCTCATAGTTGGCTACAGTTGCATTCAGATTCTTCAGATTTTCATCCATGATGGTCTTTAAATTGTCCGGTTGATTGAGGCCTAATGAATCTAAAGACTCGTAATCTGCATATACAAGGGCTACCAACTTCTTATTTCTTTCAATAACAAGACTTTCGAGAATGAAAGGCAGGTTATTCAGTTTGGCTTCGATTTCCTCCGGGAATATATTTTGTCCGCTCGAACTTAAAATCATCGTTTTCAATCGTCCGCGAATGAAGATATTGCCATTGGCATCCATGGTTCCCAAGTCACCTGTGCGCAGCCAACCGTCTTCGGTGAATACTTCCTTGGTCGCATCCGGATTTTTGTAATAACCGGTCATAACATTCTCACCCCGTACTTGGATTTCTCCTGTTTCGGCTTCGGGATTTTCTTTGTAAATGCGTGCTTCCATAATGTCAAGTATCTTACCGGAAGAGGTAGGGATAAATTCATTCCATGGGGCATAACTGATGAGCGGACCGCATTCTGTCATTCCGTAACCAATAGTAAATGGGAATTTGATCTTGTGAAAGAATTCTTCTACTTCCGGATTCATAGCGGCTCCGCCAATGATAATTTCTTTGAAACGTCCTCCTAATGCATCGATCAGCTTTTTGCGAATCTGACCATAAATCTGGTTATCAAGCAAGGGGATACTTAATGCCCATTTCATACCTTTTTTATTGATAAGAGGCTGGATTGTGTTTTTGTATATCTTTTCGATAACGAGCGGAACAGTGATAATCAGATTGGGTTTTACTTCCTCGAATGCTTTCATTATGATCTTCGGAGAAGGGGTTTTGCCGAGCAGGGTGACGTGCGTACCTACAGCCGTGGCCGTCAGAAAATCGAACGCACAACCATAAGCATGTGCTAACGGAAGGAAGGAGAGTACTTTATCTCCTTTTTTCAGTAGTTCGGTGCGGATTCCGAAGGTGACATTTCCTGCAAGGTTGTTTCCTGTCAGCATGACACCTTTACTGAAGCCTGTGGTGCCGGAGGTATAGTTCAGCAACATGACTTTATCGTTGGAAAGCGTGGTATATTGCACATCTTCCCGGTGGAATCCTTTGGGGTATGCACGGTGCATTTCATTGTCCAGATGTTTGATGAATTTCTGTATCGTTTCACCGTCACGCTGATAGAGACAGCGGAAATCAGTAAGCGAGAATACACCGCGGAGTCCGGTCAGTTTTTCTTCTTCGAGATTGTCCCAAATGGTATCGCTGGTAAAGAGAAAAACAGATTCCGAATGGTTCACAATATGATGTACGTCGTTCGGGTTGAAGTCCTGAAGAATCGGCACGATGATTGCACCATAGGTGATTGTTGCCATATAAGCGATGCACCATCGGGCATTATTTTTTCCGATAACGGCTATTTTGTCACCACGTCGGAGGCTACAATGTCTGAATAATAGATGAAGGCGGGCTATCTCTTCGGCCACTTGCCCGTATGTGTAACCAGAGTCCTCGTCATAGTCGGTATAACAAGGCAGGTCCCAGTTTTCTTGAAAGCTATTCTCGTATAGCTTAATAAAATTCTCTTTTATCATTGCACGTTTTTTAGTGAATTGTGCAAAAATAGGAATAATAATTTAATTAGGAATCAAAAAATAGTAATTAAAGTCTATGAAGAGGTTAAATCCTTTAGTTGTTAATTCCTAATTTTTAATACTTTATTCTCATAGATTATGTAACTTTGCATCCAATATGCGTTTGTTAAAATTATGATAGATACCACTGTATTTCAGGATAAGACAGCTGTTTACTATACTTTAGGCTGCAAATTGAATTTCTCAGAGACCTCGACTATTGGTAAAATTCTGCGTGAAGCGGGTGTACGTACGGCACGTAAAGGCGAGCGTGCGGATATTTGTGTGGTTAATACGTGTTCGGTGACGGAGATGGCAGATAAGAAATGCCGGCAGGCTATTCATCGGTTGGTGAAACAGCATCCGGGAGCTTTTGTTGTGGTGACGGGATGTTATGCACAGCTTAAACCGGGCGATGTGGCGAAGATTGAGGGAGTTGATGTTGTGTTAGGTGCTGAGCAAAAGAAGGATCTGCTTCAGTATTTGGGCGATTTGCAAAAGCATGAAGCCGGAGAAGCGTATACAACGGCTGCAAAAGATATTCGTTCGTTTGCACCTTCATGCTCACGCGGAGATCGTACCCGCTTCTTCTTGAAGGTACAGGATGGCTGTGATTATTTCTGTTCTTATTGTACGATTCCCTTTGCCCGTGGGCGGAGCCGGAACGGAACGGTTGCTTCTATGGTAGAACAAGCCCGTCAGGCTGTTGCCGAAGGTGGAAAAGAGATTGTACTTACAGGTGTGAACATTGGTGATTTTGGTAAGACTACCGGAGAGACTTTCTTTGATCTGGTGAAAGCACTGGATGAAGTGGAAGGCATTGAGCGTTATCGGATTTCTTCTATAGAACCCAATTTGCTGACGGATGAGATTATTGAGTTCGTATCCCATTCCCGCAGATTCATGCCACATTTCCATATACCCTTGCAGTCCGGATCGGATGAGGTACTGAAGTTAATGCGGCGGCGTTATGACACGGCTTTGTTTGCTTCCAAAATAAAGAAGATCAAGGAAGTGATGCCCGATGCCTTTATTGGAGTAGATGTAATTGTGGGTACACGTGGCGAAACGGAGGAATATTTTGAAGATGCCTACCGTTTTATTGCCGGATTGGACGTGACCCAGCTGCATGTATTCAGCTATTCGGAACGCCCCGGTACACAGGCTTTGAAGATAGATCATGTGGTAACTCCCGAAGAGAAACATAAGCGTAGCCAAAGATTACTGGCTCTTTCGGATGAAAAAACGCAGGCTTTTTATGTCCGTCACATCGGGCAGACAATGCCTGTACTTATGGAAAAGACCAAGGCGGGTATGCCGATGCATGGTTTTACAGCCAATTATATCCGGGTAGAAGTAGAAAATGATCCTTCGTTGGATAATAAAATGGTCGATGTGTTGTTGGGAGAGCTTAATGAAGATGGTACAGCGTTGAAAGGCACTATTCTATAAAGACTATGAAAAAGATATCTGTTGTTATATTAAACTGGAACGGTTGTGACATGCTCCGCTCTTTTCTTCCGTCGGTGCTTTGCCATTCCGATAGAGATGATATAGAGGTTTGTGTGGCCGATAATGGTTCTACGGATTCTTCTGTCGCCATGCTTCGGGATGATTTCCCGATGGCTCGTTTGATCTTGTTGGAAGAGAATCACGGCTTTGCAGAAGGATACAATCTTGCTTTACAAAAGGTGGATGCGGAATATGTGGTTCTGCTTAATTCGGATGTGGAGGTGACGGAGAATTGGCTCGAACCACTTGTCAGCTATATGGATGCCCATCCTGAAGTAGCTGCCTGCCAGCCCAAAATACGTAGTTGGCGACAGAAGCAGATGTTTGAATATGCCGGTGCAGCCGGTGGATACATAGACCGTTACGGCTATCCTTTTTGCCGGGGACGTGTGATGAATGAAGTGGAAGAGGACCGGGGACAGTATGATACGATTGCTCCGGTATTTTGGGCTACGGGAGCAGCTTTGTTTATCCGCCGGGCGGATTATATGGATGCAGGTGGACTCGATGCCCGCTTTTTTGCCCATATGGAAGAGATAGATCTTTGCTGGCGGCTTCGCTCACGCGGGAAGAGTATTGTTTGTATCCCTCAAAGTGTTGTCTATCATGTGGGGGCGGCAACGCTGAAAAAAGAGAGCCCACGGAAGACTTATCTCAATTTTCGTAATAATCTTGTCATGCTTTATAAAAATCTTCCTCCACAGGAGTTGAATAAGGTGATGCGCGTACGGGCTTTTCTCGACTATCTAGCCGCCCTTCAATACTTACTGAAAGGGCAGTTGGATAATGTTAAAGCGGTGTTTCATGCACGGAGTGAATATAAACGGCTTCGTTCTTATTTCCTGAAAGCCCGTGAAGAAAATCTGAGAAAAACTTATGTCGATTCTATTCCCGAACGAATAAAAAGCAGTATCTTGTGGCAGTTTTATCTGAAGGGACGGAAACGTTTCTCCCAATTGTCTGACTTTAAAGGATAACGCAAATGGAAAAAAAGTTAGTAAGAAAAATAGGTCTTGTGGCACATGATGCCATGAAAAGAGATCTGATTGAATGGGTGCTCTGGAATTCAGAACTGTTGATGGGACATAAGTTCTATTGTACGGGAACGACCGGTACGCTGATTCTTGAAGCATTGAAAGAGAAACATCCCGATGTTGAATGGGATTTTACGATTCTGAAATCCGGTCCGCTGGGAGGTGACCAGCAGATGGGTTCGCGTATCGTGGACGGAGAGATCGATTATCTTTTCTTCTTTACCGATCCGATGACGCTACAACCACACGATACGGATGTGAAGGCTTTGACCCGTCTGGCAGGTGTAGAGAATATTGTATTCTGCTGCAACCGTTCTACGGCTGACCATATCATATCAAGTCCTTTGTTTATGGATCCCGATTATGAACGGACTCATCCCGATTATTCCGGCTATACGAAGCGCTTTGAAAACAAACCGGTAGTGACCGAAGCGGTAGCATCGGTAAATAAACGGCAGAAAAAGAAATAGTGCTTCCCGCACGGGGAGGTTCGGCAGGCGATGGGGGGACTCAAAAATGAGTTCCCTTCTGGGTGTCCCGGTGCTGAATTCAATCGATTATTGACTGGTATTCCCGGCTCCGGGGAGCATTTCCCTCCCCGGAGCCGAGGACACTCCTCCCCGGAGCCGAGGATATTCCTCCCCGGAGCCGGGGAAAAGTACTCAATGATGGGGTGAAATTCTTCCTCATCATCTCTCATGCTCTGGTGCAAAACATCTCCACACCTGCTGCATCAATATCTGCTCCCATGGGTGGATTCCGTTTGGACAACTTTATTTCTACTTCTTCAACGGCAGGAAAATCCCGTAATAATCTTTCTGCAATACGTCCGCATACATGTTCCAACAGCTTGGAGGGGATTCCCATTTCTTCTTTCAGTAGGGCATATACGTCGGCATAACTCACAGTATCCTCTACTGCATCTGTCGCAATGGCGTGTGCGAAATCTACTTTTAATCTCAGGTTGATATAAAACTCATTCCCCACAATCGTTTCTTGTGTAGCTACTCCGTGGTGGGCAAAGAAGAGTATATTCTCTAAATGTATATAACTGGCGTTTATATTCATGGCTGTATTTAGGCTTAAAAAGATGAATACTTTTACAAAGATACAACAAACCGGATAGAACTCTTACCTGATTCTTATCAAATCTTTCTGCGCCACCACCTGGGGCATTACTTTTAGGAAAAAGGGCGTTACGGCGATGCAGATGCCCAATGTTATGAATAGTAGTGTGAAGGCTAATGCCCATTCGTTATGAATGTATCGTGATACGAGCTGACCGGAAAAATGAAGTATCGGTGCATGAATACCAAGCGTGATTACCGAATAACGTCCTAAGTAAGAGACTACAGGTATGTGCTTCACCCTCTTGCACAACAACATAATCATAAAGATACCGGCAAAAGCGGCTATATAGAACTGGAAGATATTGCCATGATAACTGTTGGTACGCATCCCCGGGGTGAAAGCAACGAAATACATGATGGCAAGTGCGGCAATGATAAACAGAGGGATCAGCTTGTCGAGCCGGTGCGGAAAGAGAAAGAAATTGTAACGGCGTATCCAGAAACCTGCAACATAGAATGGCAGAGCTGTCATGGCCACATCTATATACAGTGGCAGCTCAAAACGGTATTTCCCCATAAAGAAACCGATTGCTCCGATGAGCAGAGTGAGGACGAATACCAGTTTCAGGTGTCTGTCTCGTAAGAAATGGAGTACATAGAATAGAATATTACAATTGAACAGTGCAATCAGAAACCAGATAGGAGGGTTGAACTTAATTAAATCGTGCCCGTGAAACACAACAAATAATTCATTCCATTGCACCGGCAGATGAAATACACCGGGCGCTATTTTCCATACGACATACTTTAGCAGAAAAGCTCCTACATAAAAAAAAGCAAATGGGATAAGTAGCTTGTTGATTTTACGAAGAAAGAAACCCAAGAAGCCTTCATAAGATTTAAAGAAAATACCGGATATGAAGAAATAAAGCGGCATACGGAAACAAGATACCATGGAGTCTTCATCAAACTTGGTAAATGCTCCGCCAATGTGGGCCATAACTACCAGAATGATGCAAACGCCCTTGGTGAGGTCTACAAAGTCAATGCGTTTGCTTTTGTTATCTTCCATTGTTGTGTTTGTCTCATTTTATGGCCGCAAAGATACAGGATATCTTGATAATAACAACGCCTCTCCCGGATTGATTTAATAGGGAGAGGCGCTTTTTATGAAAATCAGGAGATGACAGGAGCTTATTTTTCCGGCTTTCTTCCTGTCTGTTTAATCAACTCTTTTATTTTCTCGTTCAGGCTTTCTGCTTTCATCAACTGTTCCAGCGTCAGATGCATGCGATAGCGCCAATAGTGCCGTGGGTTGGCAGGTATATTGATACGTTCTTCCTGTACGTTTGGATTACGCCATTTTCCATCTATTGCCAACCAGTCCTGCAAAGAGAGGATACAGAGGATGGAATTACTGTACAGGTGGTTGCGGACTACTTCCTCGCACAATTCCGGAGTAGCTACTGCCGGAGCAGCACCGTAATGACCAAGCATGGTGTTGTAGTAACGCTGTGTCTGTTGATAATCTTCTTCCCACCAGCCGCGTAAAGTAGACATGTCGTGCGTTGAGATGGTACAGACAGAACGGTATGGATACTCATTCAAATGATCGAATTCATAAGTTGGATTCTTTGGCATGCGCTGTATCTCAAGACTGAGAATACGCAGGTCATTCATTACCCAAGGGACGCAGTCGGGGATCATGCCGAGATCTTCACCGCATACCAACATACGGGTAGATTGTGTCAACTGTGGCAACTTGTTCATTGCTTGCTGCTGCCAGAACTGGTTATGGCGATGATAGTAATACTGATCGTACAAGCGGTTGAAGGCAGCTTTTTCCCAGTCGTTCAGCGAACGGTAGATAAAGTCGTGCTGTACGCTGATACGCGGGTGGTATTTATTTGCTTCCTGACGGTCGGGTACAAACAATACATCACTGATCAGTGCGTATAGTCCGTCACGAATCCATATACTATCCTCGTCTGTTTTTCCGGCAAAGAAGGCTTCTACTTTACGTTGCGTGTCAAACTCATCACGCATACGGTATACCTCCCAGGTATCGGTTGGCTCGATAAATGTCTGTTTCACATAATCGGTGTGTGGTCCGAACACTTGTCCTAAGAAATATTCGTGTATATAAGGTTTCAGGAATTCTTCACGGAAAGGAAGTCCATAACTTTCTATCTCTTCCCGGCTCATTGGCAGGGCGGGTACAAACTGTCCTAATAGTCCGTGAACGGCATGCATCGGTATTTCCCAGATACGGAAGAAACCTAAAATGTGGTCGATACGGTAGGCATCGAAGTATTCCGCCATTTTCCGGAAACGTTTCATCCACCAGCTGTAACCATCTTGTTCCATAACATCCCAGTTATAGGTTGGGAATCCCCAGTTTTGGCCGTTTACAGAGAAGTCATCGGGTGGGGCACCGGCTTGACCGTTGAGGTTAAAATAGTAGGGTTCCGTCCAGGCTTCCACACTGTTACGGCTGATACCGATAGGAATGTCACCTTTCAGTACTACCCCGTTTTCGCGGGCATATGTAGTCGCTTCAAGCAATTGCAGGTGTAGGTTGAATTGGATATAGAAATAGATTGAGATAAAGGGATAATCGACAGATCCCGGTTGGCACATCTTTTCTATCTCCTCTGCGTTGTATATGTTATGGCGGGGCCATTCGCGGAAGTTAGGCGTTTTGAAAGCATCGCGCAGATAACTGAATACAGCGTATGGCTGCAACCACTCTTTGTTGGCTTCAAAGAATTTCTTGAATGCTTTGGACGCTAACACCTTTTCACCTTCCTGGCAGAAGATAAGACGGAAGTATTCCCACTTTGTCTGATTCACTGCTTCGTAGTCAATTGTAGAAAGTGCATTCAGCTCTTTCTGCTTTTGATTAAAGGCAGCAGCTGCTTCTTTGTCTTTCAGTGTACCCATCTTTTTGAGATCGGCATACATGGGGTGAAAAGCATAGATAGAGATGCTGTTGTACGGATAGGAATCCGTCCAGGTGTGAGTCATCGTCGTATCGTTAATCGGCAGGATCTGTACTATTTTCTGGTTCGTACTTACAGCCCAGTCAACCATGCGTTTCAGGTCTCCGAAGTCTCCCACGCCAAAGCTCTTTTCTGATTTTAACGAGAATACGGGCACAGCTACGCCGGCGCCTTTCCATGTGGGGATATTAAAATAGACGTACCGGTCGGAGATGACAAGCGTTTCGTTCGCTTTCAATTCCGGGTTAGCCATATAGCGATTTGGATTATTTTCCCATGTTTCGGCACGTTTCTCCTTTTTATTGTAGAGAATGAATTTGTATTCCAGCGGGAATTTAAGTTTGCTTGCATCCATCTCAGCCTGCCACTCTGGGAAATTGATATCACTCATTAACAATGCTTTGTCAGGATTCCAATCGCCCAATACTTTCTGATTGCCGCAGATAGCCACACAATAGTCTTCGTTGATGCGTGGAGCATATGCTTTTATCACTAAGCTTTTTTTGTAACTTTGAGGTACACCGGCTCTATTGTGATGTGCCAGCAATGATTCGGTAAAAGCTGAACTATAGAAGTACTGCTGTTCCGGAAGATTCTTCCAGCAGTCATTGATGCAGTATCTTTTCTTACTGTCACCTGTTAGATATAGGCGGCGGGGAAAACTGTTCCACTCATTGCGGACCACTTTCCCGTCTTGCCAGATGAGATAACTGTAGTCCACAAATTTTTCATTAGGGACTTGTATTTCAGTCTCTGCTGTCCAGTGAATTCCATCTACAGTGCGAAGGGGAATGGAGTATTCGGGATTGTCTTCTCCCAATTCGGGGATGGAGCCCGTGACTCTTACTTCTTCTCCCCAGCTGGTACGATATTCAATATTAAATGATACTATCATATATATTAGATTTTGATTATGAACGATTGATTATGCAAGTATAAGACATTCTTTTTATATATTGTGTATCTGAATTCTTAGAAGTAATTTAAAATGTTATGCAAACGTTTGTGTTGGGATGTACTTTTCTTTTGCCTTGATGCAAAAGAAAAGATACCAAAAGAAAAGATCAAGGCTGCATTTTTTCTCCTACTCACTTCCTTCGTTCCGCTAAAGGGGCTCGAACTCGCTTCGCTCAGACAATCGCCCCTTTTTAACGCTCCACTACGGGCGTTCGTTTAACGGAGAAAAAATGAGGCCGCAGCGGTTATGGTAGGACAGGGGGATTGTTTGATTCTTTTGGTTATGTTTTAATATCTTATTTGCAGATAGAATCTTAGAACCTATCTATCTTTTATTCTATAACAGATAGCAAATAAATCGCTTCATGATTTAGTCTCATTCATACCATGTCAGTGCGATCCTGCCGAATGGGTCCTCGGCCTCATTTACGTAGCGTTAAACAAAACTCCGGCAAAAAGCGTCAAAGGGGCGATTGTCTGAGCGAAGCGAGTTCGAGCCCCTTTAGCTTTTTACCGGAGTTTTGAAGCGAAGTAAATGCAGCCTTGATCTTTTCTTTGGTTCTTTCTTTTGCATCAAGGCAAAAGAAAGAATATCAATTTACCCACACCTTGAAGCCCCGCACGTCGTACATATCAGGCATCCTTCCTGATAAACTAATGTTTCGTTTCCGCAGTTCGGGCACTTCTTGCCTTTGGCTTCCGTACCATCCTGGATATATTTCTTCAATGCACGTTCCACGCCATTTTTCCAGGTATTGATATTTTCGCTATCCAGTTGTAACGAACCTACCAGTTTGATAACCTGTTCAATTGGCATTCTGTAACGAAGCACTCCGGAAATCAGTTTTGCATAGTTCCAGTATTCTTTGTTAAACTTTTCGGACAGACCTTCGATTGTCATCTTATATCCGCGCTTGTTCTCAAATTGGAAGTCATAACGTTTGTTTCCGTTTTCGTCTACATTTTTAATGATACGGCCCGCAACAACACTCTTCGGAATGAAGATACCTTCGTCATCATCCTGCAAACCGGTGAATATTTCATAAGGATGTCCATCGAGCAGGCCTACCAATGCTACCCATTTCTCTTTATTATTCTGGAAGCGTACTACGTCGGCTTCCAATACAGATGGACGGGTTTCGACTACAGTAGGTGGTTTGCAAGGAGGCAGGTCCTCTTTCTTTTCTGGTTTGGCAGAGATCAATACTCCTGAACGTGATCCGTCGCGGTATACTGTACAACCTTTACAGCCCGATTTCCAGGCTTCCACATACAAACGGTTTACGAGATTCTCGTCTACATCGTTCGGCAGATTAATCGTTACACTGATGGAATGGTCTACCCATTTCTGGATACGTCCTTGCATCTTTACCTTCATTAACCAGTCTACGTCGTTAGAAGTAGCTTTATTATAGGGTGATTTGCTTACCAGTTCATCGACTTCCTCCTGAGTATAACGTTTAGCAGGGTCGTATCCATTAGCTTCCATCCAGGTCACAAATTTATGATGGAATACGATATATTCTTCAAAAGCATCTCCCGTTTCGTCTACAAAGTCAACATGGACATTGGTATCGTTCGGATTTACTTTTCTGCGACGTTTGTATACAGGCAAGAACACAGGCTCTATACCCGAAGTTGTTTGCGTCATCAGACTTGTTGTTCCGGTTGGGGCAATAGTGAGGCAAGCTATGTTACGGCGTCCGTACTTTTTCATTTCTTCGTACAGTGCCGGATCTGCTTCACGCAAACGATTGATGAATGGGTTATTCTTTTCGCGTTCTGTATCGTATATTTCAAAAGCACCACGCTCTTTAGCCATTTCTACTGATGAACGGTAAGCGCAAAGAGCCACAGTCTTGTGAACTTCTTCAGAGAATTCCGTAGCTTCTTCAGTACCGTATCGCAGACCCAATGCGGCAAGCATGTCACCTTCAGCTGTAATACCTACACCGGTACGTCTTCCCTGACCGCTCTTCTTATAGATCTTTTCCCATAGTTCGCGTTCGGTACGTTTTACTTCACCATTTTCAGGATCCTCGTCTATCTTCTTCATGATACGCTCAATCTTTTCAAGTTCAAGATCGATAATATCATCCATGATACGCTGTGCAAGTGCCACATGTTTCTTGAACAGGTCGAAATCGAAGTAAGCATCCGGCTTGAACGGATTAACTACATATGAATAAAGGTTGATAGCCAACAAGCGACAAGAATCATAAGGGCATAAGGGGATTTCACCGCACGGATTAGTCGAAATGGTTTTGTATCCTAAGTCCGCATAACAATCGGGTACAGACTCACGAATAATTGTATCCCAGAACAATACACCCGGCTCTGCAGATTTCCATGCATTGTGCACTATCTTTTTCCATAAAGTAGAAGCGTCAATTTCTTTAGTGGTAGTTGGATTGGCCGAATCAATCGGATATTGCTGTATGTAAGGTTTCTCTTCTACAGCGGCCTGCATAAATGCGTCGTCCAGTCTTACGGAAACATTGGCTCCGGTTACTTTTCCTTCCGTCATCTTGGCATCAATGAATGCTTCTGAATCCGGATGTTTGATAGATACGCTCAACATTAATGCGCCCCGACGTCCGTCCTGTGCCACTTCGCGGGTGGAGTTTGAATAACGTTCCATGAAAGGAACCAACCCGGTGGAAGTCAGTGCCGAGTTTTTTACCGGAGAACCTTTAGGGCGGATATGTGAAAGATCATGACCTACACCCCCGCGTCTTTTCATTAATTGTACTTGCTCTTCGTCAATTTTGATGATGGCACCATAGGAATCGGCTGCGCCATCTACTCCAATTACGAAACAGTTGGATAATGAAGCTACTTGATAGTCATTGCCAATACCTGTCATTGGGCTACCCTGGGGAACAATGTATTTAAAGTGGTCGAGCAGATTGAATAACTCTTCTGCACTAAGGCCATTGGTATACTTGGCTTCAATACGTGCCACTTCATTTGCAATTCTCCAATGCATGTCTTCCGGAGATTTCTCGTAAATATTTCCGAAAGAATCCTTTACTGCGTATTTGTTTACCCAAACTCTGGCAGCAAGTTCGTCCCCTTTGAAATAACGTAAAGATTCTTCAAAGGACTCTTCGTAAGAATAAATTTGTTTTTCCACGTTGGTATGTGTCTTAGATTACTTTAATAAATAAGAATAATGTGTAGAAGCTTACTTATCATTAACAAACGTGCTGCAAAGCTATGAATGTTTTTTGGTATATCAAAATAAAAATGAGATAAATTGCTGACTGGTTGCAAGTTTTCCATTTCTAAATGATAAGCTATTGATAAACAGTAAAATGAATATTTTGTTCGGTGCTTGAAGTTTTCCAAAAAGAAAATTAATCTATTTAGTGTAAATAGCAAAATAAAAATTCTTTTTATATCTTTGCAGGAAAAAAGATATGATTGAGACCGTTAAGAACAGAAGAACAATCAGAAAGTACTTACAAAAAGATATTTCATCTGATTTGTTAAATGATTTGCTTGAAGCTTCTTTCCGCGCTTCTACTATGGGAGGAATGCAGTTATATAGCGTTGTTATCACACGTGACAGCGAAATGAAAGAAAAACTTTCTCCTGCACACTTTAATCAACCAATGGTGAAAGGAGCACCGGTAGTACTTACATTTTGCGCAGATTTTCGCCGTTTTACAAAATGGTGTGAGCAGCGTAAAGCAATACCGGGGTATAATAACTTGATGTCATTTATGAATGCGGCGATGGATACATTGCTGGTAGCACAAACTTTCTGTACATTGGCAGAAGAAGCGGGATTGGGTATTTGCTATTTGGGTACTACTACTTATAATCCACAAATGATTATTGATACCTTGAAGCTTCCGGAACTTGTTTTCCCGATAACTACAGTGACGGTAGGTTATCCCGATGGTATTCCTGCCCAAGTAGACCGGTTGCCTTTAGAGGCTGTTATTCATGAGGAGCATTATCATGATTATACGGAGAAGGATATTGATAAACTGTATGCTTATAAGGAGTCGTTACCTGAAAGTAAACAATTTGTAGAAGAAAACCGGAAGGAAACGTTGGCTCAGGTGTTTACAGATGTCCGTTATACGAAAAAGGATAATGAGTTTATGTCTGAGAATTTGTTGAAGGTATTGAAACAACAAGGATTTATGTAGGCAATAAAAAGAGAGGCAATACTTATCATATACTGTCTCTCTTTTTTTATCTAATTTCCTTTCTTTTTTAGTAATGTTTCTATATTCTCCAGGTCAGAACGGAAGCTTTTGTCCACTTCGCACTGTCCTTTTACGGTTTTACAGGCATGGAGTACGGTTGCATGATCTTTATTGCCAATAAACTTACCAATCTTTGAAGTAGAGAAATCTGTATGTGTTTTGGCCAGATACATTGCTACCTGACGAGCTTGTACCACTTCTCTTTTTCGTGATTTAGTGTGGATGGCAGTAGTATCTAATCCAAAATGTTTGCATACCACATTGATGATATCATCAATGCCAATGCTTTTGGCCTCATTACGAACAACGCCACGTACAATGTGTTGTGCCAGATCGAGATCTATTTCTTTATTGAAAATGGTAGAACGTGCCATGATGGCAATAACGATACCTTCAAGGTCGCGTACACTCTCGTTAACATTCTCTGCAATATAATCAATAACTTCAGGAGGGAATTGTAAACCATCACGATGAATTTTATTACGCAGAATATTCTTACGTAATTCTACTGTTGGCTTTTCAAGTTCAGCCACCATTCCCCATTTAAAACGGGTGAGAAGGCGTTCTTCCATTCCTTGTAATAATACGGGTGCCCGGTCGGAAGTAAGAATCAATTGCTTGCCGTTTTGGTGCAGATGATTAAAAATATGGAAGAAAGTATTCTGCGTTTTGGTAACGCCTGCAAATTCTTGAATATCGTCAATAATCAGTACATCGATTGTCTGGTAGAAGTTGATGAAATCGTTTGTAGTATTATTACGAACAGAGTCGGTATATTGTACCTGAAAAAGATGTGCTGATACATACAATACTCTTTTTCCGGGATACAGCTCTTTTATTCTTGTTCCGATGGCATTGGCCAGGTGAGTTTTTCCTACCCCTGATGCACCATGTAAAAACAAGGGGTTGAAGGCGGTACCAGCCGGATTTTGAGCTACGGCTTCAGCAACGCTTCTCGACAGCTTGTTGCTGTATCCTTCAATGAAGTTTTCAAAATTATAATTGGGGTTTAAATGTGGATCCAGGTCTTGCGGTGCCGGAGCATGTAATAAGTTAGGTGCTTTATTGCCACTTCCACGAATTACACTTGTTTGTGGCACGGCTATAGAGCGATTGCTGGCTTCAAGATTTACCGTTTTATTCGGTATTGAAGTCCGGTCTACCATTACATTATACATTAACTTGGTTCCTTCGCCTATGACTTTATATAAAGTCTTTCGTAACAAGTCCACGAATTTATCTTCCAGAAATTCATAGAAAAACTGGCTGGGCACTTGTACGATTAACGTTTTGTCCTCATATTTTAATGGTACGATGGGAACAAACCAAGTTTTATATGTCGATTCGGGAACATTGTCTCTAATTATTTCAAGACAGCGGTTCCACAGCCCGACATGATTGGATTCACTCATAACGGCTATAATACATTTATTAATTAAGCAAAACTTCTACGTTTGCAAAATTGGGAATCTTATTTGAGAAAAACAAATCTATTTTTTCTTGTATTTCTCACTGAAAGAATAATGCCTTTACTTTCAGATACTTATGGTCCTTCGATAAAATAGTCCCATTGTTGGGACTATTGCTTTTTTATAATATTCTGTCTGTGAGAGTGTTATAGTGTTATCGAAGGAGTAAGATATTTAAATAAGCATTTCTGTATTTTATTTCTTTCAGTCTGTCTATGCACTTTTCAAAGCTTTTAAGACTTGCAATTGAATACGATGTTATTTAGATAAAATCTATATAACGCTAATTTCTTACTTATCTTTCTTTCCGAATAAAGAGAAGTGTACATACCGTTTGGGGTGCTCTTTTAAGTCCTCAAGCAGGCTTGCAGCATTAGCGGTTGTTGCATTCAGATTGTTATAAAGTTGTGGATCGTTTAGTAACAATCCTACTGTATTGTCTTTGCTGTTTAGCTTTTCTGTAACCATTTTTACGTTGGCCAGTGTTTGTTCAATTTCCTTGAAAGTAGCGGCATAATCAATTTCCTTCAGGTTTCCGCTAATGGTAATAAAGTTATCTCCGATTGTATTTAGTTTACCTGTTAGCTGTGGAATATCACGTCCCATTAATACTTTTAGTTGTCCACTTGCTACTTCAAGATTGGCGGCAGTCTTTTCTACAGAGTGCAGTGTGGCAGGAATACTCTGATTGTTCAGAATGGTATTTAGGGAGATCATAATAGAATCCAGTTTCGGTAACATTTTTTCTATCTGTGGCATGAGTGCAGCTACGCTTTCCATCATACCGTTGTTCAGTTTGCCTGGAATTGTGTCTCCTACTGCATATTTTTCCCGGGGATTGTTTGCCAGAAGAATATTCATTCTTACACCACCCATCAATTCGGATACCAATTCGGCAGAACTTCCTTTAGGGATACGGAGCTCTGTGTCCAATTCTACTTCTACTATTACATTTTCAGCTTGGTTGTAGTCATAATAAATGTCGCGTACAATACCGACACGTACTCCGTCAGCGAAAACTGGGCTTGATTTAGCCAATCCGTTTACATTCTGGAATTTTACATAGAAATAACTTGAAGGTTTGAACATATTGATTCCCTTCAGATAGTTGATTCCGTAAACGAGTATGCACAGGGCAATGATTCCCGCTATTCCTATTCTGACTTCTTTTGTAATGTATTTCATTTCTGTTCTCTATTTATTTCGTTTCTTTTTAAACTCTGCAATTGCTGCGTTAATATTCATTTTTTCTCCATCCCGGAAAGCTATAATAAAAGCATCCTTAAACTTATCTGTAATAGTACGTTTACTTTTTAATACTTTATTATAATCGGTTGAGGCTCCATAAGTGTACTTATACAATCCTTTTTCTTTATAATAATCTACGTCTTTCAATCCCTTTAAACGTTTATCGTTTTTGGTCAGTGGACTTGACGAAGTTAGTATCTGTATTTTAAACGTTATTTCTCCACTATTTGTTGCACTTTCTACTGTGATAGGACGTTGTTGTGGTTTAGCTTGTGCTACCAACTCCGTTTGGTCTGGTGCACTGTCTGGTTTCTCTTTTGGGGGCTGTGTGGTTACCAGTTCGTTCTTCGACATCTCTTCATCATCAGGAATGATGGTATGGCTAACACCTGTCAGACGCATCTCATGTTCTTTCTTATAAGTAAGAAAAGCACGATAGATTCCTTTAGCTAATGTACTGGTTCCTTCTTCGGAGTTGAGATAGCGCTCTTCTTCAGGAGTTGAAATAAACCCCAACTCTACCAGAATACTTGGCATTGCGCTTGCTTTTAATACAAGAAATCCAGCTTGGTGTACTCCGCGATCTACACGCTTGCAGGTATGGCGGAATTGTTTTTGTATCAGGGAAGCTAAATGCACACTTTGCTCCATGTATTTATCCTGCATAAATTCAAAGATGATATACGACTCAGCCGAGTTGGGGTTAAAGCCGGCATACCGGGTTTTATAATCACTTTCATAAAGGATTACTGAATTCTCACGTTGTGCAACAGCGAGGTTAGCGTCAGATTTGGCAAGACCGAGCGTCCAGGTTGATGCGCCTTTAGCAGTGCGATTATTGGCTAATGCATTGGTATGTATGGAAATAAACAGATCGGCTTTGGCGTTATTAGCTATTTCTGCACGACGATTCAGTGGGATAAATACATCTTTCGTGCGGGTAAAGATCACTTTTACATCATCACAGTTTTTTTTGATCATGTTTCCCAGCTTTAATGCAACGTTCAGGTTGATATTCTTTTCTTTAGAAATCTTACCTACGGCTCCGGGATCATGCCCGCCATGCCCGGCGTCAATTACGACAACAAAGTCTTTTGCCCATGAATTACTGATACAAAGCGGGGAGCTAAGTAACCAAAGGCAAATGAATGTATATAATATGTAGTATCTATGACGTCTCATTTTATTGGAATGACGATGCAAATGTAGCAGAATTTTGCTGAAAACTTACTATTCACTATTAAGTTTTGTATTTTTTTCCATATTTCATGGGTTTATTTCCATGATTCGTTGTTACTTTGTGTTTTGAAATTATAAATGATATAGCGATGCTTAAGTTCCTGAAGAATTGGACGTTGCCCATTGCCATGTTGGTGGGGGCCATTGGTTATCCATTATTTATCACTCTTTCTTTCTTGACTCCGGTACTTATTTTTACCATGTTACTACTCACTTTTTGTAAGGTGTCTCCTCGTGATTTAAAGCCGAAGCCTCTACATTTATGGTTACTTTTGATTCAGATTTTTGGGGCTATTGCTGTTTATTTACTCCTTTTCCGTTTTAATAAAATTGTAGCAGAAGGAGCAATGGTTTGTGTTATTTGCCCTACAGCTACTGCAGCTGCTGTTATTACTTCCAAATTGGGTGGGAGTGCTGCCAGTTTGACTACTTATACATTGATTGGTAATATTGGTGCTGCTATTGCTGTTCCGGTTTTGTTTCCATTGATTGAGGCGCATGCCGATATTAGTTTTTTTGATTCGTTTTTGTTGATATTGAGTAAAGTTTTCCCTTTATTGATTTGTCCTTTTTTAGTTGCATGGTTTTTACAGCGTTTTGTGCCTCTCGTACACCATACGTTGTTGAATTATCATGAACTGGCATTCTATCTTTGGGCTGTATCTCTTGCTATTGTTACTGCACAGACTCTCTCTTCTTTAATTAATGATCCGGCAGATGGGATAACTGAAATTATGATTGCTCTCGCAGCTTTGGTAGTTTGCTGTCTGCAATTCTTTTTTGGAAAAACACTCGGTAGTTTGTATAATGATCGAATTAGCGGTGGCCAGGCGTTAGGGCAAAAGAATACGATTTTAGCTATTTGGATGGCTCATACATATTTGAATCCTCTTTCTTCTGTTGCTCCGGGAAGTTATGTTTTGTGGCAAAACATCATCAACAGTTATCAGTTGTGGAAAAAGAGAAAGAAAGAGATAAAGTAATAAATATAAGATGTTGATAATCAGTTGCTATTCATGTGTAAATTTAGTTGTAATATCATTTGGTGTTTTAAAATAATAGTTTGCTTGAATGGGGTTGGATATATTATTACCCCATAATGCTAATCCAAAATCAATACCCGCATTTGTAGCACATTGAATATCATAAATACTATCACCAATATATATAGTGTTTTGAGGGCTTGCATTGGCTTTTGCCAAATATGCTAATAAAGGGGCTGCATTGGGTTTATGTTCAACGGTATCATCGGCACATACAACCGTCGTAAAATATTTCGCCAATCCTAATGGCTTAAAGTCAGCGCAATATTCCATATATCTTTTGGAGGTTACGATGCCTAAATTATATCCTTTTGTAAAAAGAGATTCTAAGCATTCTTTAATACCTTGAAACGGTTGGATCGTATGTTGATATAATTTCATGTTAATATCCCATAACCTTAAACCCTCGTCAATGTTAGGTACTTTGAGTAACTTCAAAGCATTTCTACCAGTAATACCTAAAGCGAATTTCAGATTTGCATATTGGGGTGTATTTCCAGTTATATCTGTAATTGTTTTTATCAAAGAATGTATTACTGCATATTCGGTATCAATTAAAGTACCATCAATATCAAATACAATATATTTATATTTCATCTTCTTTTATTGTCAATGTGTTTAATAACCCTGCATGGATTTCCAACGGCTATACAATTATCCGGTATCGAGTGAGTGACAATGCTACCTGCTCCGATGACACTGTTTTCTCCAATAGTTACTCCAGGCAATATGATTGCTCCGCCTCCAATCCATACGCCATTACCAATTTTTATAGGAAGCGCATAAGTCTTGCAAATTTCCATTCCTTTGTCCCAATCCTCTACGATTCTTTCATATACTTTGGTTGAATGGGTAGCTGTATATAGCTGAACATTGGAGGCAATTAAAACATTATCGCCTATTTCAATGATGTTATTATCCACGAAAGTGCAATTCATGTTAATTATCACTTGGTTTCCTATAAAAATATGCTTACCATATTCACAATGGAAATCGATATCTACATGGATGTTTTTACCTACTCTTCCAAATAGTTGTTGCAGGATGTTTTTTTTTGATTTCACATCTGCATAATCAGTGTTATTTAGTTCTTTCAGCAGCCTTTTAGCATTTAAGGTCATTGCTGCTAAAGTCTTATCGCCCCCATTAAATACTTCTCCGGATAAACATTTTTCCAATTCTGTTTTCATATTACAAAATTTTAATAAAGAATTTATTGTTGTAATAGTGGAAGTGTTCAAATGTATAAAACAAAAAATTATCTTTTAACTTTCTCTTTAGTAATACGCATGATGCAAAGAATTGATTTAACTTTTTCATAAATATAATTTTAGCGGTTCGTTTTCTGCAAAGATACGTGATTGTAATAGCTTAAATTTTATCCTATGTGAAAAAGTAAACTTAATATGTAGCTCTAATTCTGCTAAGAGATTGTTGCGTTATTCCCAAAAAACTGGAAATATGTCCTAAGTTTGCTCGTGAAAAAATATTAGGGTATTCCTGCATTAATTTTTCATAGCGTTCTTGAGCTGACAAAATTAGGCGAGAAATGTGAGTGTCTTGTAATTTGAGAAAATTTTCTTGCTGTAATACTCTCATCCAGTTGGCAATGTCAATGTGTGACTTATACAAGTTATTTAATGTTTTTATGTGAATGGAATAGACTAATGTTTCTTCCAAAGTTTCGACATATTCGAATCCCGATTTGTTTCGATATAAATCCCATGAACCACAAGCGATATCACCTTCCATAGAAAACCATGTTGTTATTTCTTTTCCGTTGTGCAGGATATACGAACGTGTTATACCTTTTTCTATGAAATAAATCTGTTTGTCTAAATGATTAGCTTGTATAATAATAGCTTTAGCCGGAAAGAAACATTGTTTGAAGTTACTTTTTAAAATGTTCAATGAATCATCCGAAACAGGATAGTATTCTTTTATTTTTTTTATTATATTATCCATTATCAATACTTGATATTCCTGTTGTTTTTAATAACAGCTTCGCGAATAGTAGAACGGCTCACACCGAAGATTTTCATAAGTTCGGGTTCAATTGGAAGTTTATCTCCTTTTTTCAGCTTCCCTTTCGTGATTTGCTTTTGAAGTTGATCTGTCACTTCTTTTGCTAAAGACTTTTTTGAATAATTGAATTTGTTTCTATATGAATCACATCATGATATCATCTGATGAATTTTACAAAGATAAATATTTCTTTTCTATTGAACAAAAGTACAGTATGTTATATAATAAACTATGTATCTTTACAGGTAAATTGATTATTTAAATTTGCGCATTGAGAACTTAAAATTAGTCTTGTAGATAATTCTATTTCATGCTAAATTAATATTGTTAACGCTTTTTTTTAACAATCTGGCTTATGCTTTCAAAAGTGTACATTTTTACACTGCAAGATTATACACTTTTGTATAACATGACTGTACAATTAACTTGATGATAAGTGTACACTTTTGCATGTCACTGAATAGGAGTTTGTTATCCATTGTAAATTAATCAATTACGAGAAGATAAATAATGTAACTCTATTCAAAACCTTCTTCCCGAAAAATATTTGTAATTACTGTTTTGATAAGTACGCATTTGCCGAATAAAACTTTCGGCAGGATTTATGATGATTTCGTTACAATTTGGAGAGGCGTATTTATCTGCTTTTTATCTCCGTTGTCAATCTTTTGAACTTTTAGTTCATTTCTCTACGGAGATCGGGTCGAAACTCTACGAGAAACGGGGCGTTTGTCGTAGAGAATCGACCCGTTTCTCGTAGAGAAAAATATGAATGTATAACTATTTGATTGTTAGTAAATTATGAAATGATTTAGTGTCGCCTTTTTTCGATGCAGCGGAAGGGCATTTGTTGTTCTACTTGTTCTGTTTTTATTTTCGGAATAGTTACAAATTTAGAGTCTGCTGAATGAGATGTTTAGCCTTCAACTGCAACAAAAAAAGAATTTCAGATAGAACTGTCTATCACTTTGACGTTCCATCTTGTTTCATTGGAATGAGAGTTTTGTTTCAATGCATTGAGAAACTCGTTTCAATCCGATGAGAATTGAGTTTCAATAGGTTGAGAAAATATTCTCAAAGAGTTGAAGTAGTCTGAAACAGTTTGAGACATCCGTATTCCGATCAATATAGTAGATACTTTTCCCGCATCTCCTTGTATTTTTGTAGTTCAGTCTTCCAGCCGGCTCGTATTTCAGTTTCACTTTTTCCGGCAAGAATTGCTTTACGTACAGTATCTGTACCCATTAACAGATCGAACCAGCGTGCCCGGTCGAAAAAAGCACCTCCTGCATTTGATTTCCAATAAAAGCGGAGGAAATAGCGTAGGGTGAACCCCTCTACGTTGGTTATCCTTCTTAAATCTTCTCCATAGCACATTTGGTCTTTGTGCATGGGATTCTTGTCGAAACCGGGCAGTGAATGCGGAGTAAATGTAAAGTTACCATATTTCTGATCCGGTGCACCGAGTACCTGAAAAGGAAAGGTTGTACCTCGTCCCACACTGATACGGGTGGCTTCAAACGGACATAGAGAGGCATATAACCGTATTGCCTGGTCATTAGGTAGATTAGGCGAGGGCTTAATAGGAAGAGAATAAGGTTGACCGTGTTGCCAGCCTGTCATAGGGATTACTGTCAACCGGCAGGCATCCGGGGTTTTATTTATCCACCCTTCACCATTTATCATGAGAGCCAGTTCGCCAATGGTACAACCGTGGAGTATAGGGATAGGCAATATACCTACAAAACTACGGAAAGCAGGACGAAGGATGGGGCCGTCAATATAGTCGCAAGGATTGGGCCGATCGAGTACAATCATCTCTTTCCCATTCTCAGCGCAAGCCTCCATTACATAAAACATGGTACTGATATAGGTATAGAATCGTGCTCCCACATCTTGTATATCGAATATAATAATATCTATATCCTGCAATTGTTGCATGGTAGGCTTTTTATTATTTCCATAGAGTGAGATGAGGGGAGTTCCTGTCCGACTGTCTTTTCCGTCTTTTATTGTTTCACCTGCGTCTGCATTACCACGAAAGCCGTGTTCCGGGGCGAACACTTTCACTACATTAATGTTTAGTTGTAAAAGGGTATCGAGCAGGCAGGTTTGTTCTTCACCAACAATGGAGGTGTGGTTGACTACCATTCCTACCCGTTTACCTTTCAACAGTGGCAGGTATTCTTCGGTACGTTCTGCTCCGGTAGCGAGAGTGCCTTCTGCAAAGAGGGTACTAATGCCGATAAGCAGGCTGGTGAGAATGAAGATTATTTTTCGGTGCATCTCGGTATTTTTTAGTAATATTGCACAAAAATATCCATTTGTATTGATTATTACAAGTTATAATAGGTGAAGTTATGAATCCGATTGATATAATTGATAAATACTATCCACAGGATAATGAATTGAAACATATTTTGTTAGTACACAGCCAGTCGGTGGCCGACAAAGCACTGTGGATAGCTGAGCGGCATCCGGAGTTAAATCTTGATGAAGCATTTCTTTATGAAGCAGGCATGCTTCATGATCTTGGTATCTTTCTGACGGATGCTGCTCCTATTTATTGCTTTGGAACAGAGCCTTACATCTGCCATGGCTATCTGGGAGCGGATTTAATGCGTAAAGAAGGTTTTCCGTTGCATGCTTTGGTATGTGAAAGACACACGGGTGCCGGGCTTTCATTGAAGGAAATACTTCGTCAGCAGCTTCCGATTCCTCATCGCGAAATGCTTCCTGTGAGTATGGAAGAACAGGTAATATGTTTTGCGGATAAATTCTACTCAAAAACCCATCTTGACAGAGAAAAAACGATAGAAGGTGCCCGGAAAAGCATTGCGAAGTATGGAGAGGAGGGACTGAGCCGTTTCAATCGCTGGTGTGAGCTATTCTTGTAGCACTAAAAAATAATTAAAAAGAGAGATTCCGATGTATAATTGATGAAGATTGTGTACTTTTGCCCCTTCAAGCGTAAACTATTAGTTAATGACGCCATTGAAAGCAAATACATTAATATCATTTATACTACTGTTTGTCTTACTGGTGCTTCCTGATGAGGCCATGTCTCAACGTCGCCGAAACAGGGGAGTAGAAGGAGGTGTAGAGACATTTAACTCTCCGGCAGCTCTGAATGCAGATTCCTTGACGACTGACTCGGTAAGAACAGATTCTGTGGTTGCTAAACCCATTAAGAAACAGCCACTGGATGCTCCGGTGATTTATTCTGCAAACGATTCCATTGTTTTTGAAGAAGGAGGATATGCTCATCTTTATGGAGATGGAAAGGTAAACTATCAGAAGGTAGAGTTGGGCGCACAAATTATCACCATGAATATGGACAGTAGTACGGTGTATGCTCGTGGTGTGAAAGATTCACTGGGAGTAGAAACCGGAAAGCCTGTTTTTAAAGACGGTGATACTTCTTATGATACGGAGGCTATCCGTTACAACTTTAAGAGTAAAAAAGGATATATTAATAACGTTGTCAGTCAGCAGGGTGAAGGGTATGTAACCGGTAATAATGCAAAGAAAGGCGCTGATGATGAGTTGTTTATGCAGAATGGTAGGTATACTACCTGTGATCATCATGATCATCCTCACTTTTATCTTCAACTAACAAAAGCTAAAGTCCGTCCGAAAAAGAATGTGGTAACGGGGCCTGCTTATCTGGTGGTGGAAGATGTACCGTTACCATTGGCTGTACCCTTTTTCTTCTTTCCCTTTTCCAGCAGTTATTCTTCCGGGTTTATTATGCCTACTGTTCTTGATGATTCTGCCCGTGGATTTGGTTTATCGGATGGAGGGTATTACTTTGCTATCAGTGATTTGATGGATTTGAAATTAACAGGTGATATCTTTACGAAAGGTTCGTGGAGGTTAGGGCTGGAGACGAATTACAACATGCGTTATAAGTTTTCCGGTTCTTTGATGGCCGATTATCAAGTGACAAAGACGGGAGATAAGAATATGCCGGACTATTCGGTATCAAAAGACTTTAAGATTGTATGGAGTCACCGACAGGATCCTAAAGCGAACCCTAATGCTACTTTCTCGGCGAGTGTTAATTTTTCAACCAGTAGTTATGAGCGTACCAACATTGGTAACTTATACAATTCTCAGTTGTTGACTCAAAATACTAAGACATCAAGTATCAGTTACTCACGTACCTTTCCGGATATTGGTCTGACATTGTCGGGGACTACTAATATCTCGCAGACTATGAGAGATTCTTCTATTGCAGTGACATTGCCTGATCTTAATATTTCATTGACTCGTCGTTTCCCATTCAAGAGAAAAAAAGCAGTAGGTGCAGAGCGTTGGTATGAAAAAATTTCATTCCAATATACCGGTCGTTTGACAAATTCTATCACAACTAAAGATGATCGGTTGTTTAAATCAAATCTGATAAAGGATTGGAAAAATGCTATGCAGCACACCATACCAGTAAGTGCTACATTTACTCTTTTCAAATATTTCAATCTGACCCCGTCATTCAATTATACAGAACGCTGGTATACTCATAAGACTGATAATTATTATGATGAAGAAAAGCGTCAGTGGGTAGCTACCGATACTATTTATGGTTTTAACCGTGTGTCCAATTACAATTTCTCTTTGGGGTTGAGCACCAAACTTTATGGTATGTATAAGCCTATTTTCATGAAGAAGAAAGAGATACAGATTCGCCATGTTGTTACTCCACAGGTAAGTGTGAGTGGTGCACCGGGTTTTGGGAAATATTGGCAGGAACATGAAGATGCCAATGGAAATATGTCGTATTTTTCTCCTTATACCAGTCAGCAGTTTGGTACGGCACCACGTGAGAAACAGGGGACAGTGACTTTTGATTTGTCAAATAACATAGAGATGAAGTTTAAAGACCGGAATGACTCTATTAAAAAGATAAGTCTGATTGATGAATTAGGAGGTTATATTTCTTATAATATGGCTGCTGAGAAGAGACCGTGGAGTGATCTAACTTTGCGTCTACGCTTGAAACTGACGAAGAACTATACTTTCAATCTGAATTCTACATTTGCTACATATGCCTATACGTTTGATAAAGATGGCAGGGTTGTGACTGGTGATCGTACAGAATGGTCTTACGGACGTTTCGGACGTTTCTCCGGTTGGGGATCTTCATTTAATTATACCTTCAATAATGAAACCTGGAAGAAGTGGTTTGGTCCTAAAGACGACAAGGATCAGAAGGATAAAGACAAGGATCAGAATGGGGAAAATGGAGAAGATATGGATGCCGGGAATGATACCGGAACCACAAAAAAGGTGGAGAAAGCACAGGCGGACGCTGATGGTTATCAGGTGTTCAAGATGCCATGGTCTTTGAGTGTGAACTATTCATTTAATATTCGTGAAGATCAGAGCAAACCTATTAATGTACATTCAATGCGCTATCCGTTTTCTTATACGCACAATATTAATGCCTCCGGTAATATCAAGCTTTCAAATAACTGGCAGGTGTCTTTTAGTACCGGTTACGATTTTCAGGCGAAAGAAGTAACTCAGACGTCAATGACTATTTCCCGTGACTTACACTGTTTCAATATGTCAGCGAGTCTCTCTCCTTTCGGACGTTGGAAATACTATAACTTTAAGATCAGTGCTAATGCAAGTATCTTGCAGGATTTAAAGTGGGAGCAAAGAAGTCAGACGCAGAGTAATATACAGTGGTATTAAAAAACTCTCTCTGTTTTTAAGTATATATTCGATAGAAACTTCAAAGAAATAAAAAAGCCAACCAGTTTCAGCGACTGGTTGGCTTTGATGTTTTTATTTGTAGGATATTTCTACTTTACGATCAGTTTGACTGTTTCTGTATTTGCGTCGGTAGCAATAACAACCAGATAAGTTCCTGAACTAAGTGTGTTGATATTCATATCCTGCTCTGCAGTGCCATTGCCTGTAGCAGTCAATACAGCTTGTCCGAGTAGATTATGAATAGTGATGTTCTTAATCTGGCTTCCGTTCGTTTTGATATTGATCCGTTCGCTTGCAGGGTTCGGGTAAAGTGACAACTCTGCTTTTATGGTAGTATTATTTTTAATACCTGTAGGAGCGTTCTTTCCAAAGTTTGGACGGATATAAGGAGCACCATAACCAGGTAGTTCATTCATGAATCCATTCTTTGATGCTGCAATTAATCCATCTTTCGTCTTGTCACATACTAATCCCATGTTCACTGCACTTTCTTGTTTTACCTCAAACATATATTTGCCGGGAGCAAGATTGGTTTCAGGGAGTTTGTAAACGATTTCTTCTCCACCTTTACCTCTAAGTACAGATTTGGTAACCATCGTTGCTTCTATCTCTGAGTTATTATCAGTGTTTATTTTATATACGTTCAGAGTGATTTTATCATTGGCTTGTTCTTCTTTAAGCATGAAACCGAGGCTGAGTGAGGTTAATACGTCTTCTTTCAGTATAGTGAAGGCCGCACCAAATGCAACGGGGCCACTACCACTACCTACACCAAATTTGAAATCGGTTGGGTTATCCCACGCATAAATAGAATCGGTTACAATAGTCGTAAGTTGAGCTGTATTGTTTGTAAGGTCATCATCCTGAGCAATGCTAGCTTCGACAGAGAAAGCCGGTACTTGCTCTTTACTGCTTACTATATTATCCAGATTGAAATTGAAAGTTTCCTTCTTTGTTTCTCCTACAGCCAGTGTCGGGATGGTGGTAGTTGCTAAAACATCATTATAAGCTTTCACGTTCAGTTCGATGTTGTTTTCAACCTGTTGTCCATAGTTTGCAACAGTTACTTCAAACTTCTGTGCCGTGTTTTTGATGTGGAATTGAGGAATCATTCTTGGGTATTTTTCTTCGCTGGTGATTGATTCTACCTTAATATCATGTTCCAGAATCTTACTTACGCTGATACTGAATATCTCAAGATAAGACAATTCGGTTGCGTTGAAGCTGATACCGTAGTTACCTTCTTCGGTGACAGTAAATGTAATTTCTTTCTTAGCTGTAGTATAATTAGTAAATTCTTTGAATTTTCCTAATTCGCTCCAGTTAGCCATATCACTTCCGCTCTTTCCAAATGTGATATTAAACAGGTCGTATTTTATGCCTCCGATAAGCAGCTCACTTCCTGCACTATAGTTGAAGATGAGACGATAGTTACCCGGTTCCATATGAATACATCTGGATAATAAAGAAGAAGGAATTTCTGCTTTATAAGCTCCGGATTTATAAATCCAACCATTGGGAGTTATAGGATTCCAGTTTAGCAGATCCACTGCTTGCTCGAAGTTAGATTCAAAAGGTAATAGGGTCGGTGATAGATTAATGACACGACCAGCTACCGTATCATTGGCAAAATTCGTTTGGCCTGTACATTGAGCCACTACTTTTATATTGTACCCTTGATCTACAGATGAAAAATCAGCTGGAGTACTGAAGGTTACATCTAATGAAGCGTCCGGGGCTATTACCTCTGTGAAATCTTGTGTTACTTTGGTATCTTCATCATCCAATTCATAATATAGGCTGAAACCGTTGATCGGTCCTGTTCCTAAGTTTTTGACAGTTACTTTGATAGGGCTACTTCCCAATGTACAATCGGAAGGAGGAAGTATCAGATTTTCCAAAGCAATATCCGGCACTCCATTAAAACTGCCTTCATCAATAGCTATATTATCTATATAGATACTTCCTTTATTTTTTTCTGATGTAGCGTGAAAAGAGAAATAATAATCTCCGGCTTCTGCTACTTCAAAATCGTTGATGCTGGCAACCCATTCTTTGGTTTTTTTGTCTATCAAAGATGCTATGACAGTCATTGTGGTAACGTCGCTTGATTTTCCATAAAGTACTTCAAATCTTTCAGGATAATTAGTTGACGATGATGTGCGATAGTAAAAAGAAATACAATTAGCTCCGGCCTTCAGGGTAACAGGATTTTTTGTAGTAAGATAATCATCTGCTGCATTTTTGCTGTTATATTGATACCTTGCTATTCCTTTTCCGCCATCTGCGTCGGGGTCACTATCTCTGTCATTCAGCCAGGTTGATTTATCATTATTATTATCAAGTACCACCCAATTATTGGTGAAATTCTCTTCAGCTGCAAAGTCTTCATAGAAGAGATGCTTTGCCGGCTCCTCGGCCATTGCTACCAGTGCTGTTGATTGCAATGCCAACAAAAGTAATAATCTTTTCATAAGCGCATGTTTTTTTAATTGTGAGTAATCTATTTATTGTTTAATGAACTTTAATGGAACCGATTTTCCATTGTCATCAGTGTAACTGCCTACAAGACCTAACCAACTGTTTAAAGCTGGAATTTCTAAACCGAGAGCATGACCAACTTCGAAGCTGATTACCTTGTCTTTGTAAATACCTATTATGGGCTCGGATGTTTTAATCCACATACCACCTGATATCTGTTTGTGAGTGAGTTCGACTCTATTATCACTATACATTCCTACCGGTTGGCTGGCGGTTATAGTCAATTTATACTCTCCTTCATTTCCTGTTGCTTCTACATCTGCGATAGCAGCTCCACCATGTCCAAAGTCTAAATATATCTGTTGGAAAGTGTTGTCTACAGAAGTAAGAGTACATGCATACCCTGTCACTCCGGTTGGAGTTGGAAGCTGGCTTTTTCCTTCCATCGAGTATTTTCCTTCTATAGGGCTGTTTTCTACTATATTAATTTTGCACGTATTTATTGAACCGGCAGTTGCCCCTTCTACATCTGCAATCGCTATTGAAAAAGAGCGATTCTGTACTATTTGCTCATTGGCTATTGAAAGAAGGGTTTCCACATTTACTGATTCTGTCCGCATCGGAATGGATAGGTGGTCTTCCGTTATGAGAATTGCTTTTTCACTTTCAAAGCCGCTATTGTTTTCTTTCAGGATGACGTGTACTTTTATGAGTCCGTTACGCTCTCCTTTTACTACGATGGGTAGATTAAGGATAGAGGTAAGCTCTTTTACCTCAATTTCAGCCGATTGGAATTCAACGGTAGCCTCTTGTGTATTAAAATCTTCATCACTACTACAAGCAATCATAGTAAATGATAAAAGGAATATGGTTAGTAATTTGAAATAATTCATAACAGTTTCATTTTATGTATTGAGATTAGTAACCTGGGTTTTGTTGGTTCTTAATTTGAGGATTAGCATCTATCTCTGCTTTAGGGATAGGCCATATCCAACGTATGTTATCAGGTTTTATATTCAGATCTAAAGCCAGTTCATAAGATAGTTGTACTGATTGAGGTGTTTGACGTCTGAACTCTTCACCGTATCGTTTTAAATCAACAAGACGGAATCCTTCACCGAATAATTCACGTTCGCGTTCGGCACGGATTAGATTTCTGAGGGTCAATCCTGTCACCGGTGCATATTCAATGGAAGCATCACGAGCTGACATTAACTCAAATAATATATCATAGGCCATTGATTCATCACCCGCTTCTCCTCTCAGGTAATAAGCCTCGGCTGTAATAAGATATTGTTCTGCAATACGGAAAATCTTAGGCTTATTCACGTAATTATTAACCCCTTCATACATTTCCGGATTTCCAGGATATTTAGTGAAGACTATTAATCTCTGTTTCTGATTTGTTGAGAAAGCTATGTCTTTGAAAGCAAAATAACAGTTGAGGCGTATATCTTTCTCTCTGAACGAGTTGATGATATCTTTAGAGGGTAGGAAAACCGGTTTGTCGTTGATGTCGTCCAGAAAGTAGTTTCCAATAGTAGGAGCCAGTTCTTGTTTGGAACAGGATAGCTGGCAGATTACTTCCGTAGTAATATCATTTTTCCACATCTCTTTAAGTTTCGCTTCATTACTGATGAGTGGATATCGTGCAGTTTTAAGTAAGCTTTCGGAGCTTTCGATGGCGGTGTCATAGTCTTTGGTCAGTAAGGCTATTCGTGCTTCGAATGCGCTTAGGGCGTCTACTGTCAGGTATTCTGATGATTGCGCTCCTTTAGCACTTAGGTTTTCTTTAGCCAGCCTGATATCTTCTTTGATAAAGTCATAGGTTGCAGCTAAAGTAGCACGTGAAGGATATTTGGTGTTATCGGATGTCGGAGCATATTCGTCTACCAATGGGATACCATATAGGTTTCCTGCGGTAGCCGGGTCGTAAGCTGCACAGAATTTTTCAGCTAACTGAGAGTAAGCAATAGCACGGATCAGATATGCTTCTCCGAGGTAGTTTTTTATTATTGGTTGCTCACTTACCTCAAATATATCTTCTTCCTGAAGCTTTTCTATGCTTTTAATGAGTAGATTACATTGGGCAATAGTGACGTAGCAATTGCCCCATATAGTAGAAAAAGTACTTTCTGAAGCGTTTGCTTCCCAACGATAGATACCCCCGAATTGATTGCCAAAGTAGGAGAGCGGAATAAAGCCATCCGCTTGTATTTCAGATGCCAGTGCATTGACTGAAACTCCGATGATCCGCAGGTCGCGGTACATCCCTGTGCGCAATTTCTGGCAATCAGCAAATGACTTGGCAGCACTGTCTAAGGGGATCTTGTCATAAGGATACTTGTCCATATCACAGGATACCAGTGTTAGTGTTAAGATAGAGGTTAATATTATTGACTTTAATGTTTTCATATATTTGTAGTTCTTTAAAATTTAACTTCCAGTCCTATTGTGTATTGCCTTGAGTTGGGATAGTCTCCTAATGCCAGGTTCGAATCAATTTCCGGATCTATGCCAGAGAATTGGGTGAATGTGAGTAGATTACGTCCGGTAGCAAATACTCTGACTCCTTCTATGATTTTGGTTTTCTTCAATATGTTTTTGGGTAACTCATAAGCTATGGTCAGGTTCTTTAAACGGACAAACGCTGCATTCTCTAAAAAGTAATTGGTACGAAGTAAGTTTTCGCTTGCAGTGCCATAGCGCGGTACATCAGTGATGTCACCAGGTTTTTGCCACATGCTGAGCATGCGTTTATTCATGTTAACCATATTTGAATTGGTTGGATTTTCTGTGAAGAAGCGATCGTTGTTAATGAGGTATCTTTTACCTATCCATGAAAAATCTATCATCATGGTTATTCCTTTCCAGCCCAAAGATGTTCCGAAACCACCACTACAAGGAGCAAACATTTTCTTTCCGGTAAATTGCATGTTGTCCATGGTGAATGTCTTGGTTTTATTACCGTTTAAGTCATAGTACATGAGCGAACCGTCTCTGGGATCTACTCCGGCACATAGCACTGAGTAATACTCATTAGGATCATGCCCTACCTGGTATTTCAAACCATATTGTGGAAACGCCAGTTCGTCCAATCCATTGAACAGAGATTCAATTTTGGTTTTATTATAGTTGAAATTGGCATATACGCTCCATCTGAAGTTGTTGGTGTTCAAAAGATCAAGATTCATATTCAGGTCAACTCCGGTATTTAAGAGAGTACCCACATTTCCCATACCGGTGGAATGTCCGGTAGTGAGTGAGAAGGGTACATCCATTAGCATATCAACCGTTTTCTTTCGATAGTATTCAATGCTGAAATCCAAACGATCGAACACTCGGGTAGATATACCGGTTGAAAAGTTCTTTAAAGTTTCCCATGTCAAATCGGAGTTGCCAACTGTACCAATGACCCAACCACTTTGATTATTATAGTTATATTTGCCACCACCAGCTACCATGCCTAAGGAAGCGTAGTTTCCAATTTCTGAATTTCCGGTGGTTCCATAACTAACTTTTAGTCGTAAATTATTCAACCATTTTGTGTCCTTAAGGAAGGTTTCGTTTTTAATATTATACATGGCTCCAATAGAGAAGAAAGAAGCCCAACGATGATCTTTACTGAAACGTGAAGAGCCATCTCTACGGAATGAAGCATCCAGATAGTATCTTTCGTCATAGTTATATTCTCCACGGAAAAAATAGGAATTGAATACATACTCGGAACGTGCACCGTCAACTTTAGCCGACGAAGCTGAAATGGCGGATAATTGAGTCAGTCGTTTATCCTCAATACCTTTACCAGAAGCAGAGAAACCATCTGCATTGTGTATGATTGATTCTTGTCCGGCTAAGAGTGTCACGAAATGTTTCTTTGCAAATGTATGTTTGTATTCAACTGTGTTGGTAAAAGTCCAGTTGCTTGCTCTTTGAAACTGCTCAGAGACATTTCCGTTGAATTCATTATCTTCCCAAGGGTAGTTTACTCCTCTATATTTATATATATATCCTTCAAAAGCTTGTGCTCCTTTTATGGTCAGTCCTTTTAGCGGAGTTAATTCAATGAATGTATTCAGGTTACCTAAAATTCGTTCATTCTTGATAGATGAATTCCGGAAAATCATCATTGGGTTAGTATATCCTGTTCCCGGTAAGTATAGTAAATCTTCTCCGCGTGACCATGTTCCATTTTCGTTCTCTATGATTTCATAAGGAAAATCGATAGGGCGGCCTGTGCGTGCCAATATAAGAGGTGAATTAACCCAGGCGCCTTCATTATTGTCCCTGATACCCAGAGTGGTTGCATAATCCTGATAGGAAATGGCGGAGTTTACTCCAAACTTTAACCAGTCTTTCAATTTAGTGTTGAGATTAACTCTGAAATTCTCGCGAGTCATGCCCGATTGGAATGAGGTTCCTTCCTGATCAAAATGACCTGCGCTTACATAATAATTTGTAGAACCTGAGGCACCGCTTATGTTTGCATCTATAGAATAGGTCGGAGTGTTATCTCTCAATACATAGTCGGCCCAATCCATACTTAAACCATATTTTTCTATCTTGGCTTTATCGGTCTGAAACTGTACATTATTCGCTAAAGAAGGGTCACACATTAATTTAAACTGAATAAATTCCTGTGCATTCATCATATCCTTTTTGAAATCTGGTAATTGGGAGATTCCGTATTGTCCGCGAATCGTGATATTTGCCTTTTCGCTCATTTTTCCTTTCTTGGTTGTAATATAAACAACCCCATTGGCGGCACGTGCACCGTAGATAGAGGTTGAAGAGGCGTCTTTCAATACCGTTACGTTTTCTATATCATTTGGATTGAGAGAAGTGAAAACATCATTTGAAACCGGTGCACCATCTAATATATATAAAGGTGAAGTTCCTGCATTGAGGGAGGTGTATCCACGTACTCGCATCGAAGAAGTAGCTGTAGGTTCTCCCGAAGAAGTGAATACCTGCATACCGGCAACTTGCCCTTGGAGTGCATCTGCGAAATTCATAGTTGGTTTTGCTTCTAATACTTTGTTATTGACTGTAGAAACGGAACCTACTACCGAACCTAATTTTTTGCCCGTACCGTATCCGATAACTACAACTTCATCAACTAATTGTGAATCCGATTTTAGGATAACTTTCATGTTGGGTTTGATTTCGCCTTCGTATGTTGCCAAACCGATGAATGATATTCGTATATTATGTGCAGAACTTGGAATGTTTGATAAAGTGAAGTTGCCGTCTATATCAGTAATGGTCCCCATATCAGTACCAATAATTGAAACGGAGGCACCAACGACCGGTAAATTATCCTCTTCAGAGATTACTACGCCCGTTACTTTGGAGGTTTGCGCTATTATTATGTTTGTGCCAACCAGCAAACATGTTAATAATAACATTAATTTTTTAATCATAAGTTTCTTGAGGTTTAATTTTGTATATTATGCCATTTCTGAATGCAAATATATTAATAAATATGAAACTAACAATTTTGTTTATGAAGAAACATTGTAATAATA
>QWCY01000830.1_pt1 | contig 99558 bp, 86 predicted proteins | sample 1972631 | NCBI WGS metagenome assembly QWCY01 (sample SAMN09866696, study PRJNA288562) | Human gut metagenome isolate pre1_stool, whole genome shotgun sequencing... | isolation source: gut | host: Homo sapiens | place: USA: California
CGGCCCGGCGGACAAAGGCCCCAGCCGCGACTGGCTCAAGATCGTGCGCACCAGCGAGGCCAAGAGCAAGATCCGCAACTGGTTCAAGAAGATGCGCCGGGAAGAGAACATCCAGCAGGGCCGCGATGCGCTGGCCCGCGAACTGCGCCGCGAGATGATCTTCATCCCGGACGACGAGCTGGATGATTTCATCGGCAGCTGCTGCCGCCGCCTGCGCCAGAACAACGCCGAGGAGCTGTATGCGGCCATCGGCTACGGCGGCATCACCATCGCCAACTGTCTGCCCAAGCTGAAAGAGGAGTGGCAGAAGCTCAAGGCCGAGGAAGACAAGACCGAACAGCTGGCCAAAGTGGATCTGAGCAAGGTCCATGCCACCGACGGCGTCGTGGTGGAAGGGTTCGACAACACCCCCATCAAGTTCGCCAAGTGCTGCTCGCCGCTGCCCGGCGACCCCATCGTGGGTTTCATCACCCGCGGGTTCGGCGTCTCCATCCACAAGCAGAGCTGCGCCAATGCCATTTCCAGCATGAAGGACCCCACCAACGCCCCCCGCTGGGTCAAGGCGTACTGGGCCGACAGCGTCAAGGACAGCTACAAGGCCGGCCTTGAGATCGTGGCGCTGGACCGCAACGAACTGCTGCGGGACGTGCTGAGCGCTCTGGCCGACATCCGGGTGCCCATCTACACGATGAACGCCCGCCAGGTGGAAAACAACTGCGCCGTGGTCAGCCTGACCATCGGCATCAACAACACCGAGCATCTCAACCGGGTGGTAGCCCGCCTGTCCAAGATCAAAGATGTGCTCAAGGTCACAAGGAGTTAAACCATGCGTGCAGTCATTCAGGCCGTTTCGTCGGCCAGTGTCCGGGTCGATGGGGGCGAGCCCCGCGCCATCGGCCCCGGCCTTGTCATCCTGCTGGGCGTCCGCGACACCGACTCGCTGGACATCGTGCCCAAACTGGCCGAAAAGTGCGCGGGCCTGCGCATCTTCAAGGATGAGAACGACAAGCTGAACCTCAGCGCAAAAGACCTTGGGTATTCGGCGCTGGTGGTCAGCCAGTTCACCCTGTATGGGGACACCCGAAAGGGCTTCCGGCCCAGTTTCATCCACGCAGCCAAAGCCCCGCTTGCAGTGGACGCCTACGAGCTGTTTCTGGCCGAGATGAACAAACAGGGCCTCCGGGAGGTCCGGCACGGAGAGTTCGGGGCGGATATGCAGGTGGCTCTGGTCAACGAGGGGCCCTGCACCATCGTCATCGACACCGACGAGTGGAAAAAGAAGGATTGAGAGGGATAACATGCAGGCATTTCATCTTCTCGGCTCTGCGCCGTTTTACACCAACAGTTTTCTGCTGCTCACCAAGGCCGGCCATGCGGTCATCATCGACCCGGCGGCCGGGGTGCAGGAGTACGATCAGATCCTGCGGGACCACGGTGCCGTGCTGACGCACATCCTGTGCACCCACGGCCACTACGACCATGTGGGCAGCGCCGGTGTGCTGAGCCGCGAGTGGGGCGCAAAGATCTGGTGCGAAGCCGCCGACTGCGCCGGGACCCAACTCTTCCCCCTGAAGAGCGCCGATTTCGGTTATGGAGAGGGAACCAACCTTTTGGTGGATGAGCTGACCTTCACCGCATGGCACACCCCCGGCCACACCGAGGGCAGCGTGGTGCTGCTGTGCAGCGAGTATCTCTTTGTGGGCGATACGGTCTTTCAGGGCAGCATCGGCCGCACCGACCTCGAAGGCGGCAGCGACCGCAAGCTGGAGGCGAGCCTGCGCAAGTTCGCGGGCCTGCCCATCCCCAAAGAGACCCAGCTCCTGCCCGGCCACGGGGATTTCTCGACCTATGGCGAGGAGCTGGAGACCAACTATTATATCAAAGCCGCACTGCGGAACGCATAAAAAAGGCAGGAACACATGAAGATCTATATCACAGGGCTTGCATCCGGCTACGAGGTCGAGCATCTGGTCCGGCTGTTTTACCCAATGGCACCGCTCACCCTGACCCCGCCCGAAGCCGGGGAGGACTGTGTGTGGGCCGAGCGGAAGCCGGACGGTCTGCTGGCGCTGGTGCGGGAGCACGGCGGGCAGGAGACCGTCTCCGCCCCGCTGCCGGGGCCGGACGGCGAGACCGAAGCCTTTGCCCTTGCCAGCCTGACCTATGACCTGCTGCGCCGCTGGACGGGCATCCGCCCGCCCTGGGGCAAGATGACCGGTGTGCGCCCGGTCCGACTCATCCACGACAAGCGCGCCGCCGGTTGGAGCGAAGCGGAGATCGACCGCTTTTTCCTGAGCCGGTTCGACTGCTCGGAGCAGAAATACCAGATGGCCAGAGCCATTGCCGATCTGCAGGAGCCGATCCTGCGCCTGGGCAGCGAGCCGAAGACCTACAGCCTGTACATCGGCATCCCGTTCTGCCCCTCCCGGTGCAGCTATTGCAGCTTCGTCAGCTGCAATCTCGACCGGGACCGCAAGCTGGTGCAGCCCTATGTGGACTGCCTCTGCCGCGAGGTGGAGGAGATCCGGGCGCAGGCAGAGCAGGCCGGGCTGAAGCTGTGCAGCATCTACATCGGCGGCGGCACGCCCACCAGCCTTTCGGCAGACCAGCTCCGCCAGCTGATGGGCACCGTGCGGCAGTGCTTTGACCTTTCCTGCGTCGTGGAATACACGGTGGAGGCAGGCCGCCCCGACTGCACCGACGCCGAAAAGCTGGCCGTCATCAAGGAGTATGGGGCGACCCGCATCTCCATCAACCCCCAGACCTTTTCGGACGAGGTGCTGGCCGGCATCGGCCGCCGGCACTCGGCGCAGGACATCCTGGACTGCTTTGCCGACGCCCGGAAGGCGGGCCACGACGACATCAACATGGACCTCATCGCGGGCCTGCCCGGCGACACCGTGGAGGGCTTTGAGCGCAGCCTGCGGCAGGCCATCGCGCTCGACCCGGAGAACATCACCGTCCACACCCTGACCCTTAAGCGGGCTTCCCGCATCGTCATCGAGGACCAGAGGGAGAACGACTACGCCGATGTGGCCGCCATGCTGGAACGCTGCCATCTACTGGCAGAGGCGGGCTACCGGCCCTACTACCTCTACCGCCAGAAGAATACCCTGCAAAATCTGGAAAACGTGGGCTGGTGCAAGCCAGGCCACGAGGGATATTACAACATCTATATCATGGAGGAAGTCCAGACCATCCTTTCCGCAGGCGCGGGCGGCAGCACCAAGCTGGTGGCCGACGGCGGAAAACGGATGCAGCGCATCTTCAACTTTAAGTACCCGACCGAATACATCCAGCGCTTTGCGGAGGTTCTGGAACGGAAAAAAGGAGTGGCTGATTTTTATGATCACGATTTGGGTCCCGAAACGTCTGGTGGAGATCGACCTTTATAACATTGCCGCCCGCAGCCCGGAAGCGCTGGCGGAGATGAGCGAGCGCAGCTACCGCGAGCGGGTCCGCTACGCGGCCGAAAAAGTCCGCTTTTCCGGCACCAAGATCGTCATGTTCACCGGCCCATCGGCCAGCGGCAAGACCACCTCGGCCCACAAGCTGGCCGAAGAACTCATCCGGCAGGGCACACCGGCCCATGTGGTCAGTCTGGACAATTTCTTCCGGGGCGCGGAGTTCTACCCCCGGATGCCGGACGGTACACTGGACTACGAGAACCCCGACACCATGGATCTGCCCCTCATCCGGCAGTGCCTCCGCGAGCTGAGCGAGACGGGAAAGACCGTGTTGCCGATCTACGATTTCACCAGCGAGAAGCGCTCGGATGCGACCGAACCCGTGGACCTGCAGGGCGGCGTCTGCATCGTGGAGGGCATCCACGCCCTCAACCCGGAGCTGACCAGCCTTGTGCCCGGTGAGGAAGTCTACCGCATCTATGCCGGTCTGCGGGAGGAATACTGCATCGACGGCCGCCGGGTCATCAACACCCAGGACATCCGCCTGTGCCGCCGCACCCTGCGCGATGCCGCCGCCCGCGGCCGCAGCCCCGAAAAGACCCTTGCCATGTGGGACCGCGTCCTGGACGGCGAGACCCGGTATATCAAGGGCTTCAAGACCACGGCGGACTTCCTGCTGGATACCTCCTTCACCTACGAGATGGGCCTCATCGCCCAGCTGCTGCAAAAGGTGCGCCGCCAGTTCGTGCTGGAAGGCCACAATGCCGAGCTGTGGGACGAGACGGCCCGCCGGTTCGAGCATGTGGCCCCCCTGCCGCTGGACCTGCTGCCTGCCGACAGTATGCTGCGGGAGTTCTACGGCAGCGAGGCGAACTGACGAAGGGCTGTCCGGAGTTTGTGTAAATGCGAAAAATCTGTTTCCAAATCCGCACGAAACTGTAAAACTTGCGGCAAATTCGTTGCAATCAGAGGTGGAGTGCGCTATAATGAAACCATCATCCGAAAGCACAGGAGGGGAAGTACCCTTCCGCTGAGAGAGGTGTCTGTTATGGATTTCAACAAGATCAAGGAAATGGGTCTGGAATATGCCGAAAAAGGCAAAAATGCAGCAATGGATCTGGCCGAGCGCGGCAAGACGCAGGCAAAGATCGTGAACGAGCAGACCAAGCTCGCCCGCGCACAGCGCCAGCTGGGTGCGCTGGTGTACAGCCTGGCCAAGGGCAACGAAGAGAACCAGCCCCTTGTGGATAAGTACATCGAGATGATCGATGCCATCGAAAAGAACCTGGCCGCTCTGCGCGAGAGCATCGGGACGCCCGCAGCGGAAGCTGCCCCGGAACCCGAAGCACCGGCGGACAGCGTGACCATCGAGTTCCCCATCGACGCACAGCCTGCTGCAGAGGAAAAGAAGACCTGCCCGCAGTGTGGTGCGCCGGTCTCGGACGATGCACTGTTCTGCAACAAGTGCGGCGCGCAGCTGTGACCTGAAATTGAAACAGCCCGAAGCGGGTGGTGTCCGTGCGGGATACCGCCCGTTTTTGTGCCAAAGTGTGAAAAATCTGGAAACATTTGGAGCGAAAAACCGGAAAATGCGCTTGTCCCCTTGAAAAATGGCGGATTCTGCGATACAATAAAGCCCTACTTTTGGAGCAGAAGGGAGCGCTTGCCCATGCTGGACTGGCCGGAGCGGGAGCACTATACGGCAGAGGACCTCATCGAGATCCTCCGCATCCTGCGCGACCCCGAAACGGGCTGTCCGTGGGACAGGGTGCAGACGCACCAGTCCATCCGGAAAAATTTTCTGGAGGAAACGTACGAGGCGCTGGAAGCCCTGGATGCCGACGACCCCGCGATGCTGCGGGAAGAGCTGGGCGACGTGTTGATGCAGGTAGCCTTCCATGCCGTCATGGAGGAGGAGCGGGGCCGGTTCGATTTTGAGCAGGTCTGCCGTGAGGTGTGCGAGAAGCTGGTGTTCCGTCACCCGAACATCTTTGCCTCCTCTGCGGCGGAAAATGCCGGTATAAACAGCTGGGATGCGCTCAAAAATAAGGAAAAGGGACGCCGGACGCTGGCCGATGAGCTGGGCACCGTACCGGCCACCCTGCCTGCTTTGATGTATGCTCAGAAACTGCAGAAGCGCGCCGCAGGCCATGGCCTCGGTGCAGTGGACCAGGAATGCGCGGCTGCTGCCCTGCGGGCGGCAGAACAGAACTGGGACGCCGCTGCACCGGAGGAGGCCGCCGCACGGGCGGGAGAGCTGCTGTTCGCAGCGGTCAACGCCATCCGGCTGGCCGGTGTGGACGCCGAAGAAGCACTGACCTTTGCCTCGAAGCGATTCCGGGACGAGCTGCTGGCCCCACAGGTGGGAGCAAACGGGTATCAGGCCGAAACGCCTGCTCCGATAGATAGAAAATGATGAGTACAAATTTTGTGGAGGTTTTACTATTATGACCAAGACTGATCTGATCGCACAGGTTGCGGCAAACACCGAAATGAGCAAGAAGAGCGCTGAGCTGGCTGTCAACGCTGCATTCGAGGCACTGGGCAAGGCCATGGCAGAGGGTGAGAAGATCACCATCTCCGGCTTCGGCACCTTCGAGATCCGTGAGCGCGCCGAGCGTCAGGGCATCAACCCCCGCACCCGCGAGCCCATCACCATTGCTGCTTCCCGCAGCATCGTGTTCAAGCCGGGCAAGGCTCTGAAGGACACCCTGTAAGAGAGAACCCACTGCCGCCGGAACCGTTTGGCCCGGCGGCTTTTTATATGGAGGTTTCCCATGCGATTGGACAAATACCTGAAAGTTTCGCGGCTCATCAAGCGCCGCACCGTAGCAAACGAGGTGGCCGATGCAGGCCGCATCCTCATCAACGGCAAGGTCGCCAAGGCCAGCCAGGCCGTCAAGGCGGGCGACCTCATCGAGGTCACCTTCGGCAACCGCCCCATCAAAGTCCGCGTACTCTCCGATGTGGAGCCCCGCACCAAGGATGTGGCGCGGGAGATGTACGAGATTCTTTCGGAATAAGACTGAGACAGAAAAAGCCTCCTGAATTGCACGAATGTGCCGTTCAGGAGGTTTTTGCATATTATAGCAGTTTGCGTTTTTAATGCACAAGCAACATCCGCAAACTGCATATCGCAAATATGCCGTGTTGATGGGCACTATTTTTGAAAATTGCGATAGAAATCAACCGAATGGATCGCAGCGTTTTCGAAAACGAGATAATCGTTGTATTCGTGGGTCAGCGCTTCTGTGTCGCGCTTTCCGCTTGGCTTGACGGAAAAGGAATCGCGAAACTTGTAAGCGCTGGGGACGGCAGGGGCGGGGAGAACTTGTTCGCAATGGGTATGCAGCTCCTTCAGAAGTTGGAGTTTATCACCGAAGAAGTCTTTTTTCAGAAGGATATGTGCGACCGGGAACGAAGAACCATCCCGATGCAGGACAACGACTTCACAGATATCGACCGCAGGATTTTGCAGAATAACGTTTTCGATATCAAACAGGTAATGCTTTTGGCTCTGAGCGTCGATAAAGTAATCGACCGCACGGCCAAGAACGTATACGAAGCCGTCCGCATCCAGGTAGCCGATATCACCCGTGTGGCCCCATTTCCGGCCTTGTTCATCTACCCGGAAAAATGCGTTTGTTGCATCCGGGTTCTGATAGTATTCTTTCATGCAGCAGGGCGTGGAGACCTGCAATTCACCCCGCTGGCCGTAAGGAAGCTCTTTTCCGGTATCGGGATCAAAGGCGCTGACCATGGCAAGAGGGAGAGGAATCCCTGTGGACCCGATCTTATTTCGAGGCCCGGCGGGGGTTTTATCGGAAGAGGTCGATGCAACTGTTGCGCCCAGTTCACACATGCCCCAGCCTTTTTGCAATCCGCAGCTGTAATGATGAGCAGAAAGAAATTCGTTAATCTGAAGTTCTGTTTCAGGCAGTAACTGCTCTCCACCGGTCATTGGACAAATCAAAAAAGACAAATCATGCTTGGAATCCAAATGTTCCATGGCGTAGAGCCACAGACTGGTTGCGCCAAAGATATAGTTGGGGGAGTATTTTTCAAGATCAGAAGTAAAGGTCTCCGGGCTGAACAGCGGCTCCAAAACACAAGACACCCCCAGACACAGAGGCATCAGAAGCGAAATGGAAATGCCGCTAGAGAACCAGATGGGAACGATGTGGAGGAATTTCTTCTGGCGGGAAACCTCTGGAAAACCCGTTTCGTATTGCGCGATGGTGGCATTGATGCCATCGTTTGTCAGCACGATGCCCTTCGATGCTCCGGTCGTGCCAGAAGAATAGACCATGACCACAGGGGTGTCTTTCTGATAAGGTGCTTCCGTTGGAGAAGCATAGGAACTACCCGTTTTGATGAAAGCAGACCAAAGAGAGTGTTTGGAATTCTCATGGAGAGCTTGTTTCAGCTCAGGCTCCAGAGGGCTTTTGAGTTCGGCAAGAATGCGGAGCGGAGCAGGGAGCGAAGCCGTGGCAGGAAGAACAACAAGATGCCGGATGCAAGTTTCGGACAAGATGGATGAAACGCTGGCGTAGAGCCTGTCCAGCACAAACAAAAACGCTGCGTTTGTTTCATTGATGCGGTCACGAATCTGGGCGGGCTGAAACATGGGATTGACGAAATTGGCCAGCGCGCCGATTTTGCTGCAGGCAAGAACGATATAAACGGCTTCGGGGGTTCCTGCGGTACAAAGCGTGACACAGTCTCCGGCCCGGACACCGTTGGAGAGCAGCGCTTTTGCGCAGGCTTCAACGTGTTCAAATAATTTTGAAAAAGTGATTTTCACACCAAAATATTCCAATGCGGTTTCGGTCAGGTGTTCTTTGTTGTGCTGGTAGATGTTTTGGTATACGGTACACGAAGCAGGTTGCGCATGAAGGGCCTCGGAACTGTAGTACTTCAACCAAGGCTTGTCAATGGATGGATACCCGGATATTTTTGTGTTGCACATAATGATTCCTCCCAATAAAAGATGAAATTAACCCTTTTGAGCAATTATAACCCAAAAGAGTTAATCTTTTCAAGAGCTTTTCGATATGCTTTTTCTAAAAAAGGAGAAAGCATCCATGAATATCGGAGAAGCAGTGAGGGAACGGATCATAGAACTGTGCCGAGAAAATGATATTTCGATTAACAAGCTGTGCACGATGAGTGGAGTTACACAGTCTACGGTGAACAACATCGTCAGCGGAAGAAACAATAGCGCAACGGTATCGACCATCAAGAAGCTATGCGATGGACTGGGAATCTCCATTGAAGATTTTTTCCATTCGGAGCTGTTCCGGAATCTGGAACAGGAAGTCAAATAACGAATAACGGCACTCTGCCCTTCATACAGTGAGAAAAAGGGGAGTTGTGCCATGAACAAGACCGCCGAAAAAACGCCCGCCCCGCCCCACGACCTGATTTTGGAAGGCCGTAGTAAACTGACGGTGACCGGTGTGAAGCGGGTGCTGCGGTGCGATGCCGACAGCGCCGCGATGGAAACGGGCAAGGGGGTGCTGCACCTGACGGGAGCCGAGCTGAACGTGACCAGCCTCGACCTGGAGAGCGGGGAGGTGCGCCTGACCGGCCGCATCGACGCGCTGGAATATACGGCCGAGCGGACGCCGGGCGGTCTGCTGCGCCGTCTGCTGCGCTGATGGCCCCGGCACTTCCGGCGGGGCTCATCGGGCGGGAGGCAGCAGCCTGCGTTCTGCTGGGGGCCGTTCTGGGCGGGGCAAGGGCGCTGTTCCCGGAAAAAGGCCGGGGGGCCTTTCTGCCGGACGTGCTGCTCGTAGGGGCGCTGCTGCTGGGGCTGCAGTCCTATGCGGCGTCGCTGAGCTTCGGCGGGGTGCTTCGGTGGTATCAGCTGGCGGCGGCCGTCTTTGGCGCGTGGGCGGCAGAACGTGTGCTGCGCTGGCCGGTGCGGGGTGCGCTCTTTGTGCTGGGGCTTCCGCTGCAAGGGGCCCGGCGGCTCCTTGCGCCGGTGCTGCTGGCCCGAAAAGTGCGTTCAAAACGTGCCAAAGAACGCCGGAACGCAAAAAGGAACGCAAAAAAACAAAAAAAGAACTTGCCAAGACCACAGCGGATGTTGTATAATTCTAACGTATCAAAGTAAGACCACAGGCGCATCGGGCCTGCTGATTTCAGGGGGCACTGAGGTATGACGAATCCGAGCCGCAAAAAACGCAGAAAGAACACGGTGCTGCGCACGGTGTTCCGGCTGTTCTTTCTTTTGCTGCTGCTGAGTATGCTGGCAGCATACATCTCCAATCAGGTGGCCATCAGCTCCAAGCGCGCCGAGCTGCAGACCCTGAACGAGCAGATCGAACAGCAGCAGACCAAAAATGAGGAGCTGCAGCGCATCCTCAGCGGCGACGCGGATGACGTGACCGAATGGGTCGCCCGTGATTCTTACAACTACGCCGCCCCCAACGAGCGCATCTTTGTGGATGTGACCGGCAACTGAGGGCGGGTCCTCCGGGAGGGTCTGCGGCCCGCCCCGGAACAGCCACCCAAAAAGAGAGCAAGGAGTATTGAGTTTTGGCGATTGAGGTAGGGAACGTATTTGAAGGCCGTGTGACCGGCGTGAAGCCGTTCGGCGCATTTGTTGCGCTGCCGGAGGGCCGGGTGGGCATGGTCCACATTTCCGAAGTGTCCAATGAATATGTGCAGGACATCAACACCGTCCTGCACGACGGCGATACCGTGAAGGTGCAGGTCATCCAGGTGGCACCGGATGGCAAGATCGCATTGTCCATCAAGCGGCTGCTGCCGCGCCCGGCCCGCACGGACCGCGGCCCCCGCCCCGGCGGCCCGCGCAGCGGTGCCCCGCGTGAGGGCGGACATTTCGGCGGTTCCCGCGGCGGCGGACGCCCCCCGCGTGAGGGCGGCAGAGGCCCGGCCCGCGAGGCTGCGCCCCGCGTCTGGCAGCCCAAAGCGCCCGCCAAGAGCGACAACCTGAGCTTTGAGGATATGATGAGCCGCTTCAAGAGCCAGAGCGAAGAGAAGATGGCCGACCTGGACCACGAGACCAACAACCGCCGTGGCGGCGGTTATGCCCCGCGCTCCCGCCGCGGCCGCTGAACCCAATGAACTGATCGGGCCTGTCCCCAGCCGGGACGGGCCTGTTTTTGTGAACTGCGCCCCGGCGCAAGAAAGGAACGCTAAATGCCTGCAAAATTTGAACTGATCGCGCCCTGCTTCTTCGGCTGTGAGTCCACGGCCAACTTCGAGCTGCGCCGCATCGGCGCGGAGAACATCCGGGTCAGCGACGGCCGCCTGACCTTTGAGGGCGGTGCGGAGATGATCGCAGCCGCAAACCTCAACCTGCGCACCGTTGAGCGCGTCATGCTGCTGCTGAACACCTACCCGGCCTCCACCTTCGATGAGCTGTTCGATGGGGTATACGCCATCCCCTGGGAGGAGCTGCTCCCCGCCGATGCGGCCTTCCCCGTCACCGGTTCGTCCCTGAACAGCCAGCTGACCAGTGTGCCCGCCTGCCAGAGCATCATCAAGAAGGCCGTGGTCAAGCGGCTGATGACCAAGCACCACACCTCCGTTCTGCCGGAGACCGGTGCGGAGTATAAGATCCGCTTCATGCTGCGCAAGAACGTCTGCGAGATCATGCTGGACACCACCGGCGACGGCCTGCACAAGCGCGGCTACCGCCGCAACGCCATGGAGGCCCCCATCCGCGAGACGCTGGCGGCGACCATCGCCGACCTGGGCCGTGTCCGCCGCGACAGCCTTGTGGAAGACCCTTTCTGCGGCAGCGGCACCCTGCTCATCGAAGCAGCCCAGAAGGCCATGAACATCGCCCCCGGCTTGAAGCGCCGCTTTGCCGCCGAGCGGTACAGCTTCGTGCCTGCGTCCATCTGGGCGGAGCAGCGCCAGAAGGCTCTGGCCGAATCCAAACTGGATGTCGGTTTTGAGGCCTTCGGCTACGACATCGACCCCGCCGCCGTGGCGCTGGCCAACGCCAACGCCAAGCTGGCCGGTGTGGAAAAGCGCTGTCACTTCGAGGTGGCCGATGTGGCGGCCTTTGAGGCCAGACCCGAAGCCATCGTCCTGACCAATCCCCCGTACGGCGAGCGGATGAGCACCATCGAGGGGGCCGCCCAGCTGGCCCGGACGCTGGGCCGCCAGATGGAAGCCCACCCCTGCGCGGGCGTCTACGCCATCACCGCTGACATGGAGTTCGAGAGCCACTACGGCAAACGGGCCAACAAGCGCCGCAAGATGTACAACGGCATGATCCCCTGCCAGCTGTATATGTACTACGAGGCCCCGAAGTTTGAGCACAAGGCGAAGCCCATGCCCAAACAGGGCTTTGACGGCAAGCGTTCCACCGGCCGTTTCGAGAAAAAATAAACAAAAGTAATGCTTTACAACCGCACTGAACGGGAAAGTTTGGTGCGGCTGTTGCTTTTCCGGGGCTGACAAGGTGCGAATCTTTTACATTTCGTCAGTTGCATCCAAGACCGAAAAAGGGTATACTTGTACCATTGTAAGAACATGCAGCGCGAGGCTGCTGGAAAGGGAGGACGGCAATGGAAGGGCGCATGAGACCTTATCTTCCGGAGCTTACCATCCGCGATTATAACACATATCTGTGGTATCTGCGGGGGGTGCGCTGGCAGATGAGACGCAGCTACGGGTTCTACTCCTGTCGGCTGCTGCAATACAACGGTGTGCTGTTCGCGCTTCTGGCGGACAGTCTGGCCGGCCGGTCAGCCACCTGCGTCAACCAGCGCCTGCCCGGTACACTCTGCTACAGGCAGATGATGTGCCAGACCCAGGGCATCCGCCTGGCGGCACAGGTGGAAGTGATGATGGGCTGGCATAAGCTGCAGGACCGCCGCTGGGACGAGCTGCCGCTCCGGAGCCAGCTGTTCCGCGCGGTGGACCACGCTCTCCTGCGCCGCGCCTACGAGAAGGCTGTGAGCGAAAACCCTGCGCTGGAACGTTTGTTTGGGCAGGAACAGGCACAGGCTGTGGTCCAGATGAACCTGAACGCGAAGAACTACGGCGTGGCAGCGGAGCCGATGAGCAACATCTACGGTGCGCTCTACTCTACCCTCGCCACCGATGACCCCAGCCAGCGCAAGAGCATGCGCTACATCGGCAGCTGCATCGGGCGGGTGTTCTATCTGCTGGATAAGGCCAGCCGGGTGGAAGAGGACCGCAAGGTGGGCCGGTACAATGTGTTTCTGGTCAATGGCATCAATGAGAAGGATGCGGCCATGGAAAATGCCCGGCGGCAGGCGCTGGCCGCAGCGAACGATCTGGTCCGCGCCTATGGGATGCTGGACGTCAAGCTGAACAAGTCACTCATCGACAACATCATGATCCTCGGCCTGCGCCATGCGGTGGACCCGCTGGATGCCGAGAACCAGCCGGTGCGCTGGGAGCTGCCGTGAAGGGCCGCAGCAGCTGGGCCATGGCCTACTGCGGCATGGCGGCGGCACTGAGCGTCGCGCTGATGCTGCTGGGGGCCGTGGTGCCGGTGCTGATGTTCATTGCACCGGCTGCAGCCAGCCTGCTCATCGCTACGGTCTGCATGGAGTGCGGCATGAAGATGGCCCTTACGGCCTACGGCGCGGTGAGCCTGCTCAGCCTGCTGTTCGTGCCGGACAAAGAGGTGGCCCTCGTCTTCGTCTTTCTGCTGGGGTACTACCCGCTGGTCAAGCCGAAGTTCGAACGCATCCGCCCGAAGCTGCTGCGGGGCGTGTGCAAGCTGCTGCTCTGCAATGGGGCACTGGCGGCGATGTACGGGCTGGTGCTGCTGCTCGTTCCGGCGGGCAGCATCTCGCAGGAGCTGCGCACCACAGCGTGGGTCGTCTCGCTGAGCACACTGGCCATGGGCAATGTGGCCTTTCTGCTCTACGACCGGGCCATTCATAATCTGTTGCAGGTCTACCGCCTGGTCTGGCAGCCAAGGCTGCATAAGATGCTGGGGAGGTGACCCGAAGCCGGAGACGTTGCAGGGACTGCCAAGGCCTCTCCTACAAGGAGAGGTGGCAATGCGAAGCATTGACGGAGAGGTTGTACAAAGAGAAGACCCTGAGAGGGCATTGAAAGAAGGAATGTGGACTTTTTGTTGATACAAAGCGCCGGGCCACGCGGGTGACAGCCGTGAGGGTGACGAGGAGAGGAATCATCGAACGATTCGGCGGATGTTTCTCCGGTCGAACAGGCTATACCGATCGCAGCAAGGGGCAAAAAGCGGCAGCAATACCGTAACAGATCCCCTTTCACGCAAGCCATACAAGAACATAAACTGGAAGAGAAGCTGACAGCTGTTCTGTGCGCATGTTGAGCGCCGGGCTGTCGGTCTGGAGGTATTTTGTATGTGTGGCATTGTTGGTTATGTTGGCAAACGCAACGCGCAGAACGTTCTGCTGGATGGTCTGGAAAAGCTGGAGTACCGCGGCTATGACTCCGCCGGTGTCGCGCTGGCACTGGACGGCGGCATCCGCGTGGTCAAGAGCAAGGGCCGCCTGGCCGAGCTGCGCAAAAAGCTGGAATTGCAGGCCCTGGCCGAGAGCGGCTGCGGCATCGGCCATACCCGCTGGGCCACCCACGGCGAACCCAGCGATGTGAACAGCCATCCGCATTCGACGCCGCGTGTGAGCATCGTGCACAACGGCATCATTGAAAATTACGGCATCCTGAAGGAGAGGCTCATCGCAAAGGGCTACACCTTTGAGAGCGAGACTGACACCGAAGTGCTGGTCAAGCTCATCGACAGCTACTACGAGGGCGAGCCGCTGCAGGCCATCCACGAGGCTTTGAGCATGGTGCGCGGCAGCTACGCGCTGGCCGTGCTCTTCCGGGATTTCCCGGATACCGTCTTTGCCGTCAAGCGTGAGAGCCCGCTCATCGTCGGCTGGGGCGAAGGGGAGAACTTTGTGGCATCGGATATCCCGGCCCTGCTCAAGTATACCCGCCGCTACAGCGTTCTCGAAGAAGGCGACCTTGCCGTCGTGACGCGGGAGGGCATCCGCTTCTACAACGAGTTCGCCGAGCCGGTGGAGCGAGAGGTCCTGACCGCCGATTGGGACATGGAAGCGGCGGAAAAGGGCGGTTATCCGCACTTTATGCTCAAGGAGATCAACGAACAGCCCGCCGCCATCACGGCAACGGTCAGCCCCCGCGTGGAGGACGGCCTGCCCGACCTGCGCATCACGGAGCTGTCGGATGAAAAGCTGCGGGACATCGGCACCATCCATCTGGTGGCCTGCGGCACGGCCATGCACGCGGGCATGGTGGGCAAGGCGGCCATCGAGACGCTGGCCCGCGTCCCCGCCGAAGTGGACATCGCCAGCGAGTTCCGTTACCGCGACCCCATCCTGAACAAAAACGATCTGGTCATCATCATCAGCCAGTCGGGTGAGACCAGCGACACGCTGGCGGCCCTCAAGCTGGCAAAGAGCCGGGGCGTGCCGGTGCTGGCCATCGTCAACGTGGTGGGCAGCTCCATTGCCCGCGCGGCAGACTATGTGCTCTATACCTACGCCGGGCCGGAGATTGCGGTGGCCTCCACCAAGGCTTACATGGTGCAGATGTGTGTGCTGTACCTCTTTGCGTTGCGGCTGGCCTATGCGCGCGGTGCTCAGACCGAGGCCGAGACCCGCCGCCTGACCGCAGAGCTGCTCCGCGCCAGCGAGGTCATCAAGCCCCGCCTGGCCGACTGCGAACAGATCAAGTATCTGGCCAGCCGGTTCGTCAACACCCAGAGCTGCTTCTTCATCGGGCGCGGGTTCGATTACTCGCTCTCGCTGGAAGGCAGCCTGAAGCTGAAGGAGATCAGCTACGTCCACTCGGACGCCTACGCTGCCGGTGAGCTCAAGCATGGCACCATCAGCCTCATTACGGACGGTGTGCCGGTCATCGCGCTGGCCACCCAGAAAAAGGTCTACGAAAAGACCATCTCCAACGTCAAGGAGACCAAGAGCCGGGGCGCGAAGGTCCTGCTCTTCACGACGAAAGACGCCGTGGTGCCGGACGGTGTGGCAGACTATGTCGTCCGTCTGGACGATTACGACGACCTGCTCATGCCGCTGCAGCTCATCGTGCCGCTGCAGCTGTTCGCCTACTATATGGCTGTGCTGCGTGGCTGCGACGTGGATAAGCCCCGCAACCTGGCCAAGAGCGTGACCGTAGAATAAAGACAGACGCCTCCGGATGGAGTGTGCCCCTCCCATGGAATAGGGAGGGCGCGCAGACCGTCCGGAGGCGTTTTGAATGGACAGCAAACAAGGCCGTTCCCGTGCATTGTGCAGGGGAGCGGCCTTGCGTGTTTATGAGGTCAGACAGCGGCCTTTTTGCTCCGCCGTTCGAGGGCGAGGAAGAAGCAGACGTTCAGCACGATGCCCACCACGGTGGAGGTGGGGGCCGCCAGACCGATCATGGTCAGGCTGGCGTTGGGCTGAATGCTCATGATGTAGGCCATGGGCAGGCGGACGAGCAGGGTCTGCACCAGGCCCTGGACCATGACCCAGACGGTCTTGTCGCTGCCGTTGAAGTAGCCCACCATGCTGAACAGCACGGCGGTGGCAAGCGTTTCGGGTGCAAAGCCCTTCAGGTAGGCAAAGGCGTTTTGGATGACGGCAACGTCGGTGGTGAAGACATTGGAGAGCAGATCGCCCCGGAAGAAAACGAAGGCGAACATCGCGCAGCCGAAGGCCAGACCGATGCCGATGCCGGTGAACATGGCCTTTTTGGCGCGCTTGGGGTTGCCCGCACCCATGTTCTGGGAGACGAAGGATGCCATGGACTGCATGAGCGAGCTGGGGATGAGCATGGCAAAGTTGACGATCTTGCAGGCGACGCCGTAGCCGGAGGAAGCCTCCAGACCCAGCCGGTTGACGAACGCGCAGAGGGCCAGGAAGGAAAGCTGGGTCAGAAACTCCTGCAGCGCCAGCGGCAGGCCGATGCTCAGGAACTTGCGGCTCTGCAGGTTCAGCCGGAAATCAGACTTGCGGATCGTGAAGGGGAGCGTTTTCTTGAGCAGGATGACCACGGCGCAGACGACACTGACGGCCTGCGCCGCTACGGTGGCAATGGCGGCACCGGCGGCATCCAGGTGGAAACCGGCGACCAGAACGAGGTCGCCAATGATGTTGACGACGCAGGCCACCAGAACAAAGAGCAGGGGCGACTTGCTGTCGCCCAGGCCGCGGAAGACGGCGGCCAGCAGGTTGTATGCCACGATGAAGAAGATGCCGGAACCGCAGATGCGGACGTAGCTGGCAGTCAGGGCCACAGCCTCGGCGGGGGCCTGCATCAGCACCGAGATGCTGCGCGCAAAACCGACCATCACAACGAAGAGCACGGCGGAGAGAAGGGTAAACACGACGGCCGCACCGCCGATGACCGAGCCGATGAGCTCCGGCTTTTTCTCACCCAGATACCGGGCAATGAGGACCGTGACGCCCATGGCCAGCTGGGTGACGACGAAGGTGACGAGGTTGAGCACCTGGCTGCCGGTGGAGACCGCCGACAGGCCGATGGTGGAGCCGAACCGGCCCACGACCAGCAGGTCTACCGCGCCATAGGCCGCCTGCAGCACCAGTGCGCCCAGGATGGGGAGCATGAAGGCAGCCAGCTTTTTCAGGATGCTGCCCTGCGTAAAATCGTTTTTCTCAGATCTCAAGGGAAGTTCTCCTTTCGCAAAACACTTGATGGAATGCATCGATGGTGCGGATAGTCGTTTCAACATCCGCTTCCGGGACGCCTTGCAGGCAGGGGACTAGCGCGTCAAAAAACTGCTTGTCGTATGTCTGCGAGAGCTGTGCCCCGGCTTCGGTGATGGAAAGGTAGGTCACCCGGCCGTCCTCTGCCGAGGCGGTCTTTTTCAGGTAGCCTTTGGCCTCCATCTCCTTCACAGTGCGGGTCACACCGGGGCGGGGCAGGTTCAGTGCGTCGCTCAGGTCGGACACCTTGACCTGCACACCCTGCTGCTCCAGCTTCTGGATGCTGTCCAGATAGTGGATGTAGGACGGCATAACGCCCTTTGGCAGCGGCGGGAGCAGATCCCGCACCCGCTTGGCCTGATAGCATGCGTCCATCATCCGCTTGATGAGTTCGACGGTCATGGCAGTTCCTCCTCAAATAATTACCGAAGTTAATTACCGTAGATAATTATAAGCAGAAATGAGAACTTGTCAAGAGTTTTTTGGCAGAACATAAAAAAGCCGCAGACCCGGCAGGGCTGCGGCTGATAGAGCAAATTCAGAAAACATCTTTTATGGCGACAACGTTAAGATTCCCTGTCTGCGAGGTTCCCTTCCGCAGGTCGTGGGCAGGAAAAGCGGATAGTCCGGATGGGTGAAGCGTTCAAAGTTCGTAAAAGGGTCTCCCATGTGGTGCGGATTTTACAGGGCATCGTAATATTGGTGAATTTTTTCCGCCATCAGGACCCGGCGCTGCGCAAGGAACTGCTGATAGTCATGGATCTCCAGATCTTCAAATCCATCTGGAATGCAGTTCTGCCGGAGATTTTCACGCAGAGCACTCGCTTCGACGATGCCTCCATAGACAGGCTGCTTGGTTTCGCACTGGTGAAAAACCTCGCGCATATAAACAGAAGGGGCATTGTCTCTGATTTTGATATTGATCTCCTGCTGAATGAAAGCATAATTGGCGATCTGGTTATACTGGGCCTGCGGGATGCCGTGCTGGATCAGATACTTCTTGGGGAACAGATGATGGATATCTCCACGATTTTCCAACATGGTTTCAACGTCAATCTGCGTGGACAGGAACCCCTTATCGTGCGCTTTGACCTGTGCGATGAGGAACAGATTGAAATAGGGACTGCTGGCGACCGAGGTGTTGAGACGTTGGACGAGATTCACCGACCAATATGCGTCTGAAAGCTCACCGGCCTCCGTTATGCGCAGATACTCCATGGGGTCATCATAGGAGAAGAACCGCTTGATATCATAATCAAACGAGGATTCCGGAGAAGCAGAGTAGCGCCCGGTCAGAATCGAGAGGGCCAGCCAGCGCCGGACAATCTGTTCGATCTTGCTGTTCTCTACTTTCCGCTCGCGAAGAGCAAGGAAAAGTGCATAGCCGAAGTTCAAAACGTTCTGTGAGCGGATCAGAGAACGCCGGACAATACCGGCAGATCGGACGATCATCAGATAACGCTCATAATTTGTTTGATTGACGGCTTGCAGAACTGCTTCATGAAGCTGGTAAAAAGATTGCTCCTCGATCTCGATTTTGAACTCACGGTTTTCAAAATCACGGCCGGAAAGAAGACTGACCAGATCGGCCAGCTTGCCGCGGTTGAATTTATAGGTGAATGCTACGCGCAGGATATCGGTATAAGAAGTGCGGTAAATGGGAGAAACTTTGGATGCAGCCCATCGGATGGCCTCAAATTCTTTCCGTGCAGCAAAGGCAGTGTCGTTTTGCTGGATGTCCCGCAGGTCTTCGGGGGATTCCAGCAGGTGGCAGAAATAGTCAATGGTCTTCCGGGTGATATTGCCATCGTAGACTTCATTGGAAGAAATTTTAGACATGGCAAAATCGGCCTGTGAAAGGACGACGCCTTTGGAGTTGATGCGGATAAAAATATCCGTAACGCTGTCGATATCCAGATCGGCAGCCAGTGTGATAACACCCAAGCTGTTGTTCTGGATGGCCAGGAGATTGTTGATGACTTTGTTGATCCGGGGCATCTGATCAGGAATATCATTCTTTTTACAATACTCCATGACAAACGAAAATGAATCAAAACCGTGTACAAAGACGGGCGCGATATCGGGAATCCATTTGCTGCTGCGCTGATTCGCCGAGTTGGAGACCTCAAAGGTCTCATCCATCGGGTTGAATGCAATGCTGATCCGTTTCCATTTGTAATGGTTGTCCAGCACTTCTTGCCCGACAATGGCGGCAGCCATGGCAGTGATGCGCTGTTGTCCATCAATGAGAACTTTTTTCCCAATGGCAATGGAGCCGTCTTTCAGTTTCACATCCGGATTCTGCCAGATGATAATGTAACCGACCGGGAAACCTTTGTACAGAGAATCCATCAGGTCACGGACCTGGGAGGTATCCCAGACAAAGGGACGCTGCATTTCCGGAATGGCAATCGTTCCGGATTTGATGTTGGACAAAAGATCGTCAACGGTATCATTGTTTACGGTGTAGCGCGGCATGGTCAGGCTCCCTTCCCTTTTTCAGACATGTGAACTTATATTCTGTTCTCATCCTACCACATCCTGACGCATCCCGCAAGATTTGCAGCAAAACAAAAAACCAAAAATTATGCCGTTTCTTCTCTGCTTATTTCCACCCTCTCGCGGTGGGGTCCAGCATTTCGGCGGCAGAGTAGACCAGCGCGTTGCAGATGGCGGCGGCGACGTTGCTGCCGCCCTTGCGGCCCATGGCGGCGATGGCGGGGACGCCGTGGGCTTCGCAGGCGGCGAAGAGGATCTCTTTGCTTTCCACCACGTTCACAAAACCGACCGGCACCCCGATGACGAGCGCAGGCCGCAGCCCGGCTTCGATCTCTTCGGCGATGGTCAGAAGGGCTGTGGGGGCATTGCCGACGGTCAGGATGGCACCCGGATGCTCCTGCGCGGCCCGGTGCATGGAAGCCACGGCGCGGGTGGTCCCGGCGGCCTTGGCGGCAGCGGCGACCTCCGGGTCGGCCATGTAGCAGAGCGCCGCGCTGCCCACTTTGGCAAGGCCGGGCCGCGTGATGCCGGCCAGCGCCATGTTGGTGTCGGTGACGATGGGCGTCCCGGCCCGCAGGGCGGCGACTCCGGCGGCGACGGCGCCCGGCGTGAAGCGCAGATTCCGGGCGTAATCGAAATCCGCCGTGGTGTGGATGACCCGCTTGACCACCGCAGCCGTTTCCGGCGGCGGGGTCAGGCCCAGCGTTTCCAGCTCGGCGGTGATGATGGAAAGGCTCGTCCGCTCGATGTCGGCGGGGAGATGATGCTGCGGTGTCATGTGCGGCTCCTTCCGTTCAGGCCCATTGCGGTGTAGAGGGCATCCAGATCCAGAGCGCTGCGTACCCCGTCGGCCAGCCGGTCAAACTGCTGCTGGCGGTATTGCTCCATCGGGATGAGCGCGGCACTTTCGGGGCGGATGCCCTTTCGTTTGCACAAAAATTCCACGAGTTTTTCGGTCAGTTCGCCGGTGTCAAAGAGGCCGTGCAGATAGGTGCCGAAAACATCGCCCTGCACACAGCCTTCGGGGTGGCCGTCGGCCTGGGTGCAGAAGGGGAGGCCCTGCACCTCGGTGCGGCCGGTGTGGATCTCATAGCCCGTCAACGCGGCCCCGGCAAACGGCCCGGCCGCGGCGGTGGCGTGGGTCTGGGTGCGGCGTTTTTGCGCAGTAAAGACGGTGCGGGTGGGCAGCAGACTCAGCCCGCGCAGGGTCTGCGGACGGCCGCTCTCGCTGCCCATGGGGTCGGCCAGCGTTTCGCCCAGCATCTGATACCCGCCGCAGACGCCGAAGACCGGGGTGCCCCGCGCAGCCAGCTTGAGCAGGGCCGGTTCCAGACCGGACTGCCGCAGCCAGAGCAGGTCGTCGATGGTGTTCTTGGTGCCGGGCAGCAGGATCAGGTCGGGTGTGCCGAGGGTGCGCGCGTTTTGTACATACCGCACACCGAGCAGCGGGTGCTGTTCCAACGGCATGAAATCGGTGAAGTTCGAGATGTGGGGCAGCCGGACGATGGCGAGGTCCAGCGGCTTGACCGCTTTGTCGGCGTCCAGCCGTTCGGAGAGCGAATCCTCGTCCTCGATGTCCACCTTCAGATAGGGCACGACGCCCAGCACCGGCAGATGGGTCTTCTCTTCCAGCATGGCAAGGCCGGGGCGCAGAATCTCGACGTCGCCCCGGAATTTGTTGATGATGAGCCCCTTGATGCGGGCGCGTTCGTCCGGCTCCAGCAGCGCTACGGTGCCGTACAGCTGGGCAAAAACGCCGCCCCGGTCGATGTCGCCCGCCAGAAGCACCGGTGCGTCCACAAGCCGGGCGAGGCCCATGTTCACGATGTCGTCGGCCTTCAGGTTGATCTCGGCGGGGCTGCCGGCCCCCTCGATGACGATGATGTCCACATCCTCGGCCAGGCTGTTGTAGGCGGCGAGGATGTCCGGGATGAGCGATCTTTTCATCTTGAAGTAGGCGGCGGCGGGCATCTGGCCCCGCACCTCGCCGTTCACGATGACCTGACTGCCCACATCGCTGCTGGGCTTGAGGAGGATGGGATTCATCCGGACATCCGGCTCGATGCCGGCTGCCTGGGCCTGCACCACCTGCGCCCGGCCCATTTCAAGCCCGTCGCGGGTGACGAAGCTGTTCAGCGCCATGTTCTGGCTCTTGAAGGGGGCCACGCGGTAGCCGTCCTGCGCAAAAATGCGGCAGAGCGCCGCGCACAGCAGGCTTTTGCCCGCGCCGCTCATCGTGCCCTGGACCATGATGCACCGGGCCTTGCTCATGAAAACACCTCCGAAAGGGTCTGGAGCAGCTGCTCGTTTTCCGCCGCCGTGCGCACGGCGGTGCGGTACCAGCTGCCGTCAAGACCTGGATAATTTGCGCAGCTGCGCAGAACGACGCCCTTCTGCCGCAGGGTCTCGCCCAGCGTTTCGGGGCCTTGGAACAACAGATAATTGGCGCGCCCATCCAACACCCGCAGCCCCAGAGCCCGCAGGCCGGAGGCCAGCCGGGGCCGCTGCGCCGCGATGAGGGCGCGGACCTGCTCCACGTAGGCGGTCTCGTCCAGCGCGGCCAGCCCCGCTGCCTGCGCCAGGCTGGAAACAGCCCAGGGCTGGCCGGTGTACTGCATGGCGTCCAGCAGGGCCGTGTCCGCGCTCAGAGCGTACCCCAGCCGGACGCCTGCCATGCCATACAGTTTGGTGAAGGCTTTCAGGATCAGAAGATCGCCGCTGCCCAGCAGCGGCTTTGCGGTCAGCTGCGCATGGTCGGGCAGAAAATCGAGGAAACATTCGTCCAGCACGAGCAGCGCCCCGCAGGCGGTGCAGCGCTGTAGGATGCGGGCCACGAAGTCCGGCGGGGTGAGCTGGCCGGTGGGGTTGTTGGGCTGGCAGAGGAAGACGAGGTCCACCCGGTCGTCGATGGCGGAGAGGAATGCTTCCGGTACCGCAAAATCGTCTGCCGCCTGCAGGATGAAGCGCTCCACCGTGCAGCCGATGGTTTCGAGTGCGGCGGCATACTCGGCGAACGTGGGGGCGGTGACCAGCGCCCGGCGGGGCTTTCTGGCCCACACCAGCCGGAAGATGAGGTCGGCCGCGCCGTTGCCGCAGAGGATGTGGTCTGCGGGCACGCCCTCGTGCAGGGCGAGCTTTGCCCGCAGTTCCCGGCAGAGCGGGTCCGGGTAGCGGTCTGCGGTGGGGAGTGCCGCCGTGATGGCCTTTGCCACCCCCTCCGGCAAGCCCAGCGGACTCACGTTGGCCGAAAAGTCCAGCGCATCCCGCCCGAACTGTGCCCGGTATCCGGCCCAGTCGCCGCCGTGTACCAATTGTTCCATGGGTCGTCTCCTTACATGAATCTACAGACCGCCAGCCGGATTGCCAGCCCGATGGCCAGTGCCAGCAGGCTTTCGGCATACATCATCCGGTTGGCGCGGCGGATGTCCTCCGGCTCAATGGGCCGCAGAGGGTCGCCAATGGTGGGTTTGTCATAATATTCGCCAAAGTAGCAGGCGGGCCCCGCCAGCTGGACGCCCAAAGCCCCGGCGCAGGCGCTTTCGGTCTGGGCGCTGTTGGGGCTGGCATGGTTCCGACGGTCGCGCCGCCAGATCTTCCACGCGCCCGAAGCGCTGTTCCCGGTGAGCGCCGCCGCAGCGGCCCAGAGCAGCCCGGCGATCCGGCTGGGCAGATAGTTCGCCGCATCGTCCAGTTTGGCGGCGGCGCGGCCGAAATAAAGATATTTCTCGTTTTTGTAGCCGAGCATGCTGTCCATCGTGTTGATGGCCTTGTAGGTCAGGGCCAGCGGGGCACCGCCCAGCAGCATATAGAGCAGCGGCGCGATGACGCCGTCGCTGGCGTTTTCGGCTACGGTCTCCACGGCGGCTTTGGTCACGCCCTCCAGCGTCAGGTTCTGGGTGTCCCGCCCCACGATGCGGCTCACGGCCCGGCGAGCGGCGGGCAGGTCCGGCTTGATGAGCTCCCGGTAGACGCGGGTGCTCTCCTGCGCCAGCCCCTTTGCGGCCAGCGCCTGCCCGCACCAGAACATCTGCACGGCCAGCCCCAGCCAGGGGCTGAGCGCTGCGGTCCCCAGGCAGACGAGGCTTGTCAGCAGGAAGGTGCCCACCGGCAGGCAGAACGCCAGAATGGCACCGCCCAGCAGTTCGCCCTGCGGCGTCCGGGGCAGGCGAGCCCGCAGCCGCCGTTCCAGCGCCGAGATGGCCCTGCCCATGTACACCACGGGGTGGGGGAGCCACGCCGGGTCGCCAAAGAGAAGATCCAGCACGAACCCGCCCAAAACAGCTGCTCCGATCATTCTGCCGCCTCCTTTGTGTATTGCACGGTGCGCACGAGGTGGAGCACCCGCTGTTCGGCCCAGTCGCGGGCATCCAGCAGATAGCCGCCCGCATTCGGGGCGCACCAGTGGTAGTAATCTGCATGGGGCAGCGCATAGCGCTCCATAGCGGCCATCTGGGTGCCGCCGTGGGCCAGGATGACGAGGGACTCCTCGCCGTCGGCAAGGGCCCGGTCCACCAGTGCGGAGAACGCCTTGCAGACCCGCTCGGAGAAGACCGCCTTCGTCTCACCGTCGGGGCAGGGGCTTTCGCAGTTGGCGTTCACCCAGGCGAGGTAATCCGGGTCGTGTTCCATCTCGATGAAATTCCGCCCCTCAAAGCTGCCAAAGCACATCTCCTGCAAATCGCGTACCTCCACGAGGTCGGCGTCTGGGAAGAGCACCTCGGCAGTCTGGCGGGTGCGGCAGAGCGGGGTGATGTAGACCGTCCGGGGCCGGAGGTCGGCCTGGCGGAGCTGGGCCCGCCCTTCGGGCGAGAGCGGGATGTCCCGCTGGCCCTGATAGCGCTTTTCGGCATTGTAGGCGGTCAGGCCGTGGCGCAGAAGATAGATCAGCATGGGGGAAGTTCTCCTTTCAGGACGGTGGGCAGGCCGCAGAACATCTGGACCACACAGTCGGCCCGCGCGGCCAGCAGGCAGGCCAGCCGCCCGGCGGCTTCCCGCGCGGCGCGTTCGGCTGCGTCCATGGGCACGACACCGCCGCCCACCTCGGTGGCGAGGACGAGGTCATATGCGGCGAGGCGGTCTGCAAGGCTTTCCAGATCCTCCGCCGCTGCGGCCAGCTCCTGCACATCGGTGATGCGGGTGCCGGGGAAGTTCTGCGCAAAGGTGCGCTTGCCGCTGTACAGCGGCCCGATGATGAAGATCATAACAGCCCTCCCCATTGGCAGACGGCCAGTGCCGCCAGCATCCAAAGCTCCGCTTTTTGCAGGAACCATCCGGCCAGATCGCCGGTGATGCCGCCGAATTGCCGATCAGAAACAACACGATAGCGCCAGAAAACAAGGAGCGCCGCAAGGACGAGCGCCCCGCCGCCCAGCAGCACCAGCGCAGCGCAGAGCAGGCCCGCCAGCGCCAGCAGGACGCTGCGAACGGCCTTGCGGTCTGCCGCAGAAGCGAACGTGTGGGCAAGGCCGGTGTTCCTGGCCAGCGGGAAGGAGGCGATGGCAAGGCCCGAAAGCGCCCGCTCCAGCACCAGCGCCAGCGTCCAGCAGAGGCCGATGCGCGGCGTGAACTGCACGGCGGTGCACAGCGCGAAATAAGCCAGAAAATAACTGCACAGCCGGATGACGGCAAAGGCCCCGCAGTGGGGGTCTTTCAGGATCTCCAATTTCTTTTCCCTGCCGCCGTAGCTGGAAAGGGCGTCGCAGGTGTCGGCGTAGCCGTCCAGATGGATGCCGCCTGTGACCCAGACGGGGATGAGGCAGAACCCGCCCGCTCGGACGAGTGCCGGGAGCGGCAGTGCCCCGCATAGGCACCACAGGGCTCCGCACACCGCGCCGATGAGCGGGAACGCGCACATCGCGTAGCGCATGTTCTTTTCGTTCCAGTCGAACTGCGGCACCGGGATGGCTGAAAACATGGCAAATGCCACGGCAATGGTCTGCAAAACGATCATGACGGGCCTCCTTTATGATAGACCGGGATGCCGCATACCACCCGCACCACTGCATCGGCACGGGCCGCAAGGGCGTTGTTGACTTGCGCCAGAGCCTTCAGATACCGGTCGGTGTCGCCCGCGTAGTTTGCCCCGCCGCTGAACACTTCGTTCGAAACGACGACGAGGTGTTCACATTGCGCGGCCAATTTGTCCAGACCGTCCAGAATGGCCGAAGCGGCGGCTTCGCCCGCCCCGGCGGGGTCGTAAAGCTCGTTGGCGGTCAGGTTGCCGAGGTCTTCCAGCAGGGCGGTGCCCCGCGCGGGCAGGTGCACCGTGCCCAGATGCAGGGGGCACTCCAGCGTCTCGAACTGCTTTTCCGCCCGCATCCGGCGGTGCTTTTCCACCCGTGCGGCGCACTCGGCGTCCCATACCTGCATCGTGGCAAGGTAATAGCGCGGGAGCGCGGTCTGCAGCACAAGGCATTCGGCGTACGCGCTTTTTCCGCTGGCTGCGCCGCCGACCACCAGCGTCAGCATTGGGGCGTATACGGCGGGATGCCGCCCTCCGTGAAGGAATAGCAGTGGTCGTAGACCGCCAGTGCCAGATCCCACAGCGGAAGCGCGGCCACAGCCCCGGTGCCCTCGCCGAGGTGGAGCCCCGCCGTCAGGAGCGGGGCCTTGCCCAGCGCTTCCAGCACCAGCCGGGCCGCAGGCTCGGTGGAACAGTGGCTGGCGAACACGGCCTTGGCGGCGGCGGGGCAGAGCCGCACCGCGCACAGGGCTGCCACCCCGCTGATGAAACCATCCATCAGGATGGGCAGGTCTTCCAGTGCGCCGCCAAGGAAGACCCCGCACAGCCCGGCGATGTCAAAGCCGCCCAGTTTGGACAGCACGTCCAGCGGGTCAGCAGCATCGGGCTGGTTGCGGGCGATGCCGCGCCGGATGGCGTCCAGCTTGCGGGCCAGCCCGGCGTCGGAAAGGCCCGCGCCCCGCCCGGTCATGACCTCAACGGGCTGGCCGAGCAGGACTGCCGCCACAGCGCTGGACGTGGTGGTGTTGCCGATGCCCATCTCGCCGGTGGCGAGCAGCTGGCACCCCTGCGCCTTCTGCGCCCGCACCAGTTCGATGCCCGCCGCGATGGCCTCCACAGCCTGGGCGCGGGTCATGGCGGGGCCTTGGGTGAAGTCTGCCGTTCCGGCGGCGATGCGGCGGGGGACGACGCCCGGCACCGGGGCGCCTGCCATGCCCATATCCACCGGCACGACCTCGCAGCGGGCCGTTTTTGCCATCTGGCAGACGCTCGTCCGCCGCGCCGCTAGGTTTTCGGCCACGGCGCGGGTCACGCTCTGGTCGGTCTGGCTCACGCCCTGGGCCACGATGCCGTTGTCCGCGCAGAGCACAAGGACGGCCCGACGGTCAAAGGCGAGCTGCGCCGTGCCGGTCAGGGCGGCGGCATCTTCCAGCAGGGTCTCCAGTGCGCCCAGCCCGCCCAGCGGCTTGGCCAGGCTGGCCCAGTGGGCGTGTGCGGCCGCGCGGGCGGTCTCGCTGGGCGGGGTGATGGTAGTGAGAAGCTGTTTCAGTTCCGGTTCGGTCATGGGGTCTGCTCCTTCTGGTGATTGAGTACGGCGGCTTCCACGAACCGCCGGGGCAGGGGGGTGCCTGCCCAGTACAGATGCGGAAAACCCGCATAGAGATGTTCATTGGCAAAGCTGCAGGCCCAGCTGCGGCCATTGGCTTTTGCAGCGGTCAACGCTGTGCCGTTCGCGGTCGAGTCCCAGTGGTGGAACTCGTGGGCGGGGAATGCCTCTCCGGCGCGGAACAGCAGGCTGTCGGCGCAGGCGGTCAGCTCCGCGTACCCGAACCGCACCAGCCGCCCGACCGGGAAACCGCTGCCCGGCAGGACGCCCGCCATGGGCCAGACGGTGCCGTCGGCGTCTTCGAGCGTCTGCCCCAGATAGAGGAAGCCGCCGCACTCGGCCACGGTGGGCAGACCGAGCTCCACGGCCTGCCGCACAGAAGCCCGCATCGGGCGGTTCTCGCTCAGCGGCCCTGCGTACAGTTCCGGGTAGCCGCCCGGCAGATACAGCCCGCCAAGCTCCGGCGGAAGGGCCGCATCGTGCAGGGGGCTGAATGGGACAAGCTCGGCCCCGGCGGCGGTCAGGGCCTCCAGCGTTTCTGCGTAGGCAAAGCAAAAGGCTTCATCCTGCGCAACGGCGATACGGGTGCGCGCCGGGGCGCGGGCAGCAGGCTGAGCCTGCGGTGCAGGCCGGTCGGTCAGGGCCTGGAACTGCACCCAGTCCAGCACCAGCGCATCCGCAAGAAGGGCGATCTTTTGCTGAAGCCCGGCGATCTCCCCGGCGGTCTTCAGCCCCAGATGACGGCTCTCGATGGACGCCTCCGGCAGGCGGGGCAGATGCCCCAGCACCGGCAGGCCGGTCTCGCGTTCCAGCATCGGTTTGAGCATTTTGTACAAAGCCGAGGTGCAGTCGTTGAGCAGAACGCCGACGATGCGGCTGGGGGTGCGGAACGTTTTCAGCCCGTTGATCTGCGCGGCCAGGGTCAAACTGGCCCCTTTGGCCGGGACCACCAGCAGCACCGGCAGGCCCAGCGTGTCGGCCAGATGCCAGGCGCTGGCCGTGTCGGTCACGCCGCCCAGACCATCGTAAAAGCCCATGGCCCCCTCGCACACCGCCGCCCCGTGCCCGGCGGCACCCTGTGCATAAAGGGCGCGCACGGTATCCGGTGCGGAGAAAAAGAGGTCAAGGTTGTGGCTCTCGACCCCCAGCACGGCCCGGTGGAACATGGGGTCGATGTAGTCCGGCCCGCTCTTGAACGCGCAGGGGTCGGCCCTGCGCCGCTTGAGCGCGGCCAGCAGCGCACAGGTCAGGGTGGTCTTGCCGCTGCCGGAACAGGGCGCTGCTACGAGAAATTGCATCATTTGCGTTCACCTGTGATGAGGAAGATGGGGTTGTTGGCCATCAGCAGATGCAGCCTGCCCGCCGGTTTTGTGCGGCTGACGGCGATCTGGGTGACTTCGGCGGTGAGCCCCCGCGCCGTCAGGGCCGCAACGGCGGCGCTCAGCGTTTCCAGCGCGATGGCGGAGATGCAGAGGCGGGCCTGCGGGTTTTTGGCCAGCACAGCGTCCACCACGGCCTCCATGCTGCCCTTGGTGCCGCCGAGGAAAACGGCGTCCGGGGCGGGCAGAGCTTCCAGCGCCTGGGGGGCTTTCCCCTCGATGAGGGTCAGATTCCAGGCTGCGAAGCGCTCCCGGTTCTTCCGGATAAGAGCGCAGGCCTCCGGGTCGCATTCCACGGCATAGACCCGTCCGCGCGGGGCGGCAAGGGCCAGTTCCACACTGACACTGCCGGTACCGGCCCCCACATCCCACAGCGTGTCCGTGGGGCGGACGGCCAGCTTTGCCAGCGCGGCAGCGCGGACTTCCTGCTTCGTCATGGGAACATCTCCCCGGAGAAAGGCTTCGTCCGGGAACCCGGCACAGCGCCGGGGCGGCTGGGGCAGATGTTCGATGAGCAGAACGCTCAGGGATGCCGTGCTTTTTTGGGAAACTTCCTGCGCGGTGCCGAAGAAGATCTTCTCCTCCGGTGTGCCGAGCTGTTCGCCGACCAGCGCATGGGCCTGCCCCAGCCCGGCGGCGGTCAGGGTGCCGCAGAGGGTGGCAGGGGTCTCGGAGCCGCCGGTCAGGAAGAAGACCGGTCGGCCATCCGCCGTCAGGCACTCGGCCACCGGGTCGCAGGCACAGCCGTGGGCAGAGACGAGTTTCCAGTCCTGCCAGGGGCGGCCGACCGCCGCCGCGAGCAGCTGGACGCTGGAGATGCCGGGCAGGACGCGGCAGGAGATGCCGCAGGCCCGCAGCATGGGCAGCAGCCTGGAAGCCCCGGAATAAAATCCGGTGTCGCCGCTGTACAGCAGGGCCGCGTCTCCCTCCGGATGCTCCGCAAGGCAGGTCAGGATCTCCTCCGGTTTGTACAGGGCCTTCCGGTGTTCGGTGCAGCCGTCCGGCAGGTGCTCCAGCAGCCGCCGGGCGCCTAAAATGAGGTCGGCCTGTTGCAGAGCCGCAAGCCCTTCGGCGGTCAGGGAGCCGGACAGCCCGGCCCCCATTCCGATCAGTGTGACCATGCCAGCACCTCCTTGCAGCGGGTCAGGATCTGCTCCGCCGTTTCGCCCTGCTCTGCGGGGCGGCGGAGGACGATGAGCTGTGCGCCGGTGTCCTGCGCGGCCTGTGCCTTCTCGGAAAAGCCGCCCGCTGCACCGCCGTCCTTCGTGACGAGGAAGCGGATGTGGAACTGTTCCAGCAGGGCCCGATTCAGCGCATAGGAGAAGGGGCCCTGCATCGCGATGATGTTTTTGTGGGGGATGTGCGCGGCCTCGCAGGCTGCGATGCCCTCCGGGGTGGGCAGCACACGGGGGAACAGGCGGGCAGGCTCGATGCCGGAAAAGGCCGCGAGCTCCTTGGCCCCGGTGGCCAGCAGGAGATTGCCGCAGGTGTTTGCAAGAAACTCTGCCGCGTGTGCAGCCGACGGAAAGACCATGCTCCCCGCCGGAAGCGGGCTTTCGGCCCGGAGCAGGCGGTGGTACTCGATGCAGGCGGTTTTACACGCAGACCGGATGTTTTTGGTGGCGTCCACCGCATAGGGATGGGTGGCGTCCACGCAGAGGGCGGCCCCCTGCAGCAGGGTGGTCATTTCCTCCGGCGTCAGCCGCCCGCAGTGGACGGTGACACCCTGCAAACGGCCCTGCTCTTCGGCTCCCAGCGGGGTCGCTACGCTGACGAGGACTTCGGCCCCCTGCGCGGCCAGCTGGCGGGAGAACAGACGGCCCTCGGTGGTGCCGCTGAACACGACGATCTTCATGCGCGGTACCCCCTCGGTGTGACCATCTTTCCGCCCAGCTGCCGGGTGGCGGTGTTGCCGATGAAGACGGTGGTGAACATATCCACCGGGGCGGTTTCCAGTTCCGCCAGGGTCAGGATGCGGTGGGCCTGCCCCTCGCGCCCGATGTTCCGCACCAGCCCGCAGACGGTCTGCGGCGGTTTGCCGTGGTCCAGCAGGATGCGGACGGCTCTGGCCAGATAGTCCGGCCTGCCCTTGGAGGAGGGGTTGTATAGTGCGACGCAGAAATCGCCCATCGCTGCTGCCGCCAGCCGCCGCTCGATGACGGCCCAGGGGGTCAGCCGGTCCGACAGGGAGATGACGCAGAAATCGTGGGCCAGCGGGGCACCCAGCACGGCCCCGCCGCTGAGAGCCGCCGTCAGGCCGGGCACCACCTCCACAGCGACCTCCGGGAACTGCCCGGCCAGCTCCAGCAGGGGGCTGGCCATGCCGTAGACCCCGGCGTCGCCGGAGCAGACCAGCGCAACGACTTTGCCGCGCCGGGCTGTTTCCAGCGCCCAGCGGCAGCGGTCGATCTCCTGGGTCATGCCGGTGGAGTAATATTCTTTTTCCGGGAAATAGGGGCGCACAAGGTCCAGATAGACCGTATAGCCGCACAGCACCTCGGTTTGCGTTAAGGCGCTCTGCGCCTGTGCGGTCAGAAACTGCGGGCCGCCGGGGCCAAGCCCGACCACAAAAACGGTGTTCGTCATGAAAGAACCCTCCAATCTGGGGCAAAGGGGGAAAGGGCCAGCGCAAAGGTCACGCCGCCGCCCGCCTGTTTGGGGATGTGGATGCTCCCGCCGGACGCCAGAACGGCTGCCCGCTCGCAGACATTGTCCACACCGGTGACGTTCCGGACAAAGGCAGAAGGGGTAAAGCTGCCGGGGGCGGTCTGCAGCGCTTCGGCAGAGAAGAACGAGAGGCCCCACCGGTGCGCCGCGCAGAACGCAAGAAGCCCGGCCTCGTTCTGTTTCAGGTCGATGCTGGCGGCGGCTGCGATGCACTGCGGGGCCAGCGTGTGGGCCGCACAGAAGACGGAAAAGGCGGCTTCCAGCTGCTCGGCCGTCGTCCCGCGCCGGCACCCGATGCCCAGCACCCCGATGCGCGGGGTCAGATGCAGGGCATTCCCGGCGGGGGAGAGGGTCAGGGCAAAGTCGGCAGCTTCCGGCGCTGGTGCTGCATTCACCCCGGCCGGAGCCGGGCCTGCGATGGGAAACTCCGACCAGAAGGAGACCGGCTCCCCGGCCAGCAGTTTCCCGCTGACGGTCTTGATGCGTTCGGGTTCCAGCACCTGGCAGTTGTGATGCCTTGCCCACTCGTCCACGGCAAAGAGGCCGTGGGCATCGGTGGCCGTGGTGATGACCGGGACAGCCCCGCAGAGGGCCGCGATGGCCCGCGCCAGATCGTTGGCACCGCCCAGATGGCCGGACAACAGCGGCACCGCAAAGTGTCCGCATTCGTCCACGACCACGACCGCCGGGTCGCTGGCCTTGCTGCGGCAAAACGGCGCGATGGCCCGCACCGCGATACCCACGGCCCCCACAAAGATCAGGGCCTCGTTTTGGGCAAACGCGGCGGCGGTCCACTCTGCCAGCGAAGGCCCACCGTGCCCGCAGCGGGTCACAGGGCCGGGCAGAGCGCGCGCCAGCGTTTCTGCCAGCGCCAGCCCGGTCTCGGTAAAGGCGGCATAGGCGCGGCTCATGCGTCGGCTCCTTTGCGGAACTCGGTCGTGAAGGCGGGGTCGTAGAGTCGGCTGCGCTCATACCGGGTGCCGAGGAAGTCGCCCACCACGATGAGCGCGGTCTTGGTGATGCCCGCTGCATGGACGCTTTCGGCCAGCGTTCCCACGCTGCACCGCACGATCTTCTCTTCCGGCCAGGTGGCTTTGTAGACCACAGCGGCAGGCGTTCCGGGGGTGTAGGCCCCCTGTAACAGAGCCTCCTGCACCTTGTCAACGAGGCCGATGGAGAGGAAGATGACCATCGTAGCCCCGTGGGAAGCAAGGCGGGCCAGCGTTTCCCGTTCGGGCACCGGGGTGCGGCCCTCCATCCGGGTGATGATGACCGTCTGGCTGACGGTGGGCAGGGTGTACTCGGCGTTCAGCGCAGCCGCCGCGCCGCAGAAGCTGGAAACGCCGGGCGTGTCATCGTAGGCGATCCCGTCGGCATCCAGCGCGTCCATCTGCTCCCGGATGGCCCCGAACAGGCAGGGGTCACCGGTGTGGAGCCGCACGGTGGTCTTGCCGGCGGCTTCCATCTGCCGCAGCACGCCGAGCACCTGCTCCAGCGTCATCTCGGCGCTGTTGTAGATGGCGCAGCCCGGCTTTGCCAGCCCCAGCAGGGCCGGGTTGACAAGGCTGCCCGCATAAATGATGCAGTCGGCCCCCTGCAACAGAGCCGCGCCGCGCTGGGTGATGAGGTCCGGTGCGCCTGGCCCGGCACCAACAAAATGTACCATATTATCGCTCCTTCCAGTCGTTCAGGATCTGTGCCGCCGTTGCGGTCTGGCCCAGCGGGCCGTGCTGGTTCGAAAAGAGGATAGCACCCACCCGGAACGCCCCGGCGGCGCGGCGGTCCAGATGGAGCTGCACCGCCGCCAGCAGGCTTTCCAGCACCGGGGCGCGGAGACTTGCCGCATCCAGAAGGTCGAGGCAGGCATCGGTGGTGGCGGCTTCGAACAGGGCACGGCAGGTCTCCCGGCTGGCCCCGCAGAGGGCGGCATGGGTGCAGAACAGCTCGGTGCGGCAGTCCGCCGTGTGGGAGTGGGTGTTCATGATGCCGCCCGCCAGCTTGCAGAGCTTGCCCACATGGCCCACGAGCAGCACGTCCTCAAACCCGGCAGAAGCGGCCATATCCAGCGTGTCACCGATGAAATTGGAGGTTTTGACGACCGGGATGGAAGCGAACGCCGGGTAGGCCGTGCCAAGGTAGTCCAGCCCATAGTTGCCGGGGGCCAGGATGAGCCGCCGTGGCCCGGCAGCGGTTTGGACGCGCAGCGCCGCCTGGTTCATCTCCAGCTGGATGGTGTCCAGAATGGCCTGCTGGCTCATGGGCTCCACGATGCCGCTGGTGCCGAGGATGGACAGCCCGCCCGCGACCCCGATGTGGGGGTTGAAGGTGCGCCGGGCCACCTCTTCGCCGCCCGGAATGGAGAGGGTCACGGCAAAGCCGCCGGTGTAGCATGCCGTTTCGGCCTCCCGCTGCAGGGCCTCGGCGATCATCCGGCGGGGGACGTGGTTGATGGCGGCTTCGCCTACGGGTTGGTCCAGCCCCGGCCGGGTCACCCGGCCTACGCCCGGCCCGCCCGCGATGCGGACTTCCGTGGTGCCGGGCAGCAGCTCCACCGTGGCGACGATGGGCAGGCCGGTGGTCACATCCACATCGTCGCCGCCGTCCTTTTCGATGGCGCATTCGGCCCCCGGCCCGGTGCGGCGGCAGAACAGCGGGGCTACCTCCACGACGATGCCCTTCGGTGTGCGCAGCGCCACCGTCTCCGGGGCCTTTCCGGTCAGCAGCAACCGGGCCGCGCCCGCCGCGCCCAGCGCTGCACAGGTGCCGGTGGTGTAGCCGCAGCGCAGCAGTTTCTGCCCGCTGCGGACGTAGTGCTCGAATCTGGGTTTTGCAGGTTTCGGGGGGCCGAACAGCGTTTCGTACTGCTCCCGGCTCAGGCGGTAGAGGGTCTGGATGTTCTCCGGCGCAAAAGCCTCCTGGGGCGTCAGAACGCCGGAGACGCCCTGCGGGGAGACGCAGACCACGGCGTCCGCGATCTTCTGCGCCATGTCCAGCTCGTGCAGGCTGACGAGGACGGCAAGGTGCTGCGTGTGGGCCAGCGTTTGCAGGATGCTCAGCAGCTCGATCTTGCCCTTGATGTCCAGAAAAGACGTCGGCTCGTCCAACAGGATGACTTCCGGCTGCTGGCAGATGGCGCGGGCCAGCAGGATGCGCTGGCGCTGGCCGTCGCTGATGCAGTTGAAGTCCCGCTCCGCGAGAGCGGAAGCTCCCACCAAAGCCAGCGCATCGCGCACGGCTTGCCGGTCTGCCTCGGAGAGGAGGCCCAGCCGCCCGGTGTAGGGGATGCGCCCGGCTGCGGCAAACTCGAAGCAGGTGGTCAGCTCGGTGCGGCGGGTGTGGGGGAGCATGAGGGCGAGCCGCTGTGCGCGGGCGCTGCCGGTGTAGGCGGTCAGATCCTGTCCGTCCAGCAGCACTGCGCCGCCCATGGGGGCCAGCTGGCCCGCCAGTGTTTTGAGCAGGGTGGATTTGCCCGCGCCGTTCGGCCCGATGAGGGTCAGGATCTGCCCTGGTCGGACGCCCAGCGCGATATGCTCGGCCAGCGGTGCTTTGCCGTAGCCGACGGCGAGGTCCTGTGCCTCGCAGGAAAATTCGTTCATCGTGCACCCTCCTGATTCCGGCGGATGAGCAGCCAGATGACCACCGGTGCGCCGAACACCGCCGTCACAGCGCTGATGGAAAGCTCGGTGGGGGCGAACAGGCTGCGGGCGATGAGGTCGCACAGCAGGCAGAACGCCGCCCCGCCCAGGCAGCAGCCCGGCAGGACGAACAGCGGCCGGGCGCTGCCCAGCAGCTGTTTGACGAGGTGCGGCACCGCGATGCCCACAAAGGAGATCGGCCCGGCAAAAGCCGTGATGCAGGCGGCCAGCAGGCTGGAGAGCAGCACCAGTGTGCGGGAAAACCGCTTGACGTTGACGCCGACGCTCTGGGCGTAGGCCTCGCCCATCTGGTAGGCGGACATGGGTTTCGACAGGCAGAACGCCGCCGCCAGCGCGGGCAGGACGACGAGCGCCGCCGCCCGGACATTGCCCCAGGTCATGCCGGAAAAGCTGCCCTGCGACCAGTTGTGGAGGTTGACGATGTTCGAGTCCTGCGCAAAGGCCACCACAAATTCGGTGATGGCTGAGCAGATGTAGCCGATCATGACGCCGCAGATGACCAGGATGCTCATCCGCTGCACCCGGCGGGAGACCGCCAGCACAAAGGCCATGGCCGCCATGGCCCCCGCGAACGCGGCCAGGATGAGGGTGAGGGAGCTTGTGAGCAGCCCCTGGTTCAGGAACACCACCATGACCAGCGCTACCGCCAGCTTGGCCCCGCTGGAAATGCCCATGACGAAGGGCCCGGCGATGGGGTTGGCGAAAAAGGTCTGCAACAGATAGCCCGCCGCCGAGAGCGCTGCGCCCAGCAGCACGACCATCACGGCGCGGGGCAGACGCAGCTGGGTGATGATGCGCACCGAGAGCGCGTCCTGCCCGCGGCCCAGCAGGGCCGAAAACACGGCCTCCGGCGTCAGTGCCACGCTGCCCCAGAAGAGGTTGGCGGCAAAGAGCACCGCCAGCAGAACGGCCAGGATGCCATAGGAGAAGAGGAGGCGTTTTTTGGTAGTCATGCGGGTCCTTTCTGGAAAAGTTAGGTCACCGGTGTCAGAAATTGCAGGCCGTCGGGGGCGTCCTCAATCAGAACGCGGTGCAGGTCGATCACAAAATCGGCCAGCTCCATGCTCTGCTGAAAAAAGCTCTGGGTGGTGCACCAGACGTTCCCGCTCTGCACGGCCCGGAAGTCGGCCAGCAGGGCACATTTTGCCACCAGCTCGTCGATGGTGGCGACCATGCCTTCAATGGTGCTGTTGTAGATGAGAACATCGGCGTCTTTTGCCCCGGCGTAGAAATCCTCCAGCGGGAGGTTCATGGTGGAAAGGTTATTGCCGCTGTCGGTCAGGTCGGAGAACACATAATCGGCCCCGGCCATCCCGATCATCTGGGCCACATAGTCGCCGCCCTTGCGGACGTTGGCGAGGTTGTTGGCCGTGATGGAGAAGAACGCACAGGTCTTGCCGGTGGGGGCCTGTTCCAGAAGCGGCTGGATGCGCTCCACCTGCTTTTGGAACACCTGCTCGGCGAGGGTCTCCCGGCCCAGCAGGATGCCCCAGAACTTGATCCACTCCATCCGGGCCAGCGGGCTGCTCTCGTAGCTGGAGCGCTCCACCACCACCGGGATGCCGAACCGTTCCAGCTGCTCCTTGACCTCCGGTGTGTGGAGGATCATTGTGTTCTCAATGGCAAGGCCGCAGTTGGAAGCGAGAATCTGCTCATAGTCCGGGGCGCTGTACTTGCCCGCGTAGGCGATGCGCCCGGCCTCCATGGCGGCGCTGGCTTCGTCGAGATGCCAGCCGGCGGCCTGGGTGCCGGAGAGGGTGATGCAGTCCAGCGCGTCCAGATGGAGGAACAGGTCCATCACCGAGGTGGAGACGAGATAGATATTCTGCACCGGCTGGCGCAGGGCCGTGACCCCGGCGGGCAGGCCGTCCACCTCGGCGGCGTCTTCCGGCAGGACGAGGAACTGTTCCCCAGACCCGGTCAGGGTCAGCAGGGTAGAACCGCCTTCGTAGCAGTCGGCGGTGAACTGCCGGGCGTAGTCCAGCGGATAGGCGTGGTCGAACACCAGCGCTTCCGTGTTGGCCGGGGCCGTCTGCTTTGCCGCACAGCCCGCCAGCAGAAGCGCAGAGGCGGGGAGCGCTTTTAAGAATTGTTGTCTGGTCAGTTTCATGGTATCAGCCTTGCACCTTCGAAGGCACGCGGGCGGCAGCTACCCCACAAAGGGGGGAGCCGTTACGCCAGCGTGAACGTCAGGGTGTATTCGATCTCGTGGGGGGTGCTCATGGCCACGGTGTCGGCCGTGACGGAGAGAGGCGTGCCCAGCGCGGCAACGGGGATCACGAAGGTGGAGTTGCCCTCGGTGTTGGTGGGCAGATACTTCTCGCCGTCCACGATCATGTAGTCGTAGTTGGGGCTGCTCCAGACGATGGTAGCGGTCATCTTGCCGTCGGCCACGGTCAGCGCGGCGGGGCTGTCCACCGTGGCGCGGCCGGAACCGCCTTCCAGCACGACCTGGACGTTGTATTCGCCGTCGGCGGGCGTCTCAGCAGCTGCTTCCGCCTTGGGCTCCGCATTGCGGATGCTGACGGTGTGGTCGTACCACTTGCCTTTGGTGCCCAGAAGAGCCAGCTGGAAGTCCTCGTCCACGGCGGCGACGGGGATATCGTAGCCGTAGACCTCTTCGGAGGTGCCGTCGGAGTAGGTGACGGTGTCGGTGGTGGGCAGCAGCCAGTCGGCTTTGTTGGCGTCGGCGTCTGCGGCCATGCCGACATACAGGTTGACGATCTTCTTGGAAGCGAGGCTGACGTGGAAGGTCATCTTGCCGTTTTCGACCGTCAGAGTGCCCTTGCCGTCGCAGGCTTCGTTCGCGTGGAACATGCCGCTGTCGGTGTCGAAATCCGCGGTATAGACGCCGTCCGGCAGAGCGGCGGCAGCGGTCTCGGATGCAGCGGCAGAGGAGGCCACGGACGAAGCGGCCTCCGAGCCTGCGGCAGAGCTTGCAGTGGAAGAGGCCGCCCCGCAGCCGGTCAGGGCAGCAGCCAGCAGCAGGGAAGCGACGGACAGGGAAAGAAATTGTTTGCAGTGCATAGATCAAAATACCTCGCGATCAGATTTGAGCGGGCAGAGAACTGCCCATGGGGGGAGGGTGCCTCCTCATGCGGGGGCATCCTCCATAAAAAATGCCCGAAAAGATCACTCCCTTCGGGCATTGGGGCACACGATATCAGCCGTTCAGGGACTCGATCGCAGCCTTGGTGTGTGCGATGTAGAGCTGCTGGATGTCGGAGATCTCGCCCAGACCGGCGATCTGGGTGTCCACTTCCTCGAATGCACCGGAAGCCTTGAACTGGCTCAGCCAGGAGTCATCGTCCGCACCGGCCATGTCGTTGTTGGCATGGTCACCGGCAACGACCATCAGCGGGCGCAGAACGACCTTGGTGTAACCGGCAGCCTTGACGGCCACGATGACGTTCTCGCAGGCGGTCTCCTCCGGCTCGCCCTCGACGGTGCCGATGAAGACATTGTCATAGCCGAGGGTCTGCATGGTGGTCTGCATCTGGCTGTAGCTGATCTTTGCGGTGTGCGAGGTGCCGTGGCCCATGAAGACGAATGCGGTCTTCTCGGCAGCGGCGGCATCCAGGCTGTCGAAACCGGCATCCTTCACGGCAGCAGCGGTGATGGCCTTGGCGACGGCTTCCTTGTCGGAGTTGATGACGGCGGCGTCTGCGCCGACCTCACCCAGCAGGGGCTCGGCCACCGCGACGGACTCGAACTTGTCGCGGTAGCTGTCGATCATCTCCATCATCTCGTCGTACTCGGCACCGTGCATCAGGTGGGTGGGCTGGACGACCAGATTCTTCACGCCGTTGGCCACAGCGCGGTCCATGGCCTGCTGCATGTTGTCGATCTTCTCACCGTCGCGGGCCTGGACATGGTTGATGATGATCTGAGCGGTGAAGGCGCGGCGGACAGACCAGTCCGGATAAGCCGCCTGCAGAGCATCCTCGATGCCCTTGATGTCGGCGGCGCGGCTGGCGTTGAAGGAGGTGCCGAAGCTGACGACCAGCAGCTCGTTCTCACCGATGTCGTCCGCGTTGCGGGGGTCGTCCTGGGAGGCATCGCCGGTGTCGCGGCCAAAGTAGTCGGGGTCGGCCTCTTCGCCTTCCACCAGCTCCTTCTGGGCGTCGGTCAGGGCGTCCCAGGCAGCCTTGGCGGCAGCGCACTGGGCGTCCGTGTCATCGGTGCGCTCCTGCACGTAAATGGCGTCGATCAGGTCTGCGACATTCTGTGCGGCCAATTCATCGGCCTCCTCGCTCGAAACTTCGCTGCTGGTAGCGGCAGAGCCTGCCGTGCTGGAGGCAGCGGTGGAACTTGCGGCCCCGCCGCAGCCGGTCAGAACACCGGCGCAGAGTGCCAGGGCGGTCAGGGCGGCCGCCGTCTTGTGGAGGGTGCGTTTTCTCATGTGTGAGCTTCCTTTCCTGTTTGAAACATTGCGGCGCTGAACAGAAAGGCACAGGAAAGAGGACCCGAACAACGAAAAAGGGCCTTTTTGCTTGCGGGACGGCAAAACAAAAAGACCCCTTACAGTAGTTCGGGCTTTTTGGTACAACCAATTCCTCGTGATCTGGGGCAGATGCCCCTGTACCAACAGCGGGCAGGTTTCCTGACTGAAAGTTCAACGCCTGCTGCCGCCTTCCCAGACCGGACGGTTCAGTGGCCGGTGCCCAAAGCACCCGGACAGTAGACTCCCCTATCACAGTGACGAGATCGTGCGGGATCTGCACCCGCTTCCCTTTTAACGTTCCTGCCGCTGCCCGGAGGCATGGGCGGAACGCACCTGCTGTTTTCTATTCAGTTCGAGGAAAAGTATAGCACACACCGGGGGAAAAGGCAAGAAAAAAGAAACCCGGCAAACGGGGCCGGGCCGACAAAAACGCCCCCGGAGCGCGGCGGGCGCATTCCGGGGGGCTGGGGGTCATGATTGGTTCCCGTTGGTTTGCAGGCGTCGGCAGGCATCCTCTTTCACAAGCTCGATGACCACCGCCGTCAGCGGGATGAAGAAGATGATGCCGAGGATGCCGAAGAGGTTGCCGCCGATCATGGCGGCGATCAGGGTGTAGAGCGGCGAAAGCCCGACGGATTTGCCCACGACACGGGGGTAGATGAACTGGTTCTCGATGAACTGCACCGCGAGGTAAACGATGAGGCAGCGCACCGCCAGCATCGGGTCCACCAGCAGCACAAGGACCACGCTGACCACGCAGGAGATGAGGGCACCCACATAGGGGATGATGGCACAGATGGCGGTCATCATCCCCACCAGACTGCCGTAGGGGAGCTGGAAAACGGAGAAGGCAAAGGCCATGAGAACGCCGAGGATCACCGCCTCGCTGCACTGGCCGGTCAGGAAATTGGCGAAGGACTGCCGGAACAGCCGGCAGAACCGGAGCAGCCCGGCGGCGTGGCGTGGCTTCAGATACGCGCACACCAGCGTATGGGCCTGTCGGCCAAGGCTCTCCGTCCCAAGCGACAGATAGACGGAGATGATGAGGGCGAAGGAGGCCGTCACGATGACGTTCACCGTGGCGGATACGGCACCCACCGCATTGACCAGCACCTTGTCGATGCTGTCGGCGGCTTTGTGGAGCAGCTGCTCCCAGTTGATGCCCTCCAGCCAGTGCATCAGCCAGCCCATGTCGGCGTCCTGTGCGCTGAGGTAGGCGGTCCAGCGGGGGATGTTCGACTCGATCTGCAGATAAAGGCTGTGGAACGATTTGACCAGTTCCGGCACCAGCAGGGTCAGCGCAAGCACCAGCACCAGCACGATGCCGACCAGCGTGATGAAAAAGCTGAGGAGACGAAGGGTCTTGTCCGGCGGCTGCTTTCCGGCCTTGCGGAACAGCTGCTTCAGCCGCTTTTCCAGCCCGGTCATGGGCACGTTGATGAAAAGTGCCAGGATGCCGCCCGCCAGAATGGGCAGCACCAGATCCACAAGACGTGCCGCAAAGGCGAGCACATCCGAAAACCGCAGCAGTGCAACAAAAAGTGTTACCCCCACAACGGTGACGAGCAGAGAGCGTTTGGTGTTCGAATCCATGATGAAGTTCCTTTCCCGGAGTGTACGGCCGCAAGCTGTAAAGGGGCTGCCGCAGAGCCTTTGTTGTATTGTACCAGATGCGCCGGGCTTGTCAAGACGGCGGGAAAGGGGAGCGCGCATCTTATAAGATCTTGCGCAGCTCCTGCACCAGGTCGCCGACGATGATCGGCTTGGACAAAAAGCCGTTCATGCCGCTTGCCAGTGCATTGCGGCGGTCTTCGTCAAAGGCGTTGGCCGTCATGGCGAGGATGGGGATCCCGGCCAGCGCCGGGTCCTCCAAAGCGCGGATCTGCCGGGTGGCGGTGTAGCCGTCCATGACCGGCATCTGCACATCCATCAGCACCAGATCGTAGCGGCCCGGTGCGCTGGTGCGGACTTTTTCCACCGCCACCGCGCCGTTTTCGGCCGTATCGACCTGGAAGCCGTACTCGCGCAGAATTTCCAGCGCGATCTCGCGGTTCAGCTCGTTGTCCTCCACCAGCAGGATGGTGCGGCCCTTGAAGTTTTCCTCTTTTTCGGGCAGAAGCTCCTGCGTGGCGTCCGTCCGTTTCTGGCCGAGGGCGCTCATCAGGGTCTCGCGCAGGTCGGAGAGGAACATGGGCTTGGAGCAGAACGCCGTCACACCGGCGGCCTTTGCCTCCACCTCGATGTCAGACCAGTCGTAGGCGGTCAGGATGATGATGGGGGTGTCGTCGTTCAGGCTGCGGATCTGGCGGGTGACTTCGATGCCGTTCATATCCGGCAGACGCCAGTCGATGATGTAGGCATGGTAGGCATCGCTCATCTCGATGGACTGCCGTGCGCGCAGCACGGCCTCCTTGCCGGAGAGGGTCCACTCCGAGCGCATCCCCACCTTGACCAGCATCTTGGTCATGCTGTCGCAGGTGTTGAAATCGTCGTCCACCACCAGAGCCTTCAGGCCTTCCAGCTCGGTGATCTTTTCCACCGGGCGGTGTTCCGCCTGCGCGCGCAGCGGCACACGGATGATGAACTCGGTGCCCTTGCCCTGCTCTGTCTGCACCTCAATGGTGCCGCCCATCATATCCACGATGTTTTTGGTGATGGCCATGCCAAGGCCGGTGCCCTGGATCTTGCTGACCGTGGAGGTGCGCTCCCGCTCAAAGGGTTCAAAGATCCTTTGAGCAAACTCCTGGCTCATGCCGATGCCGTTGTCCTTGATGCGGAACTCATACTGCCCGCAGCCGTGCATCGGACCCGCAAGCTGCCGCACCCGCACCGAGACCATGCCGCCCGCCGGGGTGAACTTGATGGCGTTGGACAGCAGGTTCAGCAGCACCTGGTTCAGCCGGGTCTTGTCGCAGTAGACGTCCTCGTCGGTCACATCCATGGCGTCCATATACAGATCCAGCTGCTTTGCGTGGATCTGCCCGCTGACGATGGTCTTCAGGTCGTGCAGCACATCCGAGAGGTTGACCTCGGTCTCTTCCAGATGGATCTTTCCGCTTTCGATGCGGCTCATATCCAGCACATCGTTGATGAGGGAGAGCAGGTGGTTGCTGGAAGCGAGGGTCTTGGTGAGGTAATCCTTCACCCGCTCCTTGTCGTCGATGTTGCTGACCGCCAGTGTGGTGAAGCCGATGATGGCATTCATGGGGGTGCGGATATCGTGGGACATATTGGAAAGGAAGGTGCTCTTGGCGCGGTTGGCGGTCTCGGCGGCCGCAACGGCCTCCGAGAGGGCCTGGTTCGCCTGTTTGTCGGCCGTGCGGTCCGACAGCACCAGGATGTACTTCATTCGGCCCTCTACCTCGCTGCCCATGGCGATGTTATGGAACCAGCGGCGCTCCCTGGTCTCTTGATGCTCATACTCAAGATCCCATTCGCGCTGCTGCCCGCTGAGAAGCCCTTCCAGAACGTTTTTGCCGTGCGCCGGGGAGCCTTTCGGGAGCAGCTTGTCCAGTACAAAGACATCCTGGCGGACTTCTTTCCACGGGATGCCCAGCAGGCGCTCGATGTTCGGGCTGACGTAATCCACCTTGGAGGTCTCTGCGTCCAGCATCAGGAACACGTCGTCCACGTTCAGCGAGAGCTTCTGGAACAGCTCGTCCCGGTAGGAGATCTCGGTATCCTTCCGGCGCAGGGTGGTGCGGTTCCGATGCAGGATGAGCAGGATGATGGCGGCGGCAAGACCGGCGGCGATGCCCGTTACGATCTGCACCGTGTGGAACCACAGCTTGTCCAGACTGGCATTGACGATGTTGACCGGCACAAGCCCCAGCATCGTCCAGCTCTGCACCGCCGTGCCCTCGTAGATCAGATAATAACGGGTGTCGCCCAGCGTTACCTTCCGGTTTCCGCTGCGGCCCTGCGCAAAATCATCCGAAAGCGTAAGGATCTCCTCCTCGGAAAGGTCGGAATAGTCGCGCAGCATCGCAATGAAGTTGTAGATCGTTTTCTCGCGGTTTACGGAATTGTCGATGACGACCCGTCCATCCGGGTAGATCACATAGTTGCTGGCGTTGCCCTGAAACGCAGAGTTGTCCAGCAGCTTCAGCACCGCATCATTATAATAAGAGATGGCAACGGCATCGTAGGCAAAGCCCCGGTAGCTGCCCTGTGTTTCGGGACAGATGAACACAAGCATCTGTGCCTTGCCGGGCAGTGCTGCGTTCATCACGATATCCTCGCCATCGGCGAGCTTTTCGTCCAGATTGGTCTGCAAGCCAAGGTAGCCTGTTTCCCCGTTCACGGTCATGTAGTTGCCGTCATAGGAAAGGAAGTAGAAGCCGACAAATCCGATGTCCTGCTGCGCTTTCTCGATATACGCCTGAATGGCGTCCGCGTCCGAGGTGCTTTCCAGAAAGCAGTTGTACAGGTGCAGATAGCTCACGTTCTTGCGCACCATCTCTTTCAGCATATTGTTGGATTTGTGCAGCACTTCTTCCAGATGCGAGGTGCTTTCCTGATAGATGGTCTGCGACACGAACGAGAGATACTGAATGCCGAAACGGACTGCCAGCAGGACCAGAAGAAGGATGGCAGCAGCAGAGAGCAATTTTTGCCGGAAATGGCTGTTTCGGTTGGGTTCGTGCTTTTCGTCTGGCATTCTGTTCACCTCAGTGTCATGTAGTGTTCCGGCTCTGCAAGCACCACGCCGCCGCCGGAGAGAGCCTCGCGCCATGTATATTTTACCCATGTATCTTCGCCCGCAGACCTGCCGCATTCGTCCGCAAGCAGCGCTGCCATCTGGCTGGCCGTGGCCAGGCAGGTCACGGTCACGGTGTCGTCATCCCGCAGCGGCTGGCCGTTCCGGGTGATGCCGGTCAGGGTATAGCTGCCGTCTGCCTCTTTTACCTCCACGGCAATGCCGCTGACCACCGGCAGAGAACCACGGTTAAAGGGCACAAAGCCGCCCTCGCAGCCTTCCACAAAGGCACGGACTGTCTCCTTCAGTTCCGCGCCGGTCATGGTGCGCTGGCGGGACATCAGACCGTTGGGCATGATCATAGAAGCCGCCATCTTTTCGGTATAGTCAGCCTGCAGCACGCTGCCGGTAAAGCTGTTTGCGGCGGCGAGCAGCACATCGGTGCCGTAAAGGCCGCGCAGGGTGTTCGCCATGACGGAGAAGGAGGCAGTGCCGCCGTCTTTGTGGAACACGTTGGAATAGCGTTTCTCAGAGGTCAGCACGACCTCGTCCGCAGCAGGCTCCTCGTCCGCAAGAAGCTGGGCATCGAACGCCTGATAGGCCTGTTTTGCCGTGTACTCGCCCGCGATCATTTTAGAGACCACATCCTGGGAGATGGCAAAGAAATCGTTGGAGGCGATGCGGATGTACATGTGGTTTTCTTCCACCACAGAGCGGGTGTCCTTCATGGCATCGGTCAGGCGCAGGGGGACGTCCTGGCTGTAGCTCAGAACGTCCTGCCCTTCCGAGACGATCCGGTTCTGTGCCTCCTCGGAGAGCATGACGTCCAGCACCTTCATGGCTTTTTCGCGGCGGGCTGTGTCCTGCTCCAGGTCGCGGTTCAGCGCCACCTGGAAATAGGGAGTGGTCATGATCCACTGTTCGCCGTTCTGGCTGAAGAAGGGCAGGAAGGTGGTGTCGATGCCCTCATCCTGGAACATCTTCACGCCGGCAGAACTGCCAAAGTACATGGCGACCTCCCCGTTCCGGAACAGGTCCATCACGTCATCGTAAGTCTGCGCAAGGTCGTCCGCCGTAAGGCGGGTATCCTGGATGAACTGTGCCATCCGCTCGAAGGCACCCGGCCAGACGGTATCGTCCAGCCCGACCCGCGTGGTGTTGGCGGGGTCGCTGTATGCGGTGCGCCACTTGCGCCCGTCCACCGTGGTCAGCTCGGCAGCAGAAAGCCCCTGCAGCGTTTCCATGCAGGTGTAATCGTAGGCGTAATCGGCGGTAAAGCCGCGGATGCCCACCTTCTCAAATGCCTGACAGGCCGAAACGAAGCTCGCGTAATCGGTGGGCAGCGGGATGTCGTACTGCGCAAACAGGCTGCGGTTGACCACGAAGCCGTGGGCGTCGGCGCACACCGGCAGCCAGTTCACGCTGCCGTCTTCATTTTTGAAGCTGTTGAGGTAGGTGTTGTAGACGGCACCCGCCTCGTTGGTGGTGGAAAGATCCATCAGGCTGTCCTTCAGGGGCGCTGCATCGTGCAGTGAGAAGCGGCAGCAGGTGATGATATCCGGCAGACCGCCGTTCTGCTGCAAAAATTTGTAAAAATCCAGATCGTTGTTGCCGACGATGAACTCAATGTTCACGTCCGGCAGCTGAGCCTGGATGTAGGAGGCGTAGGTGTCGTACAGGCTGGTGGTCCACAGATACACCTGAATGGTCTCGGCGTCTTCCTGTGCTTCCACCGGCTCGGTGTCCGCTGCGCCGCAGCCGGTCAGCAGGGCAAACAGGCTGCGCAGTGTGTTCTTCTTCATTTTTTATGTTCCTCTTCCTCACGGCCCGCTGCCAGCCGCCGCAGTGCAGCGGGCTGGCCCGGACCTCTTGCATGATGATACAGCCCACCCCACGGGAATGACGCCGCCCCCTGCGTGCGGCCTGCCCGGCACTCTGGCAAAAAGCCGTTCGAGAGCCGGAAAAAAGGCGCAGCACGATCGAGATATAAGACCATTCTACCACCCCGACAACGGCATTGCAAGGAATCTGAACGTGTTTTTGGGAGAAAGCGATGAAAAATGGTGCCCTTTGCGGAAATTGCTGGACCTTTGTTGCAATCTGCCCGAAAAATGGGGGAGCGCGGGGCACCGGAGGAATGTCAACCCGATTGAAAAAATGGCTTGAACGGGTGACTGGACAGCGGTATACTATAATCGTTATGGTATGCCCTCTGGCGAGGCTGGAACGTACGGCAGATTCAAATATATGCGAGGATGAAAATGAAGTTCAACAACCGACTTACGGATGAGATCTATACATCCGATACGGAAAAATTGGGAGAGAACGTGCTTCAGGCGATGCAGAACACGATCCATCAGAATGGCGGCATCGGGACCGTGACCGGGTACTATGATGCGGGCCTGCCGATCCTGTCGGTCAGCGAACTGCTGCTGCATAATCTGAACCACAGCTATGCGTCCCTGATGGAGCAAACGAAGGGTTCGCTGAAGAACCTGTTTTATGGGGAAAACGTCAGCTTCCTCGAACCGGAGCGCTTTCGTCAGATCCAGGGCGCAGGGGAGGGCCAGATCCTCACAGCCGATGGAACACCGGTCTTCGTGCGTCTTTATAAGGAAGATACCGTGGACGCGGACGGCAGGCCGCTCTGGGTGCTGTCGGTGCAGGTGAATTGGGCGTATGAAGACCTTGCGCTGGTCAATGAGTCCATCCACTCGGCACCGTGGAGCATTGAATGCGATGAAAAGGGCAGGATCGCCCGTGCGATCTGGAGCCATGCCTTCCGGCAGATCCTGGGGTATCATGACGCTCTGGATTTCCCGGATCAGCTGGATGCGTGGTCGGAGCTTCTGCACCCGGAGGACAAAGACCGGGTGATGACGCTGCTTTTTGAAACGGCGGCCGACAAGACCAACACCACAAAGTTCAGCGTGGAGTACCGGCTGAGGCTGAAAAACGGCCAATACCAGTGGTTCCGGGCCTCGGCGGAAGTGATCCGCCGTCTGGATGGCACGGCCAGCCGCATCGCCGGCATCATCTGCAACATTGAGGAAGAAAAGCAAAGCCGGATGCAGGCGCAGCGGGCGGAAGCGTTCCACCGCGCGTTCACCAGCGCGAACCTCTGCGAATATTATGTGGATCTGGAACAGAACACCTTCGATACCTTCAAGGTGGAGGACTCCCTGATGACGGCCTTTGAGCAGAGCCAGACATGGGACGAGCTGGTCAAATTCTTTGTGGACAACTATGTGGTCGAACAGGACAAACAGAAGGTCACGGAGTTCTACGACCGCGCCTACATCACCGAAAAATTGAAGGGGCTTGAGACCGAGCTGTGCCAGGAATGCCGCATCTTCCTGAACGGCGAAAAGCGGTGGGTCCGCAACGTGGTCATGCGCGGCGAGATCGGGGACTCGAACTATGCGATGATCTTTTTGCGGGACATCACAGAGAGCAAAGCCGAGACGGCGCGGCGGATGCAGATGGCCTCGGCCAACGCATCCATGGAGCTGCTGATCCAGAGCATGGTGCGCCTGCTGGACCGCTTCGTCGTCTGCGATCTGGAAAATGACCGCTATCAGTTCTATAACCTGCAGGGTGAAAGGATCTATGCGCCGACCGGGACCTACCATGGTTTTGTGGAGCAGGTCGTTGCAAAGTATAAGACACTGGAATCGCTGGACGCATTGGATGCGCTCATCTCGCCGGAAAATATCCGCAGGAATTTGCAGGGCGAGAACGACATCTACAAATTTGAATACTGCTCACTGGACGAAAACACGTATAAGATCGCGTCTTTCATCCCGCTGGAGTGGGACGGCACGAAGCTGGTCAAAGTTCTGCTGGCGTCGATGGATGTGTCGCAGGAGAAAAAGGCCGAGATCGAATCCCACAAGGCGCTGAAGGAAGCGTACCGCGCGGCCGAGAACGCAAGCCGCGCCAAGACGGATTTCCTCTCCAATATGTCCCACGACATCCGGACGCCGATGAACGCCATCGTGGGCCTGACGGCCATTGCGGGGGCCAACATCGAAAATCAGGACAAAGTCGTCGAATGCCTTGGCAAGATCACCAAGTCGAGCCGCCATCTGCTGGGCCTGATCAACGAAGTGCTGGACATGGCCCGGATCGAGAGCGGGCGGATGAGCCTTGCCGAGGAGGATTTCAGCCTGCCGGAGCTGGTCGATAACCTGCTCACCCTCACAAATCCGGCGATCGACGAGCACCACCATCAGCTCGAAGTCCACGTGGAGCACATCGAGCACGAGGCCGTCTGCGGCGACAGCCTGCGCATCCAGCAGGTCTTTGTGAACCTGATGAGCAACGCCATCAAGTACACCCCGGATGGAGGAAACATCACCTTCACGATCAAGGAAAAACCGAATGGTTTCTCTGAGCTGGGCTGCTATGAATTTTCCATTGCGGACAACGGCATCGGCATGACGCCGGAATTTCAGAAGATCATGTTCGAGCCGTTCAGCCGGGCGGACGATCACCGGACGACCAAGGTGCAGGGCACCGGTCTGGGCATGGCCATCACCCGGAACATCGTCAACCTGATGAATGGCGACATTCAGGTCGAAAGCGCCCCCAACAAGGGCACGAAGATCACGGTCACGGTCTATCTGAAATTGCAGAAAGACGAGAAAGAGCAGGAAAAAGAGCTGTTCGATCTGCCGGTTCTGGTCGTGGACGACGACAAGACCAGCTGCGAAAGCACCGTCGAGACCCTGCGGGAGATCGGCATCGCAGGCGAATGGGTCCTGACCGGTAAGGAAGCTGTGGAGCGCTGCTATGCGCGTCATGAGACCAACAGTGACTATTTTGCGGTGATCCTGGACTGGAAGATGCCGGATTTGCGGTGATCCTGGACTGGAAGATGCCGGAGATGGACGGCATCGAAACGGCCAGAAGGATTCGGGAATGCGTCGGGCAAGACGTCACGATCATCATCCTGACCTCCTTCGAGTTCAGCGAGATCGAGGAAGAAGCCAGAGCGGCGGGCGTGGATGCGTTTATGGCAAAACCGCTGTTCCGCTCCCGCCTGACGGCGACCCTGCGGCAGTTCACCTCCGGCAAGAAAGAGAAAGACGCCCGGAATTATCTGGAAGACTTTGCAAAAACGGACTACACGGGCAAGCGGCTCCTGCTGGTGGAAGACAACGACCTGAACCGCGAGATCGCGACCGAGATCCTGGGCATGACAGGCGTGACGGTCGAAACGGCCGAAAACGGAAAGATCGCCGTCGAAAAGGTCGCGGCGGCCCCGGAAAACTGGTACAGACTCGTCCTGATGGACATCCAGATGCCGGTCATGAACGGCTACGAAGCAACGGCAGCGATCCGTTCTCTTCCCGGCAGTCGGGGCAAAGTGCCCATCATCGCCATGACGGCGAATGCCTTCGCCGAGGACGTGCAGCTGGCCAAGAACACCGGCATGAACGAACATATCGCCAAACCGCTGGACCTGAATAAGCTGAACGACGTGCTGAAACAGTGGCTGTAAGAGCCGCCGAAAAAGAACAATGGAAAAGGGCTGGACCGAACGACGCCATCTACCGCACCACCGAGGACATGCTGAAACAGTTCAGCTATCTGCCCAAAGAAAAGGCGTATCCACCCCACGCGGCACCTACCCGCCCAGCACCCCGGCGGTATGGTCGTCGTGCCCTCGGCGACCTGCCGGAGAGCAGCCAGGTGAGCTTTTTCTAAAAATGCTTGACACCATATGTGACACCATGTATAATGGGAACAGGGGGATTCGGAATGTCAAAATGGGATAAGCTGCTTGCGCGCATCTGTGCCTTATCGAAGGACCTGCGGTTCGACGAACTGCGAAAAGTGCTGGAAAGCTATGGCTACGAGATGACAGCCCCCAGAAGCGGGAGCAGCCACTACACCTTCCGGAAAGCAGGCTGTATGCCCATTACGATCCCAAAACATGAACCCATCAAGAAAGTTTACGTGGAAATGGTACGGCAGATCGTGGAGAGTGAGGCGAAGAACGATGAAGACGCTGAATGAGTATTTGAAGATGCCTTACCGGATGGAGTTGGTGGAGGACCCGGATGAGGGGGGATTTGTTGTCTCTTATCCGGACTTGCCGGGCTGCATTACCTGCGGCGAAACGGTCGAACGCGCGATCGCAAATGCACAGGACGCAAAAAAAGCATGGCTGGAAGCAGCGCTGGAAGAGGGAATCGAGATCCATGAGCCGGATAGCCTGGAGGAATATTCCGGGCAGTTCAAACTGCGGCTTCCGCGCAGTCTGCATCGCTCGCTTGCCGAGCATTCGCAGCGGGAGGGAATCAGTATGAATCAATACTGCGTTTACCTCCTTGCGAAAAATGATGCGATGTACGTGAAATAGAGGTTCCAAGAACCGCAAAGCCCCCTGCATCCGGGATGGATGCAGGGGGCTTGTTCTGTGTCTTACAAGTGCAGGAGTGAAAATTACTCCACGCTGATCATATAATAATAAACGGGCTGACCGCCGCGGATGTGGCTGACCTCAACGTGGTTGGGGCACTTTGCCTTGACGATCTCGGTGACCTTTTCGGCATCCTCGTCGGAGACATCGCAGCCGGAGATGATGGTGACAAAGCTGGAGTCCTTCTTGCACATGCTGCGGGCCAGGCGGTAGGTGGCCTTGGTCAGGTCATTGGAGGTGGCCACGATCTTGCCGTTCTCCAGAGCCATGATCTCGCCCTTCCGGATGCGCTTGCCGTCGAACTCGCTGTCGCGGGCGGCGTAGGTGATGAGGCCGGTGGAGACCTTGTCGGCCGCAGCCATCATGTTGATGGTGTTGGTCTCAACATTGGCAGAGGGGTCAAAGTTCAGCAGTGCCGTGATGCCCATGGGCACGGTGCGGGTGGGCAGAACGACGACCTGACGGTCGGCCAGCTTCTGGGCCTGCTCGGCAGCCATGATGATGTTCTTGTTGTTGGGCAGAACGAAGACGGTCTTGGCCGGGACGCTCTGGATGGCGGCGAGGATGTCCTCGGTGGCGGGGTTCATGGTCTGACCGCCGGAGACGACAGCGTCGGCAGCCAGGTCGGTGAAGACGGCCTTCAGGCCCTCGCCCGCAGCAACTGCCACAAAGCCGTAATCACGGCTGGGATCCACAGCAGCGTAGATGAACTCGGAGGTTGGGTCGGGCTTCTTTTCGGCAGAAGCCTGCTTTTCCAGGCTCTTGCCCTGCTTCTGGCGGGCCAGGAACTGCTCGTGCATGTTCTCGATCTTGAAGTTGGTCAGGTAGCCATACTTGGGGGTCGGCGGTATGGACGTGCAGGTTGATGACGTCATCGTCCTCGATGCAGACGACGCTGTCGCCGTTGGACTCTGCGAAAGCGCGCATCTTGGCGGCGCTGGCACCCTCGTTCTTGTTGATGAGGAACTGGGTGCAGTAGCCGTTCTTGATGTCTTCGACCTTCATCAGGTCATCGGTGAAGACGCCGCGGCCGGCGTTCTCGGTGGAGAGCTTGGCCTTGTTGGGGACAGCCTCGCCGCCTGCGACGATGGGCTCACCGTGGAAGACCTTGCCCATGCCCTCGAAGATGACCATGATGCCCTGGCCGCCGGCATCCACGACGCCGGCCTTCTTCAGGACGGGCAGCAGGTTGGGGGTGTCCTCCAGTGCTTTCTGACCGGCGGCGAGCACTACGTCCCACAGAGCGGGGACTTCGCTGGCACCGCAGGCAGCTGCTTCTTCGGAGGCCACGCGGGCCACGGTCAGGATGGTGCCCTCGGTGGGCTTCATGACAGCCTTGTAAGCGCCCTCGACGCCCTTCTTCAGAGCCTCAACGAGGTCGTCTGCACCGGCTTCCTTCTTGCCTTCCAGCGCCTTGGAGAAGCCGCGGAACAGCAGGCTGGTGATGACGCCGGAGTTGCCGCGCGCACCGCGCAGCATGGCGGAGGCAGCGGTCTTGGCGGCCTCGCCGACGGTGCAGCTGTCGTCCAGAGCTTCCAGCTCACGGACGGCTGCGCCCACGGTCATGCCCATGTTGGTGCCGGTGTCGCCGTCCGGGACGGGGAAGACATTCAGCTCGTCCACGCGGGAGCGCTGGTTGTTGATGTTGTTTGCGCCGGAAATAATCGCGTCGCGCAGGATCTTACCAGAAATCATTTGAATTTTCTCCTTATTCTCTTGTCCGATCAGGCGATCACGTCGTCCACGGAGACGATCACGCGGGCGACCTTGAGGCCGGTGGCCTGCTCCACCTCGTCCTTGACGCGGTGCGAGATGCTGCGCGCAGCGGTCGAAATGTTGAGCCCATAGCTGACGGCGATGTGCAGCTCGATCACGAGACGGCCCTCTTCCTGGGTGACGCGGACGCCCTTTGCAGAAAAATCAGCGCCGTGTACCATGCTCCGCACCTTGTCGGTCAGATCGCGGGGGGTCATTGCGGCCACACCGTAGCATTGTTTGGTTGCTTCGCCCACGAGCGTCGAAAAATACTCGGCGGAGAAGCTGACATCTCCCAGCGGGAAACGGGAAGTGATCATAGTCGCTCTGCTCCTTTTATCAGATTGTTTGGTTTGGCCCGGCGAACCGGGAAAGGAATCTTACACGCTTATTATACCTCTTTACCGGCCCGGTGTACAGCGGAAAATTGCAACTCCTGTGCCGGATATGCCCCATTGCACCCGATTTCGAGCGCCGCAGTGGGTATCCTGAGAACAGGGCCGCAGTGCCAGAGGCCCCGGTGGGCAGTTCCTTTCTGTTTAGTATAGCACAAAATGCGCCAGCGTGCATGGTTTTTCCGCATGTTTTGAAAAAGAGCGAAAAATGACTGTGAATAAAATCTAAAAAGTATGATTATTCCCTTTAACTTGCTGTGAAAAAGTGCTAAAATCAAATCAGAGAGACGGGGCGCTGCGCCCACAACGGCAGAATTTGTTTTTCGATAGGAGAGCTGATGATGAACATTTTGTTTTTCCTTTCCCCCAAGCAGGACCTGATGTATGTCTACGATGACTTCACCCTGCGGCAGACCTTGGAAAAATGGGAGAACAACCGCTACGCATCCATTCCGGTGCTCAACCGCAAAGGCGAATATGTGGGCACCCTGACCGAGGGGGATATCCTCTGGGGGCTGAAAAAATACCATGGCCTGGACCTGGAAGCCGCCGAGGACGTGCCCATTTCCAGCTTTGCCCACAAGCGGGATTACAAAGCCGTGACCGTGAGCACCAGCATGGACCAGCTCATCGAAGCGGCCATGAACCAGAACTTTGTGCCGGTGGTGGACGACCGGGGCATGTTCATCGGCATCGTCCGGCGGCAGGCTATCATCCGGTATTGCTACGATAAGGCCCGCGCTGAGCAGCCCGCCGCAAAAACGGCCCGGCGGCGGGAAATGGCGTCAGCTGCGGCAAACTGAATCGTTTGTAAAATCCATGTAAAATCTGCGAAAAGAACTGTGCCAAAACCCGGCGAAACGCGCAAAAATGTATCAAAAACGCAAAAAACATGTAAAATAAGGCTTGTTGAAACAGGCCGCTCGATGCTATAATAAAAAGGACGGCGTTCAGGCGGAAAGAGCTCGGCGGCCGTCCTTTGTCTGTTCAAAAGAAAAAGGAAGAACATTTTTAGGAGTATCGAGATGGATATCACACACATCACCTCTCTGTTGGGCGGTATTGCGCTGTTCCTGTACGGCATGTCGATCATGGGCGCCGGCCTGGAGAAGCTGGCGGGCGGCAAGATGCAGGGCGTATTGCAAAAGCTGACCTCTTCCACCATCAAGGGCGTCATTTTCGGCACCCTCATCACCGGCGTCATCCAGTCGTCGGCGGGCACGGTCGTCATCTGTGTCGGCCTTGTCAACTCCGGGATCATGACCCTCACGCAGTCGGTAGGCGTGATCATGGGTGCGAACATTGGTACGACTGTCACCGGCCAGCTCATCCGCATGGCGGATATCTCCGGCGACAGCCTGTGGCTGACCCTGATGCAGCCCAAGACCTTCGCACCGGTGGTCGCGTTTATTGGCTGCATTTTTTATGTGTTCCTGCGCAACGCCAAGAAAAAGAACATCGGCCAGATCATGCTGGGCTTCGGCATCCTGTTCACCGGCATGAACCTGATGGATACCGGCGTTTCGCCCCTGCGGGAGAGCGCGGCGTTCCAGGACCTGTTCGTCAGCATGACCAACCCCATCCTCGGCGTTCTCGTGGGTGTGGTGGTCACGGTCATCATCCAGTCGTCCTCGGCATCGGTCGGTATCTTGCAGGCACTGTCCAGCACCGGCCTTGTTACCTTCGGCTCAGCCATCCCCATCATTCTGGGTGCCCACATCGGCACGGCCTTCACCCCGCTGCTGACCATCGGCGGCTCCTCCAAGGATGGCAAGCGCGCCGCGCTGATCCACCTTTATTTTAATATCATCGGCAGTGTGGTGCTGCTGGCGGCCATCTATGCGGTGCGCTACACCATCGGCATCCCTGTCTGGGGCGATGTGATGAACAAGAGCTCCATCGCAAACATCCACACCATGTCCAGCGTGGCGGCGATGCTCCTCTTCCTGCCGTTCAGCAGTGTGCTGTCGAAGCTGGCTGTCCTCACCGTGCCCGACAGCGCCGAGGAAGCGCAGGAGCTCAGTATGCCCGTGCTGGACGAGCGCCTGTTCAAGAGCCCGGCCGTTGCCCTGCAGCAGGCCAAGAACGCAGTGGTCAAGATGTCCCGCCGTGCTGCCCGCAACGTGAACCTGTCGGCTCCGCTGCTGCTCAAGATGGACGAAGACGTCGTGAGTGCGGTGAACGTCCGGGAGAACCTCATCGACCGGATGGAAGTCGAGATCTCCAACTACCTCATCAAGATGACCGACCAGGAGCTGGGCGACGACGAGAGCCATGCTGTGACCGAGCTGCTGAACTTCGTCACCGAGTACGAGCGCATCGGCGACTATGCCGTCAACATCATGGAAAAATCCGAGGAGCTTTATGAGAAGGAAGCGTCCTTCAGCGACCACGCAAAGGAGGAGCTCAAGCTCCTCACCGGCGCGATGGAGCGCGTGCTGGACCTGACGAACGACGCCTTTGAGAACAATGACGTCGCATTGGCCCGCCAGGTGGAGCCGCTGGAAGAGGTCATCGACATCATGGTCGAAAAGCTGCGCGACCAGCACATCAAGCGCCTGAAGAATGGCATCTGTTCCATCGACACCGGCGTCGTCTTCCTGGATGTGCTGAACAATGTGGAGCGCATCTCCGACCACTGCTCCAACATCGCAGCCCGTCTGATCGGCACGAACCAGGGCGACGACTACGACTCCCACACCCTGAAGAGCCTGATGCACCACAACCCCACCAAGGAATACTCGCTCCATTACGAACAGTGCTGCAAGGACTACCTTGTGCCGCTGGAAGCCATGGAAGCGTAATGCACCAATGACAACAGAGACCCTCCCCGGCGGGAGGGTCTCTGTCATTCTCCCAGGTCCTCCAGCACGGTCCGCAGCTCGGTCTCGCTGTAGACCGCAAGGCCCTGCTTGATGCGGAGGGCGTCGTTTTCGGGCAGAAGGTTGACGTAGATGCCGGTCTCCTCCAACCGGTCGGCGGGTTCCCCGTCGGCCCCGCAGGCATAGACCGTCAGCATCCCGCCCTCGTCGCAGAGGTAGTAGAGGGCTGTCCGCTCCGGCAGAGCCTGCGCCGCCAGACTCAGCGGCACCGAGTCCGGCGTTTCGTCCTGCGGGGCAGGGGAGGGCAGCGTCAGCCGGGGGAGGGCCATCCAGAACAGGCTGAACGCGATGGCGAAGGCGCAGAGCGCATAAAACAGGCAGAGAACAAGCTTGCGCACAGGGAAATCACTCCTTTGCAGGGAAAGTTTCAAACGGTAGTATGCGCAAAAAGAAAGTTTTCCAGACAGAAGAACAGAATTTTCACAGCAGAATGCTGTACTTTGCAGGGCAAAATGTGCTATACTACCTCTATCCGGGGAAAATTCTGCCCTTTTGCCGGTCGGACCGGGCGGGGCAGCTTGTCGTATAACCAGCGAATCATCGGCCCAGTGGCCGGTCAGGAGGCGATCCTTATCGAACCAAGAAAGATCCACCAGAGCGGGGCGAAGAGAGAACCCCAGCCTTCCGTGGGACGTCAAGTCAATGTGAACAACAGCCGCCGGGACCCGGCTCCCAGCGGGAAGCCCCCCAAGGAGCCGAAGGAGAAGAGCAGGCACCCCCTGCTGCGGTTCCTGGGCCGCACCCTCGCGATGCTGATCTGTCTGGGCATCATGGCGGGCAGCCTGCTGATGGTGGGCATGGTCTATTACGCGGTGCAGGCCACGGCCAACGACGGCGACCTGCTGGATCTGGACAACATCGAGCTGAGCCAGTCCAGCACGGTGGTGGCCACCGACCCCGACACCGGGGCGCAGGTGGAGTACGCCACCCTGCGTTCCTCCAACAGCCACCGTGTCTGGGCAGACCTGGAGCAGATCCCCACCAACCTACAGTATGCGTTCATCTGCACCGAGGACAAAGATTTCTACAATGAGCCGGGCGTCAACTTCAAGCGCACCATTGGCGCCATGGTCAACGAGTATGTGCTGCCGATCTACAGCTCCAAGCAGGGCGCGTCTACGCTGGAACAGCAGCTCATCAAGAACCTGACCTCGGACAAGAGCGCCAGCGGCATCCAGGGTGCGCTGCGCAAGGTGCGCGAGATCTACCGCGCCCTCTGCCTGAGCCGCACCTACTCCAAGGAGACCATTCTGGAAGCCTACCTGAACACCATCAGCTTCACCGGCACGATCCAGGGCGTTCAGACGGCGGCAAACGAATACTTCAACAAGGATGTCAGCCAGCTCACCCTGTGGGAGTGCGCGGCCATTGCGTCCATCACCAAGAACCCCACCAATTACAACCCCTATACGAACCCCGAAAATCTGATCCACCGCCGCAATTTCATCCTGTATAATATGTGGCAGCAGGGTGTGATCTCGGAGGATGACTACCGGAATGCCGCCGCCCAGCCGCTGGTGCTGGCGGAGGATACCAGCAAGAAGAACACCTCCTCCGTGACCAGCTACTTCACCGATGCCCTGTTCAACGAGGTGGTCGGCGACATCATGGAGAAGGAGGGCGTGGACGAAGCCACGGCCCAGAACATGCTCTACACCGGCGGCTACACCATCGAAGCCACTGTCAACCCCAAGATGCAGACCGCCATGGAAAACCTCATGCTCAACACCGACGATGCCTATTTCCCGGCAGGCTGGCATGAGGAGGAAGTCACCTCCATCTCGGACGACGACGTGCAGGTGATGAACGAGGACGGCACCCCCAAGACCCGCACCGGCGACGACGGCACGGTCTACTATTACCGCAATGTCCGCACCCAGGCGGCCATGGTCACCCTGGACTATGACGGCAATGTGCTGGCCATGGTGGGCGGCCTGGGCAAGAAGACCAAGAGCCTCTCCCTGAACCGTGCTTACGGCGTCACCCGGCAGACCGGTTCGACCATCAAGCCCATCGGCGCCTACGCTCTGGGCATCGAGTACGGCCTTGTCAACTGGTCCACCATGCTGAACAACTCGCCCCTCTACCTCAAGCAGGATATGGTCATCCGCGATGAGGATTACTGCCGAAAGAACGGCCTGATGGGCCTGTCCGACACCCAGCTGAAGGCCTACCCCAACGCATGGCGCAGCTGGCCCCGCAACTATGGCGGCAACTACGGCGACAACTCCGACCTGCCGCTGTGGAACGGTCTGGCCCGCTCGCTGAACACCATCGCCATCCGTGTGGGCGACCTGGTGGGCGCAAGCAACATCTTCAACTTCGTCTATAATACCTTGCAGCTGGACACGCTGGACCCCTCCAGCGACGTCGGCCTTGCCCAGATGGTCATGGGCAGCCAGACCCACGGCGTCACGCCCACGGCGCTGGCCGCAGCCTTCCAGATCTTCTACGACGGCCAGTACACCACCCCGCATCTGTACACCCGTGTGCTGGACCGTGACGGCAACATCTATCTGGAAAACAACTCCACCAGCTATCAGGCCCTGACCCCGCAGACGGCCTATGTCATGAACCGCCTGCTGAAGAACGTCCTGTACTCCAACGTTGGTACGGCCAGCGGCCGCTACCCCAACTCCAACGGCATGGAGTCCTTCGGCAAGACCGGTACAGCCAGCGACGAAAAGGATCTGTGGTTCGTGGGCGGCACACCGTATTACGTCACCGCTGTGTGGTGGGGCTACGATGCGCCGTATGACATGACCAACACCCTGAGCAAGAATCAGGCCAAGACCCGCACCTGCGTCATGGCATGGAAGGCCTATATGGAAGAGGTCCAGAAGGACCTGCCCTATAAGCCGTTCCCGGCGGCAGACGGCGTGGTGGAGCGCGCCTACTGCACCCAGAGCGGCCTGCTGGCAGGCCCCAGCTGCCCCAGCCGCGCTACTGGTTATTACCGTGCGGACGACCTGCCCGATACCTGCAATTACTCCCACTCTTCGGGCGTGACGCAGGCGGCCCAGCCCGCAGCCGACCAGACCACCATCCCGGCGGACACTTCCGGTCTCGACACCGACTGAGCGCAAAACTCATACTTTTTCCCATGGGATGGGTGCCATTCCGGCAAGGCAATGCGCCACTTCACGCATCAAAACTGGACAATCTGACAAAAACACATCCGGCCTCTTGCAATGCAGGGGGCCGGATGTTATTATATTCTCTGCAAGAACACTTGTGTTTGTGAGGTGAACAAGTTGGAACGCCGCTTTTATCTGGTGGATGCACAGGTCCTTCCGGAGGTCTTCCTGAAGGTCGTCAAGGCCAAGGAGCTTCTGGCCAGCGGGGAGGCGCGCAGCATTTCGGCTGCGACCCGCAGCGTAGACCTGTCGCGCAGTGCTTTCTATAAATACAAAGACTGCATTTTTGACTCCGAGAACGGCCGTGAGGTCATCACTGTGATGGCAACCCTGCGGGACGAGACCGGTGCGCTGCAAAGTCTGCTGGCCGGCATCAGTGCCGCAGGCGCCAGCATCGTGACCATCAACCAGTCCACGCCGGAAAATGGCGCTGCGCTGGTGGCTGTCACCATCCGCACTGACACGATGCAGATGACCCCGGAAGAACTGACCGAAAAGCTCTCCCGGCAGCGGATGGTCGTCGGTGTGCACTGTGGATACAATCTGTAAACAACTAAGAGACAGGAACGAGGGGTTACCATGGCAAAGATCGCGATCTTAGGTTTTGGCACGGTTGGCAGCGGTGTGTACGAAGTGCTGTGCCGCAATGCAGCGGGCGTTTCCCGCCGGGCAGGGGAACCCGTTGAGGTGAAGTACATCCTCGACCCCAAGGATTTCTCCGGCCACCCGGCCGCGGATCTCTTCATTAAGAACTTTGACACCATTCTGGAAGACCCGGAGATCAAGGTGGTGGTCGAGACCATCGGCGGCACCCGGTTCGCATACCCGTATGTGAAAGCCTGCCTGGAGAGCGGCCGCAGCGTCTGCACCTCCAACAAGGAGATGGTGGCCACCTACGGTGCCGAGCTGCTGGGTCTGGCCAAGGCGCACGATTGCGCGTTCCTGTTCGAGGCCTCGGTCGGCGGCGGCACCCCCATCATCACCCCGATGCACCAGTGCCTCGCGGCCAACGTCATCACCGAGGTGGAGGGCATCGTCAACGGCACCACCAACTTCATGCTGACCAAGATGATCCACGAGAACCTGGGCTTTGACGAGGCGCTGAAGATCGCACAGGAGCTTGGCTATGCCGAGACCAAAGACCCCGGCGACGATGTGGACGGCCGCGATGCCTGCCGCAAGATCGCCATCCTGTCCTCGCTGGTCTGCGGCCACCAGATCTACCCCCAGAACATCCCCACCCGCGGCATCCGCGAGATCACCATCGCCGATGTGGCGGCGGCGGAGAAACTGGGCTGCGTCATCAAGCTCATCGCCTGGATGAAGCAGGGCGGCGACGGCAGCGTGGCCGCAGGCGTGGAGCCCTGCTTGGTGCCCCGGTCGAACCAGCTGGCCGGTGTGGACGACGTCTTCAATGCCGTTCTGGTCAAGGGCGATATGCTGGGCGACGTCATCTTCTACGGCAAGGGCGCGGGCAAGCTGCCCACCGCCAGCGCCGTGGTGGCCGATGTGGTGGATGCCATCAAGGAAGGCTCCAAGGTCCACGACAGCCTGTTCTGGCAGCCTGCCGAGCCGGTGGAGGGGATGCTCACCGACCCCGCGCCCGCCGCATATTATGTGCGTGTGGCAGGCATTGCACCGGCTGTGGTGGAGGCCATCTACGGCACCGGAAAGGTCGTGGAGGAGCGGTTCGACGGCTGCTCGTACTTCGTCGAAAAGGCCGACGCCAGAGCGCTGGCCGAAGCAGCCCGGAAGGTGGAGGCCGTGGGCGGCAGCGTGAAGCTGCTGCTCAAGCGTCTGCCGGAGGAAGCATAAAAGGGAAGGTGCAGCCATCATGAAGATCAAAGTCTCTGTCCCGGCCACCAGCGCCAACGTCGGCTCCGGCTTCGATGCCCTGGGCCTGGCGGTGACCCTGTACAATACCGTGACCTTTGAAGAGAGCGAGAAACTGGACATCTCGGCAGCGGACGGGACCCGCATCCCCCGCAACGAGTCCAATCTGGTCTACCGCTCGGCCAAAGGCCTGTTCGACAAAGTGGGAAAGAAGATCCCGCCGCTCCGGATCGTGCAGACCAACCCCATCCCCATGGCACGCGGTCTGGGTTCCTCGTCGGCCTGCATCATTGCGGGCCTGCTGGGTGCCAACCGGATGCTGGGCGATATCCTGAACACCCAGGAGCTGCTGACCCTGGCCACCAGCATCGAGGGCCACCCGGACAATGTGGCACCGGCCCTGCTCGGCGGCCTGACCAGCAGCGTCTATGAGGACGGTGTGGTCTACTCCGTCAAACGGGATGTGGACCAGAGCCTCTGCTTCGCGGCCATCGTGCCGGACTACAAGCTCCTGACCGAGGCCGCCCGTGCAGCCCTGCCGAAGCAGGTCTCCCACAAGGATGCGGTCTACAACCTGTCGCGCGCAGCGCTGGTGCCTGCGGCCTTCTGTGAGGGCCGCCACGAGCTGCTGGCCATTGCGACGGAGGATAAGCTGCACCAGCCCTACCGGATGCCGCTGATGCCCGGCTCGAAGGAAGTCTTCGCGCTGGCAAAGCAGTGCGGGGCAAAGGCCGTGTATGTGTCCGGTGCCGGTTCCACCGTGATGGCGGTGGCCGAGCGCACCGACGCAGAGGAATTTTACAAGGGCCTGGAGGCAGGCCTCGAACAGCTGGAAGGGCTGGACGGATGTGAAGCATTTACGCTGCTGCGCCTGGATGCAGATAATGCCGGCGCAACCGTGGAATGATATTAGGCGTACGCCCTGCGCAGAAAAGCAGGGCAGAAGAAGAGGAGAGTGACAAACTATGGCGTTGATCGTACAGAAGTTCGGCGGTTCTTCCGTGAAGGACCGGGACCGTATTTTCAACGTGGCCCGCATCGTGGCCAATACCCACAACGCAGGCAATGACGTGGTGGTCGTGGTGTCCGCCCAGGGCGATACCACCGACGACCTGATCGCAAAAGCAGCGGAGATCACCCACAACCCCTCCGCACGTGAGATGGATATGCTGCTGGCAGCGGGTGAGGAGATCAGCATCTCGCTGCTGGCCATGGCCCTGAACGAGCTGGGCTGCCACGCCACCAGCCTGACCGGCTGGCAGGCAGGCTTCCGCACCGACCGTGCCTACACCAAGGCCCGCATCACCCGGCTGGAGACCGAACGCATCTCCTCCGAGCTGGAGCGCAACCGCGTGGTCGTCGTGGCAGGCTTCCAGGGCCTGAACAAGCTGGATGACATCACCACCCTGGGCCGCGGCGGTTCCGACACCAGCGCCGTTGCCATCGCGGCGGCGCTTCATGCAGACCGCTGCCAGATCTTCACCGACGTGGAGGGCGTTTACACCGCCGATCCGCGCAAGGTGCGCAACACCCGCAGGCTGAAGGAGATCACCTTCGACGAGATGCTGGAGCTGGCCTCCCTCGGCGCACAGGTGCTCAACAACCGCAGTGTGGAGCTGGCCAAAAAGTATAACGTGGAGCTGGAAGTGCTTTCCAGCCTGAACCCGATTCCGGGTACGGTCGTCAAGGAGGTTACAAAAATGGAAGGTATGCTGATCAAGGGCGTCGCAAAGGACACCGACGTTGCTGTTATTACGATTCTGAATGTTCCCGATGAGCCGGGCACGAGCTTCAAGATCTTCGGCCTGCTGGCCCAGAAGAACATCAACGTGGATATCATCCTGCAGTCCACCGGCCGCGACGGCAAGAAGGATATCTCCTTCACCTGCTCCGAGGGCGAAGCAGACACCGCGCTGCGTGTGCTGAAGGACAGCGGCAAGTTCCAGAACGCCACCTGTGACGAGACCTGCGCCAAGGTCTCCATCGTGGGCGCCGGTATGCAGAGCCACAGCGGCGTTGCTTCCAAGATGTTCGAGGCACTGTCGAACAACAACATCAACATCAAGATGATCTCCACCAGCGAGATCAAGATCTCCTGCATCATCGACCGCAACGACGCCGACAAGGCCGTCAGCGCCATCCACGATATGCTGTTCGACTAAGAAGCATCGGAAGTGCGGAGCCGCGGTGTAAGGGCTCCGGCTCCAGGGCGTCCGCAGGGAAAGGCGGGAAAAGCCCCGGTCTGATAGAGAGAGGCGAAGGAAAATGTTGGAATCCATCAAATGCAGCACGGGCGGCGCGTACTATGTGCGCGGCGAATGGGTCAACGCAGATGCAGACGCCCCGGCGGCACTGGCTGCGCAGGGTTTTGATGCCGCCGCTGTGGCGGATGCCCACAAGGGCACCATGGCCTACGGCATCCTGACGGCACACAACACCAGCGGTGATGACCAGAACCTGAAGATCAAGTTCGACGCCATGGCCAGCCATGACATCACCTTTGTGGGCATCATCCAGACGGCCCGCGCATCGGGCCTGGAAAAGTTCCCCATCCCGTATGTGCTCACCAACTGCCACAACAGCCTGTGCGCCGTGGGCGGCACCATCAACGAGGACGACCACCGGTTCGGCCTGTCCGCAGCCAAAAAATACGGCGGCATCTTTGTGCCGCCCCATCTGGCGGTCATCCACCAGTACATGCGCGAGCGGTTCGCGGGCTGCGGCAAGATGATCCTGGGTTCGGACTCCCACACCCGCTACGGTGCGCTGGGCACTATGGCCATCGGTGAGGGCGGCGGTGAGCTGGCAAAGCAGCTGCTGGGCCGCACCTACGATGTGGCCCGCCCCGGCGTGGTTGCCATCTACCTGACGGGTGCTCTGCCTGCGGGCTGCGGCCCCCACGATGTGGCCATTGCACTGGTGGGCGAGCTGTTCAAGAGCGGCTACGTCAAGAACAAGGTGATGGAATTTGTCGGCCCCGGCATCGCTTCGCTGCGGCAGGATACCCGCAATGCCATCGACGCCATGACCACCGAGACCACCTGCCTGTCCTCCATCTGGGAGACCGATGAAAAGACCCGGAACTTCCTCGCGGCCCATGGCCGGGCAGGGGACTACAAGCCCCTCAAGCCCGCAGATCTTGCGTACTATGACGGTGTGGTGCAGGTAGACCTGTCGAAGATCCGCCCGATGATCGCACTGCCCATGCACCCGTCCAATGCGTTCACCATCGAGGAACTGAACGCCAACCTGCACGACATCCTGCATGACTGCGAGGAAAATGTCCAGAAGCTCGTGGGCCGCAGGGACGTGAAACTGGACCTGTGCAGCAAGATCGAGAACGGGAAACTGCGGGTAGACCAGGGCGTCATCGCGGGCTGCGCAGGCGGCCTGTTCGACAGCATCTATGAGGCGGCTTCCATCCTCAAGGGCCACACCGGCGGCTGCGGCGACTATGCGCTCAGCGTTTACCCCGGCAGCCAGCCCATCATGATGGAGCTGACCCGCACCGGCGTCCTGACCGACCTGATGGCCAGTGGTGCTACCATCCGCACCGCGTTCTGCGGCCCCTGCTTCGGTGCCGGTGACGTGCCCGCCAACGGGGCACTGTCCATCCGCCATACCACCCGCAACTTCCCCAGCCGCGAGGGCTCCAAGCCCGGCAGCGGGCAGCTGGCCGGGGTGGCGCTGATGGATGCCCGCAGCATTGCGGCCACTACGGTCAACGGCGGCATCCTGACACCGGCCACTGAGATCGACTACGACCCTACCGTGCCGGAGTACCACTACGACCCGTCCAGCTACGAGACCAGAGTCTATCAGGGCTTCGGCCACGGCGATTACGACGCACTGCTCAAGTTCGGCCCCAACATCAAGGACTGGCCGGAGATCGCCCCGCTGGGCGAGAACCTGCTGCTCAAGGTGGCTTCCTACATCACCGACCCGGTGACCACCACCGATGAGCTCATCCCCTCCGGCGAGACGTCGTCCTACCGCTCGAACCCGCTGGGTCTGGCCGAGTTCACCCTCAGCCGCAAGGACCCCGCCTATGTGGGCCGCGCCAAGGCCGTACAGGCCGAAGAAGCCGCCCGCCGCGCCGGGCAGGGGGATGCGGCCCTGCTGGAACAGATCCGCGCCGTGCCCGGCTGTGCGCAGCTGACCTGGGAGGATGTGCAGCTCTCGTCTACCATCTTCGCCGTCAAGCCCGGCGACGGTTCGGCCCGTGAGCAGGCGGCGTCCTGCCAGCGTGTGCTGGGGGCCGGGGCGAACATCGCGGTGGAATATGCCACCAAGCGCTACCGCTCCAACCTCATCAACTGGGGCATGCTGCCCTTCCAGCTGGCCGGGGCCACCCCGTTCGGGCTGGGGGACTACATCCTCATCCCCAATATCCGCGAAGCCCTCAAGGGCGACCTGCAGAACATCCCCGCCTATGTGCTGGGCGGGGCCGTCAAGCCGTTTACCCTGTATATGGCTCCGCTGACTGCGGACGAACGCCAGATCCTGGCCGACGGCTGCCTCATCAATTTCTATAAGCACTAAGTATTTATACGATGCCGAAAAAGCATTCGCCCTTTTGGGACGGGTGCTTTTTGGGCTTTCATGGGAGGAAACACAATGCCCGGCGATCTTCACAATCATTCCACCTGTTCGGACGGCTCCGTCCCCATCCAACGCCTGCCCCGGATGGCAGCGCGGGTGGGGCTGGACACCATGGCCATCTCCGACCACGACACGCTCCTGAGCGTCCGGTACTGTTACGAACACCCCACCCAGGACGGCGTCCGCCTCATCCCGGCCACCGAGCTGACCGGTTATGACTACGAGCGGCACCACCGAGTGCACCTGCTGACCTTCTGGCCCGACCCGGAAAGCCCGGAGCTCATCCGCCACTGCGACATCATGCGCCAGCGCCGGAACGAGTGCTGCCTGCAAAGTGCGCGGGAGATCGAGCAGATCTACCCGCAGTTCCGCACCGAGCAGGCGTTGGAATATGCAAAGGACAGCGGGGTGCTGTTCAAGAGCGGCATCATGCAGGCGCTGTGTGAGCTGGGTCTGGCCGAGGGCATCTACGGCGAGGAGTACCACCGGCTGTTCGGCTGGGAGCCGCGCGGCATCGTGCTGCACTCGCCGGAGTATCCGCCGGTGCAGGAGGTGCTGGCCACGGCCAAAGCGGCGGGAGCCGTCGTGGTGTTTGCCCACCCGACCGTCTACAAGAGCATGCCACTGCTGCGGGAGCTGGTCAAAGAGGGGATGGTGGACGGCATCGAGGTGGACCACCCCCGCAACAGCCCGGAAGACCGCGCCGAGTGCATCGCCCTGTGTGCGCAGTACGGCCTGATCCGCACCGGCGGCACGGATTTTCACGGCTCGAACCACAAGCACCCCCACCCGGTCGGCACCTGCACGACCCCGGACGACCAGATCGCCCGGATCGAAGCGCTTGCGCAGAAGCGGAAAAAATAGTATAATAAAAACACCCAGATGTAAAAAGAGAGGATGTTTCCGATATGAGCAAATCGTTCGAGTTCCCCAATGTGGGCACCTGCTCCAAGCTGACCAAGATCGTCCTGAACGACGACCACACCATCGAGTCCATCGAGGTCGTCGGTGGCTGCAACGGCAACCTGAAGGGCATCAGCCGCCTGCTGAAGGGCATGAAGGCAGAGGATGCCATTGAGCGGATGGAGGGCACCACCTGCGGCCCCCGCCCCACCAGCTGCCCCGACCAGATCGCAAAGAACCTGAAAAAGGCACTGGCAGAGCTGTAACCTGCCGTGTTCCAAAGGCCGAACTGCATGTTTTGTGCGGTTCGGCCTTTTTTGCTGATTTTTTCCGGCCCGATGGGGCTATACTTCTGCTGAGTCATATCAAACGACAGGGAGCAGGCAAATGAGCATTTGGGAAGCATTCGGCATGGGCAGATACAAGGGCTTTTCGCGGGAGGCGGGGCTGCTGCTGGACGAGGCAGTGGAGTTGGCGGGCGGCTTTGGCTGCAAAAAGGCAGATACCGGCCACCTTCTCCTCGCCATGCTCCAGACAGACCGGGGCGCGGCAGGGCGGTTCCTGGCCGGAAAGAATATCACCGAGCTGGCCGTCCGGCGGCAGCTGGCCGAGGACCGCCCCGGCCCGGTGCAGCATCTGGACCGCCGTGCGCTGGCACCGGACCTCCGCCGGGCCATGGATTATGCCCTCATCGGGGCGCAGAATGCCCACCAGCCCCGCGCTGAGCCGGAACACCTGCTCTGCGCCATGCTGGAGGATACCGACTGCGCCGCCGGGGTGCTGCTGGCGTCGATGGGCGTCCAGCTGACGGATGCCGTGCGGGAGTGCCGCCAGCTTTCGGGGCAGTTCATCCTGCCCAGCCAGCCCCGCGCCTCGGCCATGCCGCGCGGGAGCCGCGCCAGCGACAAATACTGCCGCGACCTGACCCGCCGCGCCGCCGATGGCGAGCTGGACCCGGTGTTCTGCCGGGAAAAGGAACTGGACCGGATGGTGGAGATCCTGTGCCGCCGCCAGAAGAACAACCCCTGTCTGGTGGGGGAGCCGGGCGTGGGCAAAACGGCGCTGGCCGAAGGGCTGGCCCAGCGCATTGCAGCCCGCGAGGTGCCCCGGATGCTGCAGGGCCGCCGCCTGCTGGCGCTGGATATGGCCAGCCTTGTGGCGGGCACGAAATACCGCGGCGACTTTGAAGAGCGCTTCAAGAACCTGCTGGAAGAACTGGTGCGGGACGGCACGGCCATCCTGTTCGTGGACGAGTTCCACACCATTGTCGGGGCCGGTGCGGCGGAAGGTGCCATTGATGCGGCCAGCATCCTCAAACCGGTGCTGGCCCGCGGGGAGCTGCAGCTCATCGGTGCGACCACGAATCAGGAGTTCCGCACTCACATCCAGAAGGATGCCGCGCTGGAACGCCGCTTTGGCCGGGTGCAGATCGAGGAGCCTGTGCCGGAGCAGGCAGTAGCCATCCTCGAAGGGCTGGCCCCCCGCTACGAGCGCTACCACAATGTGCGCCTGCCGCTGGAGACCCTGCAGGAGGCCGTGGAGCTTTCGGTGCGGTATCTGCCGGGGCGGTGCCTGCCCGATAAGGCCATCGACCTGGTGGATGAGGCCTGTGCGGCCGCCCGCATCCGCGCCGAGCGGGAGGGCATCCGGGACCCGGAACTGACGCGGGAGGAGATCGCCCGCGTGGTGGCGCAGGCCAGCGGCGTCCCCGCCGAGCGGGTGGGGGAGAAGGAGCGGGAGCGGCTCGACCGGCTGGAAGAGCGCCTCAACGCGGAGATCGTCGGCCAGCAGAAAGCGGTGGCGGCGGTGGCCGGTGCCATTCGGCGCAGCCGCACCGGTCTGGGGGAGCCGGGGCGGCCCATCGGGGCGCTGCTTTTTCTGGGGCCGACCGGCGTGGGGAAGACGGCCCTCGCCAAGGCGCTGGCCCGCAGCTGGTTCGGCAGTGAGAAAGCCCTGCTCAAGTTCGACATGTCGGAATATCAGGAGCAGCACACCACGGCCCGGCTGCTGGGTGCGCCGCCGGGCTACCTCGGCCACGATGAGGGCGGGCAGCTGACCGAGGCCGTCCGCCGCCGTCCTTACAGCGTCGTGCTGTTTGACGAGATCGAAAAGGCACACCCGGACATCCAGAACATCCTGCTGCAAATTCTGGAGGACGGCCAGCTCACCGATGCCATGGGCCGCAAGGCGGATTTCCGCAACACCATCGTGCTGCTGACGTCCAATCTGGGCGCACGCTTTCTGGCGGGGCAGAACGCGCCGTTGGGCTTTGCGGCGGGCAGCGAGGCTGTGTTCGAAAAGCAGTCAGCACAGGCCATTGAAGAGGCGAAAAAGTGGTTCCGGCCGGAGCTGGTCGGGCGGCTGGATGAGCTGATCGTCTTCCGCCCGCTGGCCGAGGACAGCCTGTGTGCCATCGCCGAAAAGCTGCTGGGCCAGCTGGAAGAGCGGGCAGCCCACAGCGGGTATCAGCTGAGCCATACGTCCCGCGTGGGCCCGGCACTGGCAGCGCGGGCGCGTTCGCCTTATGGGGCGCGCGAACTGCGGCGGCAGGTGGATCGCGCCGTCGAACAGGCACTGGCCGACCAGATCGCCGCCGGTGCCGCCCACACCGGCCAGCACTGGACGGCGGACTGCACGGCCGATGGGCAGGTGACGCTGCTCCAAACGGAAACAGCAGCCGTGGGGCAGACCACTGGCTGACGACCCGCTGTTCTTCCGAAAGACCCCCTTGAAACTCCTGCGATTTCTGTTATCATAGAGGTAATCGAAATTGCAGGAGGACGCCATGCGCACCTTATTTTTACTGAATCCCGCTGCGGGCAAGCAGGACTGTACGGCCCAGCTCATTCCGCAGATCGAAGCCGCTGCCCGGCGGGCGGGCCTTGCCCCGGAAGAGGTCACGATCCATGTCACCGAATACGCTGGGCACGCGCGGAAACTGGCCCGCACAGCAGCACAGCAGGCCGCAACGGAGGGTGTGCCCCTCCGCATCTATACCGCCGGAGGCGATGGCACCTTTATGGAGGCGATGACCGGGGTGCAGGGCATCCCCGGTGCGGCGGTCGGATGCCTGCCCTACGGCAGCGGCAACGACTTTCTGCGCACTTACGGCACAAAGGAAGAGTTTGCAGACCTGGACGCACAGCTGGCAGGCGGGGAAGTGACCATCGACCTGCTCCAGACGAATCTGGGTCTGTCCGCCACCATCTGCGCGGCGGGCCTGGACGCTCAGGTGGCCTATGGTATCCCGAAGTTCCGGCGCATCCCGCTGTGCGGCGGAGAGGCGGCATATCTGCTCTCCATCGTGGAGCAGCTGTGCGGCCGCATCGGCCGGACGCTGACCTTCACCATCGACGAGGAAACCCTGACCGTGAACTGCCTGATGTGCGCCATCTGCAACGGCAAGGCGTATGGCGGCGGCTTCCTGGCCGGGCCGGAGGCGGTGCCCGACGACGGCTGGCTGGATGTCTTCATTGTCCGCAAGGTCGGGCGGCTGACCATTGCCAAGCTGCTGAGCATGTACAAAAACGGACGCCACTTCGTGAACGGCCAGCTGACCGAGGCGGCAAGACCGTATTTCATCTACCGCCGCGCAAAGCGTGTGTCGCTCCGCCCGGCAGACGGGCGCGGGCCCATCGTGGCCACGGCGGACGGCGAGTGCGCCCCCTGCAGCGAAGTGACGGCCTCGCTTCAGCCGCTGGCAGGCCGCATCCTGCTGCCGAAGCCTGCCTATGAGCGGTTCTGTGCAGCACGCAGCACACCGGCCGATGTGACAGAATGACTGAAGAGATCCCTGTGCGGAATGGACTCCCGCACAGGGATTTTTACGTGGTGCGGAGGGATTTTGGAATCGTCATAAATATTTAACAAAAAAAGTTCCGAAACCTCTTGATTTTTGCGGGCAAGATGAGTACAATACACTTAGCACTCAGAGAAAAGGAGTGCTAAACAACCGGAAGCCGGTAAACCAGAGCCTCCGGGCACAACGATGTTTTCATTTTATTTTTATAATAGGAGGGCAAGAACTATGAAGATCATTCCTCTTGCAGACCGTGTTGTTATCAAGACTGTTGAGGTCGAGGAGACCACCAAGGGCGGCCTCATCCTGACCGGCAGTGCAAAAGAAAAGCCCCAGGTGTGCGAGGTCATCGCAGTCGGCCCCGGCGGCGTCGTGGACGGCAAGGAAGTCAAGATGACCGTGAAGGTCGGCGACAAGGTCCTCACCAGCAAGTATTCCGGCACCGAAGTGAAGGTGGATGGCGAGGAGTGCACCATCGTCCGTCAGGGCGATATCCTGGCCGTTGTGGAAGACTGAGTTTCCCCCTCTACTGTAAGAAATTGAGCTTTTGAAGGAGCGATTGGATTATGGCTAAACAGATCAAGCAGGGCGAGGACGCCCGCAAGGCACTGTGCGCTGGCATTGACACGCTGGCAAATACGGTTAAGATCACCCTGGGCCCCAAGGGCCGCAACGTGGTGCTGAGCAAGAAGTTCGGCGCCCCCGTCATCACCAACGACGGTGTGACCATCGCCAAGGAGATCGAGCTGAAGGACGAGTTTGAGAACATGGGCGCGCAGCTGGTGCGTGAGGTCGCAACCAAGACCAACGACGCAGCAGGCGACGGCACCACCACCGCAACCGTTCTGGCACAGGCAATGGTCACCGAGGGTATGAAGAACGTCACCGCCGGTGCAAACCCGATGGACATCCGCCGCGGTATGAGCAAGGCAGTCAACACCGCCGTTGAGACCATCAAGGCCCACAGCCAGAAGGTCAAGGATGCCAACGACATCGCACGTGTCGGCACCATTTCTGCAGGTGACCCGGAGATCGGCCGCCTGATCGCAGAGGCCATGGAAAAGGTCACTTCCGACGGCGTCATCACCATCGAGGAGAACAAGACCACCGCTGAGACCTACAACGAGATCGTCGAAGGCATGCAGTTCGACCGCGGCTATCTGACCCCGTATATGGTCACCGATACCGACAAGATGGTCGCCGACCTGGACAACGCCGCCATCCTCATCACCGATAAAAAGATCAGCGTCATTCAGGATCTGGTCCCCCTGCTGGAGCAGGTCATGCAGAACGGCATGAAGCTGCTGATCGTGGCTGAGGACATCGAGGGCGAGGCTCTGTCTACCCTGATCGTCAACCGCCTGCGCGGCACCCTGAACGTCTGCGCCGTCAAGGCCCCCGGCTTCGGCGACCGCCGCAAGGAGATGCTGCAGGATATCGCGACCCTGACCGGCGGCACCGTTGTGTCCGCTGATCTGGGCTATGAGCTGAAGGACGCAACCGTCCAGATGCTGGGCCATGCCCGCCAGGTCAAGGTCACCAAGGAGAACACCACCATCGTTGGCGGTGCAGGCGATAAGGACGCCATCGCAGCCCGTATCGCACAGATCCGCAACCAGATCGAGGCTGCGACCAGCGACTTTGACCGCGAGAAGCTGCAGGAGCGTCTGGCAAAGCTGGCCGGCGGCGTGGCCGTCATCAAGGTCGGCGCTGCGACCGAGGTCGAGATGAAGGACAAGAAGCTCCGCATTGAGGACGCTCTGAACGCGACCAAGGCAGCCGTTCAGGAAGGCGTCGTTGCCGGCGGCGGCACCGCTCCCATCAACGCCATCCCCGCTGTCCGTGCGCTGTGCGAGACGCTGGAAAGCGACGAGCGCACCGGCGCAAAGATCGTCCTGAAGGCTCTGGAAGCACCTCTGCGCCAGATTGCAAAGAACGCCGGTCTGGAAGGCAGCGTCATCATCGACAAGATCATCTCTGCCAACAAGCCCAACTACGGCTTTGATGCACAGAACGAGGTCTTCGTGGACGACATGATCGCTGCTGGCATCGTCGACCCGACCAAGGTCACCCGCTCCGCTCTGGAGAACGCAGCATCCGTCGCCGAGATGGTGCTGACCACCGAGAGCCTGGTCGCTGACCTGCCCGAACCCCCGGCTGCTCCCGCAGCTGCCGGCGGCGACATGGGCGGTATGGGCGGCATGTACTAATAACTGCCTAAAAACCGCATGAATCCTTGATTTTTGGAGCGCGCAAAAGCGGATTTACGCCAAACTTACGGGTGCCGATTTTTGTATCCGGAAGAATTAAAAAATGATGAACCCGCTGGTGGATTCTGCGAGCGGCAGACTGTCAGCGGCTTTATTGTTGACGAAAATCAAAGGTAGGGATACAATAATAAAAAAGAATGTAAAACTGGAAGGGAGCGTGCCGCCATGGAAAATCAGAGGGACTTCTGCACAGAATGCCGCAGAAAAAGGAGCTACACCCTGAAGAAAATCAAAATCAACCAGACCATCCGGGAAAAGGAGTATACCTTTGAGCTCACGGCTGCTTTCTGCAACAAATGCGGCGGCGAGATGGGTGTTCCCGGCCTGATGGACTACAACGTAAAGGAGATTGACGAGCAGTATCGTAAAGCGGAGGAGATCATCACGGTGGAGGACATCGAACGCCTGATGAAGCTCTACAATATCGGCAAAGCTCCTCTGTCGTTGGCATTGGGTTTTGGGGAAGTGACGATTTCCCGCTATCTTGCAGGACAGGTGCCCTCCAAAGAGTACTCGGATATCATGCTGCACGCATTGGCATCGGCTTCCTATATGAAGGAATTGCTGAACCAAAACCGTGAGAAGATCGGAGAGACCGCCTACAAAAAGGCCTATACGGCTGCAACGCAACTGGAAAATCTCTATGTGGCTGTCCCGGTGGAGCTGCTGGCAGTGATCGCCTATATCTTCTCGGCGTTGCATGAGGTGACACCGCTGACCCTGCAAAAGTTGCTGTATTATATTCAGGGCAACTATGCGGCGATTTATGACAAACCGCTGTTTGATGCCCTCTGTGAAGCGTGGGTGCATGGCCCGGTGTATCGCAATGTCTATAATCTGTTCCGGGATTTTAAGTACAACCCCATTGACGATGACCGCTTTGTGCCGCTGAAGGAGAGCGCTCTGCCGCTTACCCCGGAGGCCAAAGAGGTGGTAGACCGGGTGCTGGATACCTTTGGTATGTACAGCGGAAAGGTTCTGGAAAGCATCACCCATAAAGAAGTCCCTTGGCTGGATGCCCGGAAGGGATTTCTGCCGGACGAAACTTCTCATGCGGAGATTTCGCTGGATGCGATGAAGGCGTACTTCAAAAAGGTGGATGAGAAGTATAATATTCGGACGGAGGATGGGCTAAGAAAGTATATCGGAGCGCTGTTATAAAATTATGAGGTGCGATATGTTGTATCCACAGGGGCACAAAGGGCACATTTTGCTCAAATTTATTTCGCAACCAAACGATGGCGATAAGCTAAAATATTTGCACGATTTTTTGAATGGGAATCTTTATATGAATACTCTTTCTTATTTTTGGAATGAGTATATGCCCAAAAACGGCGAAGACCCTATAGAACTTGCGAGCAATCAGACAATAAGACCCCAAAAGATTCCGAATCAACTTCCAAAAGGTCAGGGTGATATTCTAGAAGGAACGGTAGGAATGATTCCGACTGAAAATACGAGATTCGCTAAGGCGTTCAAAAATCATCTTCTGACAGATTGCATATGCAGAGCGAATGGATTTGAATATTGTAATACGCTATGTTTTTATAGGCTTGATTATCAATCTTTTTTTGCGGCAAAGGGCAAGGTTATAAGCTTCGATACATCCTCAGCTATGAATGCTTTTGGCCAATATGTTGTTGTTGTGAAGAATGAGCAGGAACTGATTCGAAGGATTTCGAAAAAAGCGGAGCGAGAAAAATTCAAGTTTGTCTGTGGGAATGTTAATTACAAACAGATAAAGAATGGAGATGTTTTGAAGAAAACGCCTCATATAATTGTAAGATGTGGAGAAGAAATTGATCTTGACAAAATAAAAAGCAATATTGTTAGCCGACGGGATTGTTTTGATAAAGAAGATATTTATAAGTATCAAAATGAATGGAGAGTCGCTTTATACCGTGGAGAAAAAAGCATCGAGGCGTACACGCTTAAAGTAGGAAACCTCAGGGATATATGTGACTGGGTTCATGTGCAGGAATTAGAAAAGTACCTTGAACGCACATTCAAATCAAAAGTAGAACCCGGAACCGTTGGATATTATGGAAATGCACAGAGAAATGAACTAAGAGACTTGTTTTATAGTCTTGGTAATAACAAAGCAAGTGTATTTGGAGTTATAGGATGAAGACGGTTTAATAGCAACAACAGCCGCCCAGCATGACTATAGCGGTCAACTGCTGGGCGGCTGTTGTTGTACTTATAGCTATACTTACGCCAAATGGAGTTTCTCTTTCAGCGCATCCTGAAGGACGCCGGAAAAGTTGATGTGTGCCGATTCGGCGGCATCGTTGAGCCAGCCGGGAATGGAAAGAGTTTTCTTTACGGGTCTGTATCGCTTTTCGTACTCTTCCATATCGAAAGGCACCATCACCACAAAATCTTCCGGGTCAACATGGAGTGCAGAAGGGATAGAAGGCTCCGGGCAGACTTTGCAATCTTCCAGCATAAGGCCGATGGCATCCTGTGCCATGCGGACGGCTTCGTCCATGGTATCGCCTTGGGTGAAGCAGCCCTCAATATCGGGAATCTCAACAGAGTACCCGGTTTCTTCCGGGTGAAAAATTGCGGGATAGAAAATAGCGTTCATAATGTGACCTCACCTTTTATAATTCAACAAACAATCAATGTACCTTCATTTAACAGGCCTACATTATTGGTTGGAAATTGTAGAATAGTCTATGCAGTGCTTCGCAGTTTCAGAATATGAAGTCTACAATCATCATATTTTTACTTTTTGAGTCCGGCTAATTTGAGAATGTTTTTCTCGGTGCCGGGCTTCAGATCCTTTGCGTGAAATGGAACGACAGTGGTTTGGTTGGTAGTTGGGTTATGGTACTTGTAGTGTGACCCATTTGCACTGACTAAAACAAAGCCGTTCTGCTCCAGCAAGCGAATCATTTGCTTGGGAGTCATCGGCATGGTGAGTGCCCCTCCTTTCCTTCAGGATTACATCTTCATTGTATACGTACTTTACGTATTTGTCAAGAGGCGAAATAAGCCGCCCAGCGACCTTACGGTCTCGCTGGGCGGCTTATTTTTTGCGTTTCCAGAGCAAATATTCTTCGTAGCGGTGCATCTCGTTCTGCTCTTCTTCGGTCAGGCGCTGGCGCTGCTTGCGGGCTTCGTCCGAGGGGTCGATGTCGGTCAGACCCAGTAGGTAGTCGGCAGATGTGCCGTAGAGCTTGCAGATGGCAAGCAGCACATTGCTGAAGGGGTAGCTCTTTCCCTGTTCCCACGCACGGATAGACCAAACGGAAATACCGAGTTTGTCCGCAAGAGTCTGCTGTGTGTCATCATTTATAGCAATCCCACGAATTAGTGCAAATAATCACAAAATTTGAACCAACCTGAGCAGTCAGAAAGAGAAACGCTCTGAGTTGAAAAGTCGTAAATGACCGCATCAACACCCCCTGTCTGGCCCACACTGTTTCAAAAGGCCAAAGGGGGCGTTTTCATGTCCGGACGGCGGGTGCTGGCGCTGTATGCGCTGCTGGTGGGGTGTTTTGCGGCGGTGGTCTGCCGGTTGTACTGGCTGTGCTCCCACGCGGACTATGCAGCCCGCGCGGCGGCGCAGAGCGTGGTGACGCTGGCACTCCCGGCGCGGCGGGGCAATTTCTACGACTGCGAGGGCCATCTTCTGACGGGCTTTGGCACAAAGTGGATGGCGCTCTGTGTGCCCGGCGGGGGAAACTATACCCGGCTCTTTTCCTGTACCGATGCGGCTGGGCAGGCGCTGCTGTACCAGAAACGAAACGCAGTCTCTCCGTTCCTGCTCACGGTGAACCGCGATGTTTCGCCGCTGGGCATTTCCTGCTGGCCGGTGGCCGTGCGCTATGCGGCCGCGCCGCTGGCTGTGCAGCTCATCGGGTATGTGGACGGCGACGGCAGGGGAGCCGCCGGGCTGGAAGCCGCGTTTGATGCGGCGCTTTCCGGCACCGGGGAGGGCGACACTCTGACCTGCCTTGTCAATGCGCAGGGACGCCTGCGGAGCGAGCCGGAACAGACCCACGCCGACAGCGGGGCCGTGGGGGTCCAGCTGACTCTTTCCCGGCCGGTCCAGCGGGCGGCGGAAGCCGTTGCGGGCCGGATGATGACCACTGGCTGCATCGTGGTGCTGGATGCCGCAAACGCCGAAGTCCGCGCCTGCGTCAGTGTGCCGGGGTACGACCCGGCGGACCCGGCTGCCAGCCTGAATGCGGCGGACAGCCCGATGCTGAACCGGGCCTTCCAGAGCTACGCGGTGGGGTCGGTGTTCAAGCCGGTGCTGGCCGCAGCCGCGCTGGAAGCAGGGGAGACCGGTCTGGTCTACACCTGCCCCGGCTGGTGCGAGGTGGACGGGCAGGTGTTCCGCTGTGCGGGCGGCATCCCGCATGGGGAGGTAGACCTTGCCGCCGCACTGGAAAAAAGCTGCAACGGATACTTTATCCGGCTGGGGCAGGTGCTGGGGGCCGAGCGGGTCCGTGCGTTGGCTGAGCGGGTGGGCTTTGGGCAGGCTGCGGAACTGACGGACCGCTTCCGCACGGCGGCGGGCATCCTGCCAACGGCGGAAGCCCTGACCTCGTCCGGGGCCTATGCAAATTTCTGCTTCGGGCAGGGGGAGCTGCTGGCAACGCCGGTGCAGGTGGCCGGGATGCTGAACGCGCTGGTCACCGGCACCTGGCGGATGCCGCTCTTTTTGCGGAACACGCTGGACGAAGCGACCGGGGAGCCGCTGGAAACGCTGGCCCACCGGAGGGCGGAGCCGGTCGTCTCGGAACAGACGGCGCAAACCCTGCGCGGTCTGCTGGCGGGCGTGGTGGCAAACGGCACCGGCCGCGAGGCGGCCCTGCCGGAGACCACCGCCGCCGGGAAGACCGGGACGGCCCAGACCGGCCAGTTCCGGGCGGGTGAAGAGCTGAAAAACAGCTGGTTTGCGGGCGTTTTTCCGGCGGAACAGCCCCGGTATACCATCGTGGTCCTGCAGGACGCCCAGACAGAACCTGCCCATTCCAGCGCCGCAGTCTTTGCCGCTCTGGCCGAAATGCTGGAAAATTTGGCCCGATGAGGCAGAGTCCATCTTGCAATTTGCGCGGTTGTATGCTATCATATTCTTGTATTTGTATGCAGTCTCAATCAAATTTACAATAAAAGGAGCGTTCCATCCATGTCTGCTATTGAAATCGTCGGCGGCGCCATCCTGCTTGCTGCCTCGGTCGTTATCATCGTCCTTACCCTGATGCAGCACACCCACGGTCAGGGCCTGTCCGGTGCGATCAACGGCGGCGCATACGGCGCAAACAACGCACGGCTGACCCCTGCCGACCAGATGCTGGCCAAGGTGACCCGCATCGCCGGTGTCGTCTTCTTCGTGGTGGCCGTCCTGGCCTGTGTGTTCGCCAGCCGTCTGGCTTGAGGACCCGCGCACAGCCCCGTGTAAGGCGGGGCTGTTTTTCTGTCTGAAATTTCTCTGTCTGCGCTGCGGACAGCTCTTCTTCTGAGGGGAGCCTCTGACAGGCCGGGTGGGCCTGCATCGGATGAGAAAAGCCCGATGGGCAAACACTGCCGGGTGCGGATGCCTCCGGCAGAAGGTGGGAAACTCAGGATTCCGCTGGAGAATTTTGAGAATGTTGTTAAGGAGTAAAATTTATGTCATTACGCGATAAGATCGAGCATGCCATCCAGAACCAGCCCTGCACCGTCAAGGACCTGAAGGCCCGCTTCGGCGGCGACCGCGGGGCAGACCGCAAGGTGATGGAAGCGCTGGATGCTCTGGTGCATGAGGCCGTGGTCTGCCAGCGTTCGGGCGTGTTCTTCACCGTGCGCTCCGGCCGCGCCGAGAAGGCCCTGCTGTGCAAAGTGGTCAAACTGGGCAAGAACTTTGCCTTTGTCATGCTGGAAGATGAGACCAGCGATATCTTCATCCCCGGCCGCTTCACCCGCGGCGCGATGCCCGGCGACGAGGTCCTCGTCGAGAAGTTCGAGCATCCCCGTGTGGAGGGCAGCGACGAGGGCGCCATCCTTGCGGTGCTTACCGAAAAGAACGACCTGGTGGGCACGGCCCGCCGGATCGAGGGCCGTCTGAAGTTCGTGCCGGACGACTGCCCGGCCATCTCCATGCAGCTGATGCGGGACTGCGAAGGCGGCGCTAAAGACGGCGACAAGGTGGCGGTCGAGATCCTGATGCGCGGCAGCCGCCAGGAAGACCACCGCGTCGGCGTGGCCATGCGGTTCGGCAGCTCGGATGAAGCCAAGCGCTGCGCCAAGGCGTTGCTCTACGCCCGCGATATCCACACCCGCTTCCCGGACAAAGTCCGCGAGGAAGCCAAGAAGTTTGAGGGCATGACCGTTTCGGAAGAGGACTGCAAGGGTCGCATGGATCTGCGCGCTCTGCCCATCTTCACCATCGACAGCGCCGAGACCAAGGACATCGACGATGCCATCAGCCTGACCCGCACTCCGGAGGGCGGCTTTGAGCTGGGCGTCCACATTGCGGACGTCTCCAACTACGTCAAGCCCGGTTCTGAGCTGAACGAAGAGGCGTTCAACCGCGCCACTTCCGTATACTATGCCGACCAGGTCGTGCCCATGCTGCCCAAGAGTCTGTCCAACGGCATCTGCTCCCTGAACGAGAAGGAGCTGCGCCTGGCCTTCTCCTGCCTGATGCGGCTGGACAAGGACGGCAACCTGACCGATTACCGCTTCGTGAAGTCGGTCATCTGCAGCCGGGTCAAGGGCGTCTACGCAGAGATCAATGCCCTGCTGGCCGGAACGGCCGATGCCGAGATCCAGGCCAAGTACGCCGAGGTGGCCGACCAGCTGCCCGCCATGAAGGAACTGTACGCCCACCGTGCCCGCCTGCGCACCGAGCGCGGCTGCATCGACTTCGAGAGCGGGGAAGTGAAGCTCATCCTCGACGAGGACGGCCACTGCATCGACGTCAAGAAGCGCACCTCCGGCGAGAGCGAGGCCATGATCGAGGAGTTCATGCTGCTGGCCAACCAGTGCGCGGCCCACTTTGCCCGCGTCAAGCAGATCCCCTTCGTCTACCGTGTCCACGAGGAGCCCAACGGCGAAAAGCTGGAGCGCCTGCATGCACTGCTGCAGGCCTGCGGCATCAACGACCACTTTGCCAAGGAGGTGCCCACGCCCAAGGAGCTGAGCGCCATTCTGGAAGGGGTGCGCGGCACGGCATTTGAACAGATCGTCAATACCGGCATGCTCCGCTGCATGTCCAAGGCCTGCTACGAAGAAAAGCCCAAGGGCCACTATGGTCTGGTGCTGAAGGACTATGCCCACTTCACCAGCCCCATCCGCCGCTACCCGGATCTGGCCATCCACCGCATCATGACCGATCTGCTCAGCGGCACCGACAAGGAGACCATGGCCATCCGCTACACCGATTTTGCGATCCAGGCCTCTAAGCAGTCCAGCGAGCGCGAGGTCATCGCGGTGCAGATCGAGCGCAAGGCCGAGGACTGCTACAAGGCCGAGTATGCCCGCCGCCATCTGGGCGAGTGCTACGAGGGCATCATCTCCGGCGTGACCCAGCGCGGCCTGTTCATCGAACTGGAGAACGGCGTGGAGGGCTTCGTGCCCGCTTCCAGCCTGACCCCCACCGGCACCATGCTCACCGAGGGCATCCGCCTGTCCGACCCGGTCTCCGGCAAGAACTGGAACCTGGGCGACAGCATGATGATCACCATCGTCCGCGCCGATGTCAACCTCGGCAAGATCGATTTTGAGGTCGCCCCGGAGGCAAAACAGTAACCCGAACGGATTTCATCCGCTCCCGTCTTCTGTCACAGGAAGGCGGGAGCTTTTTTGCGCTTCACACTTTCGCCATATTTCCGACAAAGGTTGGGTTTTGCATAAAGTTTATACACTGGTCATCTTTTGTATGTTGTTCTGTCACAGGGGATGGGATATACTAAGCACAACGAAAGGGCGAGCGGGAATGCCGCCCGGAAAGAACCAAAACTTCAGGAGGTCTGCGTTATGTATTATTCCAGTGGCAACTACGAAGCGTTTGCACACCCCAAAAAGCCGGAAGGCGTTGACAATAAATCGGCCTATATCATCGGTTCGGGTCTGGCGGCACTGACCGCTGCCTGCTATCTGGTCCGCGATGGTCAGATGCAGGGCGACCACATCCATGTGATCGAGAAGGACCCGCTGCCCGGCGGTGCCTGCGACGGCTACAAGTACGACATCGGCTATGTGATGCGCGGCGGCCGCGAGATGGACAACCACTTCGAGGTCATGTGGGATCTGCTGCGCTCCATCCCGTCTCTGGAGACGGAGGGGGCCAGCGTTCTGGATGAGTATTACTGGCTGAACAAGGAAGACCCCAACAAGTCCCTCTGCCGTGCTACCGAAAAGCGCGGCCAGGATGCCCACACCGACGGCAAGTTCGGCATCTCCGACCGGGGCGCGATGGAGATCATGAAGCTCTTCTTCACCCCGGACGAGCAGCTGCAGGACAAGAAGATCACCGACATCTTCGACGACGAGGTCTTCAGCTCCAACTTCTGGATGTACTGGCGCACCATGTTCGCGTTCGAGAACTGGCACAGCGCACTGGAGATGAAGCTCTACCTCAAGCGCTATATCCACCACATCGGCGGTCTGCCCGACTTCACCGCCCTGCGCTTTACCCGCTACAACCAGTATGAGTCCATCATCCTGCCCATGGTCACCTATCTGAAGGACCACGGCGTGGAGTTCCGGTATGAGACCAAGGTCACCGACGTCCGCTTCCGGATCGAGGGCGGCAAAAAGCAGGCCAGCTCCATCACTGTGGAGCACAAGGGCGAGGAGAAGGTGCTGCCGCTGACCGAGAACGACCTGCTCTTCATCACCAACGGCGGCTGCGTCGAGAGCTGCACCATCGGCGCACAGGACAAGGCAGCCGGTTTCGACCCCACCATCAAGCCGGGCAACGGCTGGGATCTGTGGAAGAAGATTGCCGCACAGGACCCCTCCTTCGGCCATCCGGAGAAGTTCTGCTCGCAGCCGGAACTGTCCAACTGGGAGAGTGCCACCATCACCACTCTGGACGACAAGATCCCGCAGTATATCAAGAAGATCTGCAAGCGCGACCCCTTTACCGGCCACACCGTCACCGGCGGCATCGTCACGGTCAAGGATTCCAGCTGGCTGCTCAGCTGGACGCTGAACCGCCAGCAGCAGTTCCGTGACCAGCCCAAGAACCAGCTCTGCGTCTGGGTCTACGGCCTGTTCAGCGACAAGCCCGGCGACTATGTGAAGAAGCCCATGCGCGACTGCACCGGCCGTGAGATCTGCATGGAGTGGCTGTACCATCTGGGCGTTCCCACGGAGGACATCGCCGAGCTGGCCGACCACAGCGCCAACACCGTGCCGGTCATGATGCCGTATATCGACGCCTTCTTCATGCCGCGTGCCTTCGGCGACCGCCCCGACATCGTGCCGAAGGGTGCCGTCAACTTCGCCTTCCTGGGCCAGTTTGCCGAGACCGGCCGCGACACCATCTTCACCACCGAGTATTCGATGCGCACCGGTATGGAGGCTGTTTACACCCTGCTGGACATCGACCGCGGTGTGCCGGAGGTCTGGGGCAGCACCTATGATGTCCGCTGCCTGATCGACGCCACCGTCAAGCTCCGCGACGGCAAGAAACTGACCGATATGGACCTGCCCTTCATCCAGAGGGTGGCCCTCAAGGAAGTGCTCAAGAAGATCGAGGGCACCGACCTTGAAAAGTTCCTCAAGGAGTACAACGCCATTTAAGGCGTTTTCTCAAACGTCTCCTCCGATCCAGTTTGGACCTCCCCCCCTGAATGCGGCCGGGCTCTGCACCCTGAGACAGGATGCAGGGCCCGGCCCTTTTTCGTATGATTTTACGGAAAATTTCCAAAATAGTACGACTTTTGTGAAAAGGATTTGCGCGGATTTTACAGTTTTCTCTTGCCCGAAACGGCATTCTGTGATATGCTTAATCCAGAAATGCAGACCTCGCTGCGGCTGCGCTGCACACCACGGCTCCCCGTTGGGGAGCTTTTGTGCGGGCGGCGGCAGAGAGGCCGCAAAAAAGAGAGTACCGTAAATTGAAGGAGGTCATTTCCTGTGAAACAGTTCATTTCCCGCCGCAGCTTCCTCAAGGCTGCCGGAGCTGCCACTGCACTGACCGCAGTCTCCCTCGGCGCACCCGCCGCATCGGCCGAAGAGACCAATTGCTTCCTGGGCGAAAAGTCGGCTGTTACCATCCTCTACACCAACGATGTGCACACCTACATCGACAAGAAATCCCCCGAACTGACCTATGCCGGTATCGCTGCACTGAAGCAGAGCTATGTGGACGCTGGCCAGAACGTTCTGCTGGTGGACGCCGGCGACCACATCCAGGGCACGGCCTATGGCTCCATGGATGACGGCGAGACCATCATCAAGCTGATGAGCGAGGCCGGTTACGACCTGGCTACCCCCGGCAACCATGAGTTCGACTACGGCATGGCCCGCGCAAAGGCAGCCATGAAGGAAGCCGCTTTCCCCTATGTTTCCTGCAACTGGGTGGACCTGCGCACCGGCCTGAAGGTGCTGCCCAGCATCAAGATCTTCACCATCGGCGGCGCGCGCATCGCATTTGTGGGCGTTACCACCCCGGAGACCTTTACCAAGTCCACCCCGGCCTACTTCATGAACGCCAGCCAGACCAAGTACATCTATGACATCCTCGGCGGCGATGATGGCCAGAAGCTGTACAAGGCCGTCCAGAAGGCCATCGACAAGGCAAAGCTGCTGGGTGCAACAACTATCATTGGTCTGGGCCATCTGGGCGTAGACCCCTCGTCCGCCCCCTGGACCAGCGAAGAGGTCATCGCACACACCACCGGTTTCGATGCCTTCATCGACGGCCACTCGCACACCGTGATGGAGAACAAGCAGGTGACCGATGCTTCCGGCAAGGCCGTCACCCTGACCCAGACCGGCTCCTACTTCAAGAATGTCGGCAAGATGACCATCGGTGCCGATGGCTCCATCACCACCGAGCTGCTGCCCAGCTACGACGGCGCAGACGCCGCCGTGGCCGCTGCCACCAGCGAGTGGGTGAGCGCAGTGGACGACATGCTGGGCGAGGAGATCGCCGTGGGCGATTCCAAGTTCTACATCACCGACCCCGCCACCGGCAAACGCCGCATCCGCTCCGGTGAGACCAACCTGGGCGACTTCGTGGCCGACGGCATCTATGCCTACTTCAATGAGATCGAAGACCTCCACTGCGACATCGCTATCATGAACGGCGGCGGCATCCGTGCAAATGTGGACGCAGGCCCCTGGAGCTTCAAGACCTGCAAGACCGTCAGCCCCTTCGGCAATGTGGCCTGCCTGATGTCCGTCACCGGCCAGCAGATCCTGGACGCCCTCGAATTTGGTGCCCGCTTCGCCGGTGCCGAGGGCAAGGAAAACGGCGGTTTCCTGCAGGTCGCCGGTGCCAAGTATGAGATCCACGCCATGGTCCCCAACACCGTCCAGACCGACGACAAGAATGTCTGGGTCGGCAGTGCTACGACCCCGCGTGTTTCGAATGTGGAGATCTACGACAAGACCACCGGCACATACAAGCCTCTGGACCCGAACGCCACCTATGCGCTGGCCGGTATGAACTACACCCTGCGCAACCTGGGCGACGGCTTCGCCATGTTCGACGGCGCAGAGCTGATCAAGGACTATGTCTCGGAGGATTACCTCGTCATGTCCAGCTACGCAGCCATGTTCGGCGGCGTGGATGCGAACGGTCTGCCGCACCTTTCCAGTGCCAACAGCCCGCTGGCCGATTACCCCGGCTATCTGCTCAACTACGAAGATCCCTACGGCGCAGGCCGCATCCAGATGATCTGGTAATGCCCTGAACCGAGAGAGACCGCTGTGCTCCTTCCGTGATCGACGGGGCCAGCGGTCTCTTTTTGTGCCCGGCGGAGCGGACCGAGCGCGGGAACGCGCTGCGCTGGTTCGGGGAATTGCATAGATTCCGGGAGCGTTCCTTGTGAACAATGCTAAAGTTCAGAAAAGCACAGATTGTTCGCTTGCGAACGATCGGGCCGTGGGGTATAATAAAAAATAACAAGTGATATATCAGCTGCGCATTCCCGCGCGCGAAAAAGGAGAAACAAGATGGAGATTCGATACACCAGCGCTGCCCAGTGGGCCGACGCCCGCGACGGTGTCATTCCGGCACCCTATGCTCTGGAAGCGGGGGAGAGCATCACCGACCGTTACCTGGAGCCGGTGGTCTTCCACAACGAAAACGGCCCCGACATCGGCGTGACCACCTGCGGCGTCATCGTCAGGGACGGCCTGTACTTCAAGGATATGGACAACAGCGGCGAGCTGGCCCCTTATAAGGACTGGCGGCTCAGCCCCGAAGAGCGCGCAAAGGATATGGTGGCCCATCTGCGCCTGGACCAGCAGGCTGGCCTTGTGCTGAACGCCCTGTTCAATACCCCGGTGGCCCCCACCCGTGCTGCGGCCACCGGGGCCGACGGCAAGCTGGAAATGTCCAAGATCTTCAAGCGCCACGACCCGGACGAGAAGCCCCGTCCCAGCCCCCTGCCCGGCATGGCCATGATCTTTGACGACACCGATGTGACGGACCGCCACATCACGGCGGGCGTTTACCGCGGCGATATGCGCTGCGAGGCAGGAATGGTGGCCCTGTATCACAACGCAGGCACCCAGATGCTGGAATACGAAGCCTGCAAGGGCGGCGTGGCGATCCCGTACTCTCTGCACACCAACCCCATCAACATCGGCTACCCGGACTCTCTGGGCATCGGTGCAGCGGTGCTGGGAGACGGCAACGCAGATTTCGTCTATGAAATGGCCGACACGGACCGGAAGATGATGAAGGCTGAGGGCCTGCACATCATGTACGGCCCGCAGGTGGACGTGGCCACCGACCCCCGCTGGCCCCGCACCAACGGCACCTACGGCGAGCGCACCGATGTGACCAGCGACATCACCGAAGCCCTCATCAAGGGCTACCAAAACGGCGACGACGGCCTGAACGAGGGTTCGGTCGTCCTGACGGTCAAGCACTTCCCCGGCGATGCCCCCTCCGAGAACGGCTTCGAGCCGCATGTGCCCATCGGTCAGTGGCGCATCTACCGCACCCCCGGCTCGATGGAGAAGTACCATCTGCCCCCGTTCCAGCGTGCATTCGACCACAAGGCGTCCTCCATCATGCCCGACTACTCCCGCATCGCCGCCGATGGCCGCGCCGTGCCCCAGACCTACCGGGGCGAGGTGACCAGCACCGAGGCGGTGCCCAGCGCATACAGCAAGGAGCTGCTCACCGACCTGGCCCGCAACAAGATGGGCTTTGACGGCTACATCAACTCCGACTCCGGCATCACCACCGTGCAGATCTACGGCGTGGAGGACCTGACGGTGCCCCAGCGCTACGCCAAGGCCATTTCCGCCGGCACCGATGTCATCGGCGGCAACACCGACCCGGAGAACATCATCAAGGCAGTGGAGGACGGTCTGCTGCCCAAGGCCGACCTCGACCGCGCCAGCTACAACCGTCTGCTGAGCCTGTTCCGCACCAAGCGTGTGGACAACCCCTATCTGGACCCCGACCAGGCCGACCAGGCCCGGCAGGACAACTTTGATGGTGCCAAGAAGAAGGCCTACGAAGCCAACCAGAAGGCCGTCGTTCTGGTCAAGAACCACGGCGGTGTTCTGCCGCTGGCCAAAGAGAAGAAGGTCTGCATCGTCACCTTCAAGGGCGTGGACTCCGGCTTTGCCCAAATGGCACAGGCCATGGGTGCCGGTCTGGGCTCTGCCGATGCCGACGAGGCGCTGCGCAAGACACTGGCGGAGGCCTTCGAGAAGAAGGGCTACACCGTCGTCGCCACCCCGGAGGAGGCCGATGTGCTGTACCTCCACGTGTGGCCCATCAGCAACGGCGTGGTGTTCTACCAGTTCGCCATGCCCGTCATCGAGATGGGTGAGATCGTCACCGACGAGCGCGAGACCAACAAGAGCCAGAAGAAGACCGGCAAACAGGTCACGGTGACCACCCTGAAGGACGTCGAGAAGATCCGGGAGCTGGCTGATGCCATCCATGCGCGCGGCGGCAAGGTCGTGGGCACCTGCGTGGTGAACAACCCCTGGCTGCTGGACAAGCTGGAACCCTACTGCGACGCGCTGACCATCCAGTACACCGTCAGCACGGTGGCGCTGAACAACGCCCTGAACGCACAGGTGGACGTCATCAGCGGCGACTTTGCCCCCACCGGCAAGCTGAGCCTGACCATGGTGTCCGACCCCGCCGTCATCGCCATCACCGAGCAGGAGATCGACGGCGTAGTGCGTGAGATCTGCGCTTCGCCCAACGATGTGCCCGGCTATGATAAGGACCCGTACATCGACCCGGCCATCCTCGCCGGGGTGCGCGGCGGCAGCTACGCTTACTGCGACGCCGACGGCAACTATTACCGCAGCGGGTTCGGTCTGAACTACTGACCCTCTCCGTCCTTGCTTCGCAATGCCACCTCTCCCAAAGGGTGAGGCAATGGCATGTCGGGTAGCTCCTGCTGGACGCTCAAAGTTTTTTCGCTCACAAGTAGAATGGAGTTCCGTGCCGCTTGTCAAAGCCCGCCGGGGGTGCTACAATGGAACCAACGACCACGCTGAAAGGGGATAGAACTATGGAATTTCGGGACAAGCCCATGCAGAACCTCGTTCGCATCAAGGAGAAGGAGATCTGCAAGAATGTGCAGGCGCTTTTGCTGGACGGCGAGACCATCGTGGGCGCGTACAAGACCGTGCGCGACCAGGCGGTCTTTACCTCGCACCGCATCTTTCTGGTGGATATGCAGGGGGTCACCGGCACCCGGCAGGAGATCTTCGTCCTGCCGTACCGCAAGGTGCTGCACTTCGGCGTCCAGACCGCAGGCTTCGGCGACCCGCTCCAGACCTCTGAGCTGACGGTCTGCTTCGCGGATGAGCATGAGGCAAAGTTCGGGTTCATCGGGCAGGACGAGCTGCTGAATGTGGCCCGCGCCATCAGCCGCTGCATCCTGTAACACCGCACAAAAACGCAGAGCGCCCGCTCCGGCTTCTGACCCCGGAGCGGGCGCTCTGCGTTTGCTGTAATATGCGAATAACGGAGAATGGCGAACGATCAGCCGGCCACACGGTCCATCCGGCCTGCCTCCAGCATGTAGCGCAGGAAGCCGGTCACGTCGGCGGGGTCGGTCACAGTGATGTCAAAGCCCTTTCTGGGGGCGTCCATCATCCGGAGGATGGAGGATGCAGCGGCATCCTCTTTCAGGTCACAGGTCTTGCCGTTGTCCAGATGCAGCAGCACACTGCCGCGGCTGGCGGAAACCTGACGCATGAAACGGTCTTTATCAAAATATTCGATACGAAGCATAAAAATACCTCCTGTCAGAAAGTTGTTTATTTGCACGCCGTCTTCCGGGTGAGCTGCTCGTGCATGACGATCATCAGGATCAGCAGCGCCAGCAGATACACGGGGAAGAGGGCAGGGGCAACGTTGTTTGCCAGCAGGCCGAACAGCGGCGGCATGACCAGATTGCCGACATAGGCGCTTGCCATCTGGATGCCGATCACAGCCTGTGACCGGTCCGCGCCGAAGTGGTCCGGCGTGGAGTGGATGATGCTGGGGTAGATGGGCGCACAGCCCAGCCCCACGAGGACGAGGCCGGCCAGCGAGAGCGCCTGCGGCCTCGGCAGAAGCAGGGCGGCCACACCCACGGCCAGAACGGTCTGCCCCAGACGGATCATCTGGGTGTCGTTGAACCGGAGGGTGACGAAGCCGCAGAAGCCGCGCCCCACCGTGATGCCCAGATAGAACAGGCCCGCAAAGGCAGCGGCCGTGTCGGCCGGGACGCCCTTGCTCAGCGTGAGGTAGCTGCTGGCCCAGAGGCCCGCCGTCGTTTCGAGGCCGCAGTAGCAGAAGAAGCAGAGCATCACTTCCCGCGCACCGGGGATGGCCAGGATCTGGGGCAGCGTCAGCGGCCTGGCCGGGGTGCCGTCCGCGCTTACGGCACCGGGCTGATGATGGTGCCCACGCCCCACATGCAGTGCAGCCAGCTCATGTGGCGGCTCTCGTAGTGGAGGGCAACGTAGTTGTTCAGGGCGGCGTCCACGCTTCCGGCACCCAGCCCGTAGGGGATGGCCCAGAGGCAGAGCATCCAGAACGCGCTCGACACTGAGAATCCGAACAGCGCCGCCGCCGTCATCGCCACACTGAGGGCCGTGACCTTGCCGGTGCCCAGCGCACGGGTCAGCCGGTCGCTGCACAGGCTGGAAACGATGGTCCCACAGGAGATGATCATCGAGACGATGCCTGCGTAGGACACCGGCACCCCGAAAGCGGGGTAGAGGTTCGGCCAGGCGGAGCCGAGAAGCGAATCCGGCAGGCCGAGGCTGATGAACGCCAGATAGATGACCGGCAGAAGAAGCTGTGCCATGGGTTGTGTTCCTCCCGTTTCGGTGTTATACTGGACTTGCGGCCTCTGATGAAATAATACCACGAAATCAGCGGCTGTGGTAGGAGAAAATCTGAAATTTTGTACAACAAAACCGGCATTGATAAAAAATGTTCAAAGATTTGCGGAAAGGAACTGGTCAATATGGCATATCGAACGAGCTGTGCAACAATCGTCCATGAGGGCGGCGTCCACTGCGAACCGGACATCGTGGCTGACGCCGAAGGGCGCGAGCTGGTGCAGCACGGCAGTGCGCTGTTTCCCATCGCCTGCTACGCCGAAGACCTGGCCAGCTACTCGGTGGCGTGGCACTGGCATGAGGAATTTGAATACATCCTCACCATACAGGGCCCCCTCCATGTGGATGTGAACAAGACCCGCCTGACACTGCAGACCGGGCAGGGCGTCTTCCTCAATTCGGGGGCGCTGCACTCGGTGGAACAGGCGGAGGGCACGGCCCTGCTCCACTCCGGCGTCTTCCAGCCCCGTCTGGTGGGCGGCATGGACACCATCTTCTGGCAAAAGCTCATCCGGCCCCTGCTGCAGCCCGGTGCCCCGGCGTTTTTTCTGCTGGACGAGGCGGTGCCCTGGCAGAAACAGGTACTCGTCTTTCTGCGGGACGCCTGGAAAGAGGTGGCGGACGAGCCGTTCGACTACGAGAACCGGGTGCGGTATCATCTCTCGGCGGCGCTGCGGCTGCTGAGCACCCAGTGCGTGGGCGGCAAGACCAAGGTCTCGGAGCAGGAGCAGATCGCCTCGGAGCGGATGAAGCGGATGCTCCGCTACGTGGAGGAGCACTACGCCGAGGAGCTGACGGTGGAGAAGATCGCGGCCTGCGTGGCCCTGAGCGAGAGCGCCTGCCTGCGCAGCTTCCGGCAGCTGCTGGGCATCACGCCCATCCAGTACGTCAAGCAGTTCCGGGTGGAAAAGGCCGCCGAGCTGCTGCGCTCCACCCGGCTGAAGACCGGCGAGATCGGTCTGGAATGCGGCTTCTCGGACGGCAGCTACTTTATTAAAACGTTCCGGGAGATCAAGCACTGCACCCCCCGCGAATACCGCACAAAATTCTGTTGAGATCTGGAAAAGGAAAAAAACGGAAGACAAAGTGTGCATAACCAAACAGCCGGGAGGCGTTCCGAAACGGAAGCCTCCCGGCTGTTATGGTTCAGAGGGTCTTATTGCAAAAGGCTGCTGGAATCGGTGCCGCCGGCCGTCAGGCGGGCCTGGATCCCGTTGTGCGTCCAGAGGATGTCGGCTTCATCGACCCCAAGATTCAGAAGTGCGTCGATGGAGACCGAAGTCGGACGGTACAGCAGTGTGCAGAAACGGATGGTTTCTACCCCCTGCGCTTTGAGCGTCCGGAGGGTCTCCATGGTGAGATGTGCGGTGGCCACAATGCTGTTGACGCGAATGGTAAGGACCTTGCCTTGGGCATTCAGTGTGCAGGTGTGCGTGATCTGCTTTCCCAGTGCATTGGTGACGGAAAGCCCCTCTACGGTAACGAGATACTCTGCATCCGAGGCGGTCAGCTCTTCGGCAGGAGCGGAAGTCGAGACCGCACCCGACGGCTCAGAGGGCTGCTCCGGGTTAGGGTTGGGCTGCTCCGGGTTGGGATTAGGATTCTCCGGGTTGGGGTTAGGATTCTCCGGGTTGGGGTTAGGATTCTCCGGGTTGGGGTTAGGATTCTCCGGGTTGGGGTTAGGATTCTCCGGGTTGGGATTAGGATTCTCCGGGTTGGGGTTAGGATTGGGTTTCTCCGGGTCAGGTTTCTCCGGCTTTTCCGGTTCCGTAGGCTTGTCATCCTTTAGGGTAAGATCCACACCGGCCGAATCCCACCGTTTGATGACAGCACCTACTGGCAAACCGGCAAACTTCTGTTCTTTGAGCGGTGTATCGCCAATGGCAATGCTTCCGCCTGCGGTGGCATCAATGGTTACTTTGCCTTCAATGGTAATATCGGACTTTACCTCAGTAGCACCGTCAGCAACGCTGCCGCTGCCGATGGCCGCAGCACCGGCGAGGGGATAATTCTCGTCATTCAGAACGCCGCCGCCTGTAGCAGTAATGTTAGGAGAACCAGCTTCGGTGCTCTTGATGGAAACTTTGTTTCTGGTATCCTCGGTGTCGGGTTCTGTTTCTGCGCCGCCACCGATACCGGCAGCACCAGCGCCGCCCTGTGCGTTTTCGATGGTGACATTGCCCTCGATGGTCACGTCACCAGTTCCAAGAGCACCGCCGCCAATACCGGCACCTTCTTCGCCGCCGGCGGCGTTGCCGATTTGAGCGTTGCCTCTAATGATTACATTGCCGATGCCAATAGCGCCGCCGCCAATGCCGGAACCACCAGAACCACTTTTTGCATTTTCGATTTTGGCGTTGCCTTCAATGGTCACGTTGCCTACAGTTGGATCGATTACCATGCCATCGCCATCGGGATACAAATCGCCTTGGCCGCTGCCGATGCCAGCGCCGTTTGCGCTACTTTCTGCATTTTCAATGACTGCATCACCTCTGATGAGGATCTCGCTGTCACCATAGGTGCCACTGCCGATGCCGGCTCCAGCTTCACCGCCCTGTGCGTTTTTGATGACGGCATCACCTTCAACGGTCACTGTGCCCAGACCCTGATAGCCGCTGCCGATGCCAGCAGCCATATAGCCACCAGAGGCTTCGGTGATGGTGCCGCCGCTGATGGTGACAGTGCCATTTCCTCCAATAAGAGTGTCCTTCGGTATCGCGCCAAGACCGCCACCAATACCGGCACCATAATTGCCCGTAGCCTTTGCGGTGATATCGCCGTCGGTAACTGTGACAGTACCATTGCCGTAGGCACCGCCGCCAATACCGGCACCCAGACTGCCGCCCGTAGCGGTGATCGTACCGCCGGAAATTGTCACATCGCCGTCACCGCCGACGGCGTCCGTGTCACCGGCACCGCCGCCAATACCGGCACCCTGACTACCACCGTTGGCAGTGATCTCACCGCCCGTAATGGTCACTTGGCCGTCTTGTTTGTCACTGCCGCCGATGCCAGCACCGTGGTAACCACCCGTGGCAGTCAAACTGCCAGTAGTATCGGACGCACTTCCCTTTGCGGAGCCATCATCATTCTTTTCGTCCTGAATCGTCAGCGTGCCGCTGTCGTCGGTCTTGTTATGCTCCAGACCGGCGTGGCCATATCCGCTTGTCAGCGTGTTGTTGCCGTTCAGCTCGATGTTCGTATTGCCGCTGCCGGTCACTTCCACGGCGGTTTTGTATTGATCGGGGTCGTAGCCGTGTTCGTATTTTTCATCAACATTGATGTTCACATCTTTCAAGGTGACATTGGCCGTCTGGTCTTTGTCTGCGTCGATGGTGACCGTGTTCCCCGTGCTTGTGCCGGTGATGGTGATTTCGTTGTCCTCACGATCTTGGATGTATCCGCTGCTGTCGCTGACGTATTCCTTTTGTTCCCCATTCATAAACCACTGGCTGATGAGATTGCCGTTTTCCGTAGCGTGGATATCAATGGAGCCGCTGGCAATATCATACGTAGCGGCAAAAGCAGGAAGGGCCATGCCGGTCATCATGGCACAGGCGAGAGCGAGGGCTGCGATCCGTTGTGCGGCAACGCGGGGAGGGGGAGCTGCCTTTTTCTTGCCGAAAGGCACCGGAACATGCCCCAGGACGCGCATGGCGAGTCTGCGATAAGAGACCATTGAGAATACCTCCTATTACATATATTCTATAATATATTGGAACCGGACAGGGCGGTGCGCCACCGTCCCTTCCAACTCGTACCACAACATGGATTGAGGAACCAGAAAACAGAGGTTGCTTGCTAAGCTAAATATAGCACGTGGGGGGGGGGTAAATGCAAGACTTTTCTGCGTGAATGGGTGCATTTCCTGCGTGAAACATGGAAAAATTCCAGAAATTCCCTTTTTTGCGGTGGCTCACGCAAGCAACGTTGAGCCGGATGCTTTTTTTGGCAGGGAGGGCGAGGCGGCAGAAAACGGGCCAGAACAAAACAGCAGCAGCCGGGAGGCATGAAAAAGATCTGCAAAAACGGAAAAAACCGGCCGCAGAATCTTGACGAATGAAGACAAACATGATAGAATAAAAAAGTAGTCAGGGAGACGCGCGAACGGCGGCTGGACTGCGATGCAAGATCTACGGAATTGAATATTCTCGGCAAAGCAGTCGAAAGGCTGTGACGCAAAGCTATAGGGCCTGTAAAATGGCAGCCAGTTGCTTCTCAAATCGGGCACGATGTGTACCCGCCTTTTGAGCGACCTTCATCTGAACAGCAGGTGTCGATTTGCCGAGTTTGCCTTGGCAAATCGACACCTTTTTCATTATGACATCTCCGTGCTTCAAATAAATCCGGGGAAGGCCCGACACGAGCAATGCTTGTGTCGGGCTTTTTCTTTACCCGGATTTATGATATACTGTTTTGCAAGGAACACAACAAACAGGAGGAGTCAGCGTGGAGGATTACCGCACCATCCGGGGCACAGCCATCGGCGAATATGAGGAGAAGAAGAGCCGCTTCATTGCGCAGCTCGCGTTTGCAGACAGTGAGGAAAAGGCCGTGGCCTTTCTGGAGCAGGTGCGCGCCGCCAACCGCACCGCGCGGCACAACGTTTACGCCTACCGCCTGCGGGAGGGCAACCGGGAGCGCTACTCCGACGACGGCGAGCCTGCCAAGACCGCCGGGACCCCGGCGCTGGAAGTGCTGCAGCACAGCGGCCTGACCGACCTCATCGTGGTCGTGACCCGGTACTTTGGCGGGGTGCTGCTGGGCACGGGCGGCCTCGTCCGCGCCTACACCACCGCGACCGCCCGCGCACTGGAAAACGCCGAGGTCGTCACGGTGCGCAGCGTGGTGGAGCTGGAAGTGACGGTGGACTATGCACTCTACGAGCGGGCTGCGCTGCTCATCCACGCCGCCGGGGCCAAACTCGCCGACCCGCAGTTCACCGACCGCGTGACCCTGCACTGGCAGATGCCGGAGGGCACCGAGCCGCCGCTGCTGGAACAGCTGCGGGAGCTGACGCGGGGCGGGGCCGAGGTGAGCGTCTCGCAGCCGTTCTATGCGCCGTTCTGATGCCCCTCTCCGTCTCGCATTCGCTCGTCCGCTCCCCCGAAGTGGGAGCCATTGGCAGTCGGCTGCATGGCTGCATGGCCGCTGCGCTCTGGGAGCAGCACCGAGAGATTTTTATAGGATAATTTTGGACAGGACAGGAAGATTCCCCCTTCGACAGAGCAATTCTGCTACAATAGCTGCGGGCGCAGCTGCGCTGGGAAGGGGGCAGGAACCAGCATGAAAGTGAGGGATACCGGATGGATGTACGCCAGCGTACCGAAGAGATCGAGCGGCTGACCTTTGCCCCCTGGGCGACCTTCAGCGATGCAAGCCGGGGCCGGGCCCGGCCGGAGCCGCAGGACCCCATCCGCCCGGTGTTCCAGCGCGACCGGGACCGCGTGATCCACTGCAAGGCGTTCCGCCGCCTCAAGCAGAAAACGCAGGTCTTCCTCTCGCCGGAGGGCGACCTCTACCGCACCCGGCTGACCCACACGCTGGAGGTGGCGCAGATCGCCCGCACCATCGCCCGCGCCCTGCGCCTGAACGAAGACCTGACCGAGGCCATCAGTCTGGCGCATGACCTGGGCCACACGCCCTTTGGCCACGCAGGGGAGAGCGCACTGGACAAGCTCTGTCCGGATGGCTTCAAGCATTACCGCCAGAGCCTGCGGGTGGTGGACAAGCTGGAACAGAACGGCCGGGGCCTCAACCTGACCTGGGAAGTGCGGAACGGCATCATCACCCACACCAAGGGCACCTGGGCGGCGACCCCGGAGGGCCGCATCGTCCGGATGGCGGACCAGATCGCGTTCGTCAACCACGACATCGAGGATGCCGTCCGTGCCGGGGTGCTGGACCCGGCGATCCTGCCCAGAGAATGCACCGCCGTGCTGGGCGAAACGAAATCCCAGCGCATCACGACCATGATCCAGAGCATCCTCGCCCATAGCGACGGCGATGTGGCCATGGGCGCGGAGGAAGAGGAAGCCTTCCTTGCGCTGAAGGATTTCATGTATGCCAATGTCTACAATGACCGCACCGCCAAGCGCGAAGAGCAGAAAGTGGAAAAGGTCCTCACGGAACTGTACGAATACTACCTGACCCACATCGACCAGATGTCCAACTTCTATTTGCAGCTGGCCTATCAGGAGGGCCGTGACCGCGCCGTGACCGATTACATCAGCGGCATGAGCGACGAGTTCGCCATCCGGACCTTTGAGGATGTGTTCGTGCCCCGCAAGTGGCACGTGTTATAAAAGGAAGCAGGAAAAAAGAGCCATGATCCCACACGAGTACATTGAAGAGCTGAACCGCCGCACCGACATCGTCGATCTGGTGGGCAGCTATGTGCAGCTGAAACGGAAGGGCCGCCTCTATGGCGGCCTGTGTCCGTTCCACAGCGAGAAGACCCCCTCGTTTTACGTCTACCCGGACACCCAGAGCTTTTACTGCTTTGGCTGCGGGGCGGGCGGCGATGCCATCAGCTTCGCCAAAAAGATCAACAGCATCGACTACGGCGAGGCTGTCAAGATGCTGGCAGCCCGCGCCGGGATGCCGGAGCCGCAGGAGGACGACAAGACCGGGCGGATGCGCAGCCGCATCCTCTCGATGAACCGCGAAGCGGCCCGCTTCTTTCACGCCTGCCTGAATTCGACGGTCGAGGAGGCCCGGCAGGCCCGTGCCTACTGGCGCCGCCGCGGGCTGGACGACAAGACCATCGTGCGGTTCGGCCTCGGCTATGCCCCCAACGATGGACAGGCCCTCTATCAGTTCCTGCGGGATAAGGGCTACAACCAGCAGGAGCTGGACGCCAGCGGCCTGTTCAAGCGCAGCGCTTCCGGGCGCATCTACTGTTTGTTCTGGAAGCGGGTCATGACCCCCATCTTCGACCTGCGCGGCAACATCATCGCGTTTGGCGGGCGTGTGCTGGACGACTCCAAGCCCAAATACGTCAACAGCCCCGAAACGCTGGTCTACCACAAATCCGAGACGGTGTTCGCGCTGCAGATCGCCAAAAAGAGCGCCTCCCGCCGGTTCGTCCTCTGCGAGGGCTATATGGATGTCATCAGCATGCAGCAGGCGGGCATCGACACCGCCGTCTGCGCCTGCGGCACGGCCCTGACGCCGGAGCAGGTGCGGCTCATCAGTGAGTACGCCGATGAGGTCATCCTGAGTTACGACTCCGACGAGGCGGGCCAGAAAGCCACCCTCCGCTCGCTGGAACTGTTCCGGAACAGCACGGTGCGGGTGGGGGTGCTTCAGATCCCCGGCGCAAAGGACCCGGACGAGTACATCAAGCGCTATGGTGCCGACCGCTTCCGCGCCCTGCTGGACGGCGTAGGCAACGCACTGGATTTCCGGCTCAAGCGCCTGCGGGATCAATACGACCTGACCCAGGACGCCCAGCGGCTCGAATACATCCGCGATGCCGTGGATCTGCTGGCCGAGCGCTCCAACCCCACCGAACAGGAGGTTTACGCCGGGCGGCTGGCCGAGGAGACGAACATCTCCAAGACCGCCATCCTGACCCAGCTGGGCACCGCTGTCAAAAAAGCGGGCAGCAAGCGACGACGGGAGGAGAACCGCTCCCGCCTGCACTCCGGTGAGATGGATCAGATCAATGTTCCTTACAGCGCAGGCGGCTCGCAGGCGCTGGGTGTGGCCTCGGCTGAGCAGCGGTTGCTGGCGGCACTGCTGCGGGAGCCAAGCTACATCCCCAGGGTGCGGGCCGCACTGCCGGCGGAAAAGTTCCTCCTGCCCCAGCAGAAGGAGCTGTATCAGGCCATGCTGGACTGTCAGGCGCAGGGCATCGAGGTCAGCCTTTCCACCCTGCGCGGCTTTGTACAGAGCGAAGAGGCCCTGAATGAACTGAGCCGCCTTGCGGCACAATACAGCGATGTCAACTGTACCACCGAGGATATCAACTTTTATCTGGAACGCATCGCCCGCGGCACCCCGATCGCGAAGAAGGCGGCCCAGATGTCCAATGAAGACTTAGAGCAGTATCTCCAGTCGATGCGAGAAAAGAAACAGGGAACTCTCCCTGCAGAAGACTGAGCGCTCCCTTTCCTCCCGGCTGGAGCTGGAAGGAGAAGGAATCATGCGGAAATTGTCGCAGACGGAAGAACTTGCAAAGATTTTGGCGAGCCGTGCCCGGCACCACCTTCTGACGCCGGAGCAGGTCAGCCGCGCCATGGAAGAGCAGGAGTACGATGTCGCCGGGCTGGACGCGCTGTATGAGGCGCTGGAGGCCCGCGGCATCCGGGTGGAGGAAGAGGACGCCGACCTCCCGCTGCTGGACGATGCCCAGATCGGCCGACTGGAACATGAGCTTTCTGCCGAGGGCGTGGCGCTGGACGACCCGGTGAAAGCCTATCTGAAGGAGATCGGGCAGGTGCCGCTCCTCTCGGCAGAAGAGGAACAGACGCTGGCCCGCGCCGCCAGAGCAGGGGATGCGGACGCCCGCCGACGCCTCAGCGAGGCGAACCTGCGGCTGGTGGTCTCGGTGGCCAAGCGCTACGCGGGCAGGGGGCTGCCCTTCCTCGACCTCATCCAGGAGGGCAACCTCGGCCTGATGAAGGCAGCGGAGAAGTTTGAGCCGGACAGGGGCTTCAAGTTCTCCACCTACGCGACATGGTGGATCCGGCAGTCCATCACCCGTGCCATTGCCGACCAGGGGCGGACCATCCGCATCCCGGTGCATCTGGTGGAGCACATCAACCGGGTCCGGAAGACGGCAGGGGAGCTGCTGCGGAAGAATGGCCGCGAGCCCACGGCGGAGGAGATCGCTGTCCGGCTGGAGATGGAGCCGGACCGGGTGCGGGAACTGCTGCAGCTGGCGCAGGAGCCGGTCAGCCTGGAAACGCCGGTGGGCGAGGAAGAAGACGCCCACCTCGAAGATTTCATTCAGGACGAAGAAGCCGGGATCCCGGTGGATGAAGCGGGCCGCCAGCTGCTCCGCCGGGAGCTGATGAGTGTGCTCAAGAGTCTGACGCCCCGCGAAGAGCGGGTGATCACGCTCCGCTTCGGCCTCGACGACGGCCGGCCCCGCACTCTGGAAGAGCTGGGGAAGGAGTTCAACGTCACGCGGGAGCGCATCCGCCAGATCGAGGCAAAAGCCCTCCGCAAGCTCCGCCATCCCAGCCGGGCCAAACGGCTGCGGGATTATCTGGAATAAAGCTCCCGAAGGGGCACCCATCACGCCGGGTGCCCCTTTCGTCTGCCCGGAAGCACAAGAGCAAACCTGTACAAAATGCACAAGGGTGTTTTTGGTGAGAACGTGCAAAACTCAAAAAGCAATACCCAAAACGCACAAAGCGAACACGGAACCGGGTGTGCCACAAAAGCGGGGGCTTGACAAAAAAATCGGCCCGAAATAGGAAAAATGGCTTGACAACAGGGCTTTCCCGGTGTATACTGCATTAGTATCACATAATGGCCTAGTGCGCCAAAAAGGGAGCTTCGGTTCGGTCGGCCCAAGGGGCAGACATGAAAAGTTTGTGAAAAACGCCGAACTTCCTCGGAGGATACGGGTCGATTTATGTGCGTCTGCTCAAATTTGACCCGTAGAACGCAACATCCGTAGAGTATAAAAGTAAGGAGTGGTTGATTTTATGATGAAAGTCAAGCCCGTCAAGCTCGGCAAAACCGAGCGCATGAGCTTCTCCCACATCGACGAAGTCATCAGTATGCCGAACCTGATCGAGGTCCAGAAGAACTCTTACCAGTGGTTCCTGGACGAGGGCCTGAAAGAGGTCTTCCACGACATCGGCACCATTGAGGACTACACCGGCAATCTGGCACTGAGCTTCGTGGACTTCCGGCTGGATAAGGAGCCGAAGTACAGCATCAAGGAGTGCAAGGAGCGCGACGTGACCTACGCTGCCCCCCTGCGCGTGACGGCCCGTCTGCTGAACAAGGAGACCGGCGAGGTCAAGGATCAGGAGATCTTCATGGGAGACTTCCCCCTGATGACCGACGCCGGCACCTTCGTCATCAACGGCGCAGAACGTGCGATCGTCAGCCAGCTGGTTCGTTCTCCCGGCGTATTCTACGGAGATGCCAAAGATAAGGTCGGCAACGATCTGTACAGCGCCACCATGAACCCCAACCGCGGTGCATGGCTGGAGTACGAGACTGATGCAGCGAACGTCTTCTACGTTCGTATCGATAAGAACCGCAAGCTGCCCGTCACCGTGCTGTGCCGTGCACTGGGTCTGTCCACCAATGAGGATATCCTGAACTTCTTCGGCGACGATGAGCGCATCCTCGCTACGCTGGAGAAGGATACCACCAAGAACCAGGAAGAGGGTCTGCTGGAGGTCTACCGCAAGCTGCGCCCCGGCGAGCCTCCCACGGTGGAGTCCGCTACCAGCCAGATCAATATGCTGTTCTTCGACCCGCGCCGTTACGATCTGTCCCGCTTCGGCCGCTACAAGATGAACAAGAAGCTCTCTCTGGCCCGCCGCATCACCGGCTTTGTGGCCGCAGAGAACATCGTTGCCCCGCTGACCGGTGAGGTCATCGTGGAGGCCAACGGCAAGATCAGCCGCGAGCTGGCCGAGAAGGCCGACAACGCCGGTGTCGATACCGTCGTCCTGCTCATCGAGGGCAAGAAGGTCAAGGTCATCACCAACGGCTGTGTGGATGCACAGGGCTTCTTCTCCTTTGACGTCAAGGAGTGCGGCATCAACGAGCGCTGCTCCTTCGATGAGATCAAGAAGATCCTCGACACCACCTCCGATGTGGAGGAGCAGAAGGAAATGCTCCGCCGCAACCATGACCAGCTGATCGGCCGCACCGTCACTGTGAAGGACATCCTGTCCTCCATCAACTACCTGAACGGTCTGGGCCACGGCGTGGGCACCACCGATGACATCGACCACCTGGGCAACCGCCGCATCCGCAGCGTCGGTGAGCTGCTGCAGAACCAGTTCCGCATCGGCTTCTCCCGCATGGAGCGCGTCATCCGTGAGCGCATGACC